>RCUU01000001.1_pt1 | contig 188218 bp, 341 predicted proteins | sample 2166211 | NCBI WGS metagenome assembly RCUU01 (sample SAMN09932620, study PRJNA488358) | compost metagenome | feature: garden; material: soil; isolation source: compost soil in phenylacetic acid-enriched culture | place: Germany: Experimental Botanical Garden Goettingen | collected 2016-01-27
TCCACTCTTATGCAATGTAAGGTCCAAATAATACTAAGGCGTCTCTAACTTGATTAGAGTCATTATAAAAATAAAGTTCATAGCTATGGGTTCCAAACTTGCTTTTTTCTTTATTCCAAGTACTTATTCCAGCTTTCTTAAACATATGAGACATCTTTCTAGCATCAAAAACAGCATTTTTATATATTCTAATAAAAAACATTGCTTTAGTTATTGCTTTTTTATTTTCAAATATTCTAAGCGTAAAATTCTTAGTCTTATCATTATCGTCCGTTCGTACATAAACAGTGATATCATAATACTTACCAGAATAATTTGAAGAACTAAGTACACTTGTTGATACTTTGTGTCCCTGAATATTAGCCATCAATAAATAATTCTCAATAGTTTCTAAAGCATCATAATTTCTCTTTATAAAATCATTTGGTAGATCCTTTACGTCTATTAAAACAAACATAAAATTTGCTCCTAATCTATCTATTAAAATCTTTTTACATAATTGCCATATTCATTTACTTCAAATATGCTCATAATGTCTTCAGATTGAATTCCTTCATTTTTTGTTCCAACTAAAAATAATTCTCCCACACCATTCAAAAAACCATAATATCCACCACTAGAAGTTTTAGCAAACAATAACTTCATAGTGTATTCCTTACAATTAGCATAAACCTTCTCTTCTTTAACTACCTTTATGTCATTTTCTTTTTCCACAAAATCTTGAGTTTCCAACTTCAATAAATTATTAAATTGACTAAGTATCTTCTTCATTACAAATCTTCCTCCGAATAATTAAAACAACAGATTGAGAATAAAGCTTCTCTATTAATTCTAAACAAATTAGTGAATTATATAAACAACAAAATAAAAAGAGTAGAATTTTCTACTCCTTTGTCATTATCTTCATTAAATATCTATCGTTCTTTCTCCAATATTCTATACTCTTAATTAGCTCGACAGTGCCAACTGAAGGTTGCTTTTTCTCATTAAAAAAATCTACATTGTAAAATATTTTTTTATCAAGATTACTAATCACAGTTGCATTTCCGGTAAGCGGATCAAATTCATACAAAATACAATCATTTGAACATTCTAAATAATCAATTTGATCTTCACCTAACATTTCGCCCTCGCATATTGGACATTTCTTAGGTTCAAAACCATCAAAAGTAAATTTTTCTTCCAAAAATCTCCTACCTCCTCCCAATCAAGGCTTCCAAAAACTACTATTAAAATAACCAAGATCCATAGATATTCCCAAATCAATATCATCTGTCCTTGTGCAATCTTCATAAGTCATCCAAACGACAAATCCATACTCCTTAATCCAATGATATCCTGTATCTATAACAACATAAGTTTTTCCATTTTTGTGACAGTCGTTATCTTTACCAACATAAATATACTTTTGTTTAATCAAAGGAACGTTCTTCATATTTTTCATTACATTTCCTCCATTTTCAAAGAATGGATGTCTATTCTCTCACAATTTCAATCAAATACGGTATCTCTAAATATTTTAAAGTTTCTTCAAATACATCAATAGCCTGATTAATTCTAAAACAATCATCATCACTCTCAAGAATTACTTTTTCTTCTTCATCGTACAAAGCAAAAGCTTCATCATCATTACTTAGTACTAATTTAAATTTTCTCAATTTATATATCACCATTTCTCATTATCTTCATCAAATATCTTTCATTAGATTTATAGTGCTTAATTAAATTTCCAGCTCTTTTCTTTAACATTGTAAAACGAGCATAGTCATAATAATAATGCTTATAAGAAACACTCTGACCAGCATTTACAAAAAAACTAAAACTACTTCCAAATATTTCTATAAAAGACGGAACAAAAACTGTATGCTCTCTGTCTAAAGAAAACAAAGAATAGTGATAACAATCGTTCTTACAACCTTTATGAATACGAAAACCAAAAGAATAATTTTCTAACTTTTGGTCACATATTGGACAATTTTCATAATTAAAATACGGATCCTCAAACATCTCTTTTAATAAGAAATTCGGTATATTTTTTCTTACAGTCCTTTTAAATTTCCTATGCTTCATCTCTTATCACCGACTATTATCTTCAGATAAAACATTTATCAAATATTAAAACTGTATGTGGTAAAAAAATTAAATTATCTTTAATATCTATAGTAAGTTTAAAACAACTATAACATTTGTTCATGCATTTAATACTGACATCATCATGGTTAATTGAATGGACAATCAACTTTTTTCCACAAATAGGACAATTATTATAATTAAAACAAGAAATACGACTTATTTCTCGTAACATTGATTTTGAAACACTATTCATCTTATATCTCTCCCTAAATTTTTATTAAATACCTATTTCAACTATCAAACAACCAATAACTTCATCAATCTCCTCTTCAAAAGGATAGTCTATTAACTTTAAATCATTCCAAACCGGCTCTCCATCGTCATCATAATAATCAAGAACATATAAATAAGTATGCTTAATTTCTCCATTTTTACCAAAATCAAAACCAATTTCATAAATCAAATCAGTAAAAACTATATATGAATTTGTCTGGTCACCATTAACTGGGTGATAACCATGATTATGTTTTATCTTAAAATCTAACAAAGAAATAGTGGTTTCCATCATATCAATCTTATCTTTAATATCATTTATTTTCATTACTTACACCCATTATTCTCATTAAATACCTATCATTTTCCTTCCAATAATTAACTTCTTTTAAAAAATCAAGAAGATTAGTCTCCATCATTATTCTCAGTTCTTTTAATTCTTCAGGTAAAAGACTACCACCCACATATGAATTTTCATACTTATCAAGAAGATAACTACTTCCAGTATAACCTTTTTTAATAAATCCTTGTTCATCAAATATAGTAACGAAAATGCTTTTTCTTTCTATATCAGTTTGAAAATTATACATGCAACATCCATTTTTACATATTGTTTTATCTTTTTTTAATTCAATCATTTTGCTTTCACAAATCTGACATTTTGTGTAATTGTAATCAAATTCCATTTCAATCAATCTCCTATAAGAGTCATTAAAAAATTAATAATTTCATCTATTTGCTCTTCAATTGGATAATATATTGATTTTAAATACTCGGTCAAAGCAGGTCCATGATATAAAAGTAAATCAGCACTTTCAATTCCTTTATCTTTACTAGAAATAAAACTAATTTCATATACGGCTACATCAGTGTGAATTAAATATGAATCTGCCCATATTTCTTCATTTTCAAAATACCTTCTATCTTGACCTAACTTGCGTTTCATAGAATGACCAAATAATGTAATAGTCATTTCCAACATATCGATTTTATCTTTAATATCATTAAATTTCACTGTCATACCTCCCCATTATTTTCATCAAATACCTATTGTTCTCTCTCCAATAATCTATTTGTCTTAAAAAACTTCTAGTATCTATTGTAACAGTTGCAGAATTAAGATTATCTTGAGAATTACTTTTGTATCTATTAATAAGATAGTTTTCCTCACTAAACATAACAATATATACTAAGGTTTTTTCTGAGTCAGTATCAAAATCATACTCACAACAGCCATTTTTACATATTGTAACGTGTTTTTCCTGATCAACCATTTTACTTCCACAAATAGGACATTTAGAAAAATCATAATCAAACTCCATTTTTATCAGCTCCTACTTCAGCTATAAAAAAGTCAAAAACCTCATTAATTTGATCTTCTGTTGGATGTTCTACTGATTTTACTTTTTTCCAACCAAAATCATAACCAGTATGATCACGGTGACGTTTAAACTCACGAATATAAACAACTTCAATATCAGAGTTCTTGTTTGAAATAAAACTAATCTCATACGCTTCTTTATTTTTACCAATCGAAAGAGAATCTAACCACTCACCTTGAGTTCCACAACAATAATAATTTGATGCTATTTTATAATCCAATAATGAAAAAGTAGTTTTTAACATATCAAGCTTATCTTCAGCTTCTTTAAATTTCATTATCTTCACCCTTAAATTTTTTAATCAGTTAAAATTTCAGTAATATAACGATCATTTTTACGATAATATTCAATCATCTTTTTTACGCTATTTTTAGTTTGAGTCTTTTTAACAGATAAATCATCTTTAAAATAAGAAAAAGCATGCTTGAAAATGTAGTAACTGTATTCGTATTCACCATTGATGTTATACCCTTTAGATATAGAATAACATTTGCTTTCACATTGAAAAAAATGCCACGTATTTTCCTGCTTAATCATTTTAGAATTACAAATAGGACAACACTCTTTCGAGTCTATTGGAATTGTTTTATCAATTTTCAATAAATTTTTCAAAAATACAAATAAATACTTTAAATCATTTTTGTCTGGCACTTTATTTAACCACAATATTGTTTCAATGTTTTCACATTCTTCATCTTCCCAATTTGAAGATGTCAAATTTATTGAATTAACTACTTCTGTTTCTTTGTCATAATCAACAATTAAAAAATAAATTTTATCGCTTATATAATGAACATGATAATCTTCTCCTTCAGGCAAAATATCAATATGACAATATTTTTCTAAAGTCTTATTCATTGTTTCTATCTCGTTAATAACCTTATAAAGTCTTGCAGTTTGTTCATCGTTTTCATTAGTATGTTTTAAGTCTAAACTAAAATTAATTACATCTCTATTAAAACCTCGACCAACGCTAACTTTATTAGAAGATATACTAATATTCCATTTATCGGAGGGATCTTCACCCTGAGCATTTACAACTCCGTTTAAAGTGTATCCTCTAGGTTTCAGAATTTTATCTATAAGATAGATGATCCATTTATCTGCCTCATAAAACTTTTCATTCCCATCCCAAACTATACTCTTTTTATCTTCCGTTGGTACCCATTGTAACCATAAACCAGGTTGAGTAATTGGCGAACAATTGCAATTAAGAATAGAAGGACAACTATATTCATCATTTTCAATGTAAAATTCTCCATCTATACCAAAATCTTCAGCTTTTCCATAACCCAGTTCTTCTAGTTTTTGCGGATCTCGCTTCATTCTTCTAGTATCCGCTAATCCAACTAATAATCTATATGTGTCATCGTCTAATTCTTTATCAAGATTAAACCTACCCACAAATTCTGTCGTGTATCCCATTTTAATTCTCCTCACTTGTTATGTTGAATAATTCTGGATGAGTCTTTATATTATGACCACTATATTCCCACTTGCCATTTAATTTATTTTTAAACTTTCTACAAAGATTATCATAGATTTTACCATCAACTATAATAAGTCTATATCCTTCGTTCAAAAATAAAAGAATCTTCTTTTGAGAAATTTCATCCATTTGTCCCTTAACTTCTAACCAAGCATTATATTTTGGTAAATAAAAATCTGGTAAATAACTATCAATTAAATCTCCATTTTGATCGTAAAATGGAAACGCTTCTTTTTCGAATTTATATTCAATACCTTTTAACCGCAAAATTCTTGCAATATTTGCTTCCCACATTGATCTAACTGAATGACCTAAATCTGGTCGATTTCCGCCTAAACCTCTACCAACATTTTTCGCTGCAACCCTTTCACCAGAAGCAAATTGCGATTTTGCTTTGACGATTCTATAATCTTTTGTTTTAGCTTTAGTTTCTTTCATTCTTTCAATTGATTTTGGATTATCATTTGGATTATTTTCTAACATTCTTTTTCTATTTGACTCTTTGTTTTTTAAACAAGTGGTTTCCATTCCTGGATATTTTTCTTGATACGAATTTTTATTTAGCCCATGTTTTTTAATATGATTTGTTATATGGGTACTCTTGAAACCACATTCTTTGCATTCAACATAATCTATGTTTTCAATACCATTTTTTATTTTTTCTTCAACAGCTCTTCTAACCTTCTTTCTATGGGTATCTTTTTTGGTCATTGATTTTGATATGTTTTTAGATCTGTTGTTATCTCCGTTTTCTTCTATTTTCTCTTTAAAATTTTCATACAAATATCCTTCAACGAGGGTTTTAAGGATTATTTCATCAATATTTCTGATGGAAAAAATGTTTTCACCATTAGATAAATGCTTTTTTCCTAATTCGTATTGAAAATTTAAAAATCTATATGTTGTTTATCAGTTGATTTTTTAAAATGCGATGGTAATCTATTTTTTACTTCTTCATTGCATATTGGACATTTCATTATATTTAACCTCATTCTTATATGTTTATTAAATTTTAATAAATATAGTAAAATATATAAACAGACAAATAAAAAAGGTAAGGATCCAAAGATCCTTACCTTTTTTCTATTAAACTACTATTAAGCAGTTACTGAAATTTTTGCAATTGCAAGGCTGTTAACTACGGCAAGACCGACTTCTTCATAAATTACCCACCCTAAGCGCAATTCCTCGGGCTTATCAGCCGGAATTACCTGAATATCTTGACGGATTGGCATAACACCAACGAATTCAGGATCAGCAAGTACATAAACTGTGTTAGCTGGAACTTTTTTGGAGATGAGGATATCCGCAGTCCAGATGTGTCCGAACAAACCAGTTTGAAGTACTTCGTGCTGTGTAACTGGATCGAATTCGTTTTGTCCCCATGCTCTGATATCAGCGAATTGGGAAGCGTTCATAACGATCTTAGTAACAACCAAGTCATGTTTTTCGATTTCTTGGAAAGCTTTTGTTAAAGCTGCACGAGTAAGTCCGCCAGTAGAAACTGTGATGGAGTTTACAGAAGTAGCAGCTGAATCAAGAAGGGAGAAAATTTCTGCATCTTCTACTGCCATGATATCAGACTTAGCACGTTGTTGAGCACGATCGATTACGTTGAAACGACGTTCTTTAACTTGGCTGAAACGAACTTGTGGATAGGAAACGATTTCAAATGTAGGAACCTGAATTCTGTCACCTTCAATAACTTGGTCAGGCACCTGGCCACGTTTAGAGATAACGAACGCTTTAGCGTCAACGTCTTTATCGTATACTGGTAATGCGCCTTGTGGTAATGGGTCAACTACAAGAAGTTTACGACCTACGCCTTGGTAGTCGAGGGAAATTCTGATAGGGTTTGCCATTGCTTGAGCAAGAGCTACACGACCTTCTTCGGTTTCAAGAGCTTTAGAGATAAGATATTCTTTTTGATCATTTGTTAATTCACTCATTTTTTAGCACCTCCGCTTTTTATATTTATTAGACGAACATAATGAAACCGATAAAGTCTCCACCGTTAGCTTCAGTACCAGCGTTTGCGTACATGTTACCAGCTGTGTAAGGACCAGCGTGTGTTACAACACCGAGTGCTTTTTCAGTTCCGTCTGTTTTAGTTTTCTTGATAAGTTTTCCGTTTGCATCGCAAGTAATTTCATCGCCAACAGCGATATTAGCGATAGCAGTTACTCCTGTACGAGCAAGAGAAACATAATATTCCCCGCCGCGGAAGTAGAAAGTTGCTTTAAGAGAAGCATTAACCATATCGCCTAAATCTTCGCGAAGAAGACCAACTGCGTTCAAACCACCAGCACCAGCTAATTTAACTCCAGCTGTACCGATTGTAGCAAATTTACCAGCTAAATCTTCTGTAGTAACAGTAGCGTCAATTTTATGAGCACCGTTTAAGAAACCCTCATAACCAAGACGAACATATGGTGTAGAGTTATAAGTAGGACCAAATTTTTTGTATCCACCTGCCATGTTAAAACACCTCCGAGTGTCGTTTACCAAATTTATAATTTGTATAAGATTTTTAAATTTTCTGAGACTGACCACTTTTTAAAGATTTCTCGTTACCTTTAAGCTGAAGCATCATGGTCTCTTTTGTTCTCTTTCGTAATAGAAATACGGTATCTTAAGTCTTATATAACCACTTAGATAAAATAATTTGCATTTTTTTTCATCTTATTTTAGGTAAGCTTAAAGGCTGTTTCAATATTTATACTATGTATAAAGGAGAGCGTTTAACTCTCCCCTATATAGTTTCAAAATAGTAACATTGGTTAATAATCATTAAGTGTTGGAATCTATTAGATCTTTGTTTCTTCTGTGATTTCTTTGTTTTTTACTGCGTTAGCCCAATCTTCACCGAATTCATCTTTGAATTCTCTGACTGTAGCTTCAACTAAACCTTTGATTTCCTCTTCGGTAACGATGATGCCTTTTTTACCTAAAGTTGTAACAATCCATTCAACTGCTTTTTCTGCTTTTTCACCTGGTTGGAAAGCTTGTTCAGCGTATTTAACTCCAGTTCTAACAACCTCTTTAATTAAATAAGATTGTTCTGCAAGTTTTTGCATTCCAGCTACACCAATTTTCTTTTTCAAGAATGCGATTAAAAAAGCTGCACCGATTGATGCTAATGCATAAGCAATGTCTTGTAAAAAAGCTAAAAGAATATCGTGCATTCTAATTCACCTCCTAAATATCGTCTGTGAAACGACTTGAATCATAACTAGTTTCATTTGAAACAGAAACATCTGAAGTTATTGTTTCAGATGTATTAGAAGCGACATCTTGATCAGCATTTTTCTTGTTGTTTGATACAACTATATTCTTAATAGTTGTAGTGACTCCAGATATAACACCTGGGATGCTATCTATCATAGTAAATTGCGTTTTTACGAATGAACTTCCACCGCTTAAAACTAAAGCTGTTAGAATCCATCCTTCCCAAGGATATCTAAATTGCATGTTGAAGTACAAAAATAGATCAAAATTACCTTCCATACAAACGAGGTAGCTTATTCCTAAAACTATGAAATAAGCTATCCACCATTCAAATTTATCTGGTAGTTTTGGTATTCGATTCATGATAGCTTGAAGGACCATAGTTAGTCTATCAGCCATAATGGAGATTACTGCTATTGCAACAAAAGGAATGATTAATGCAATTACTTCCATTATAAACACCTCCGGCAATTAATTATTGCACAAAAGCTATTTCTTGAGAAACGGAATCGAATTTTGCAGTGTAACCAAAACTGCTAGCTATATCAGATGCCTTAATATACCCCTTTCCGTTTATTAGTAATGCTTCCATGCTTTTGTTATTCACTGTTGCAGTGATAAACTTCACATCTTCTTTTACTGTTTTCTTATTTCCAGGACCTTCAAGAGTTGTAGTTGCTGGAGTTAAGTTTGAAATTACGATTTCACCTTTTACACTGTCAAATAAAGCTTTTTTGTTAAATACTGCAGCTATATCTGATGCTCTAACATATCCTTTGCCATCAATAATAACGGAAAGAACTTTTTTGTTTTTAACTAGAGTGAAAGTGTAGAATACATTTTTATTTACAGTTGTTGTTGTGACTGGTTCAGCTGTTTTTTGAGTTGCAGCGAAAGCAACCAACGTATTGTAAATATCAATTATTTGTTGACCGTATGTTTCTTTTGCTTTGTATGCCGCGTCAAAAGAAGCATATTTTGTTTTGTCAAAACCAGGAACAGCCCATTGTCCGCCGAGCTCTTCAAAATACTTTGTATTTTTGTTGAGACTTTGAACCAATTTAAATCTTGGATCAATTACTGTGATTCCGTTTGGAAGGGCTTTTGTAGTTGTGTAAGCCCATAAATGTTGCAATTGAGCCATTACGCCGTCTTCTATTGTTTTAAAGGAAGCACCAGCAACTCCACCGCCAGTTGTACCAAGACCACAGAAATTATTTTGACTTAATTTCACATCTCCACCAAATTTAAACCAGCCAGTTTCTTTAATAGCTTGACAAACAGCTATGTCGCCTCTAATACCGAGTTTGTTACCAATTTCGATATAATATTTTCCGACGCTTGGAGCTGCTGGGTTTTTAGTTTTGATGAATTTATCAATAACGTCTCCATCTATTACAACTTGTTTTCCAATGATTGGCGTGCCAGTAGTAACATTGACAGAAGGGACAGGATTAGATTTTTTTACTTCTTGTTTAGGATTATCGGCTGTGTGCTTACTAAAAGTATAAACGTTTCCACTTGCATCTTGTAAAGTTACGTCAGTTTTACCGGCATTGTAAAACTCCCATCCTTTTGCGTAAGCTGCAACTGAAGCTGATTCTTCAAAAGAAGCAATTTGCGCGCCGTTAGAAAACAATCTAATATACTTTTTAGTAACTACGGGTTCTTTAACTTCTTCTTTGTAGGTTTTTCCAAACCAGCCGCAAGTAGTTTTTGCAACGCCTACTGCGCAAGCTTGTCTGAAGTCTTGTCTTTTAAGAAGTTCACATTCAACCTTGTTAGAGAAGAAAGCCCATTCAAATAGAATTGAAGGCATATTCGTCTGTCTAATAACTGCAAAGTTTTCAGTTCTAACTCCACGGTTATTTACTCCAAAACCTTTTACTTCTGGATAACCGTATTGTTGTGCTAAATTAGCTAATTTAGCACTACTAGTTTTACCTGGATAAGAATATACTTCCCATCCTTTTGCGTCTGACCAAACACTCGACATTGCATTAGCATGAATAGACATGAAAATGTCTGCTCCCCAATTATTAGCCAAGTTACATCTTTCTGTTAGACCTAAGTCTTTATCTTTCATTCTCTTAGTAACTCTAACGTCAAAACCTTGAGCCAATAACAATTTTTCAGCCAAGTCCGCTACCACTTGATTGAATTCATATTCCAATAGGCTACTGTCTGGAGAGCGTTTTCCTGGTGTGTCGTAACCATGACCTGGGTCGAGGTATATTTTTGCCATTATAATCACCTCAAATATATTTTTAGATACGTATTAGTAATACGTATCTAAATTAAGAATAAAACTAAGCACAACTTTTTATAATAAACATCACTTCTATGCATTCTCTATCTACGTAGACAATAAAAAAACCATCAGCTTAATAACTAATGGTTTAAAGTTAATTATCTTCCGATTCTTAAATTACTTCCTTTTTTAGGCATTCCGCTCCATCCAATATCTGAGAACAGTTCATCAAATTTACCACGAGTAGTTAAATCTTTATTTGGAATATTGATTGGAGTTGTTAAGCCTTGAAGGTTACTAAAGTTAGAGAAGTCTAATCCTGTATCAGCTTTTCTTTGAATAGTTTTTCTCTCTTGAGCACTAGCTGCTAATTTTCTTGGAGTTACATCAGGAGATCCACCACCAACTTGAGATGAGAAATCTCCAACTTTACCTTTAAAGTTAGCTAATCCGCCTTTTTCAAAGAAAGAAGTATCACCCATTTCAATACCATCTCCGCTTAAACTTCTAGCGGGTGAGGTTGTTGTTTTTTGCATTGCTGCCTTAGCCATAGCATATTCTTTTCCATCTTCAATTTCAATATCCAGATCTTCTTCATCTTCAAGCATAGCTTCAATTTCAGCAATTTCGTTTGCTTTTGTACCTAAAATTGCTTTTTTGTAAGCTTCAAAACCTTGATCATCCATAGCCATAATCATAGACATATGAGAGTCGATATCTTCTTGATTTCCACTAATTAAGCCTTTTTTCTGCATAAGATGAATTAATTCAGAACTTGCTTTTTCTTTTATCTTTTGAATATCAATCTCGCTGACTTGAGCTTTTAATTCATTAACTTGTCTTTGCAATTTTACTTTCTCAATATCAATAGGTTCATCAGTTTCTTCGTCTTCGGATGCTTCTACGGAAGACAAAGCATTGTTAACTGTTTCTTCCATTTTGCTTTTTGGGAAAGGAGTTGTATTTGTTGGATCAACTTGTTCTTGAGCTGCATCAACATAAGATTTTTTTAAGAATTTAGAAGCATCAGTGAAACTAATTCTTTCACGAGTATTATCGCTCCAGACAATTGAAAGCATTCCTCTGCCAATTGCAGCAACTTTACCTTTGAGACCCATTTCTGAATCTTCTATTTGATCGTCAACTTGAAAATCATTAACAATAGTATCTTCAATAACTAAACTTGATCTTCCAGCAGGAGTTGATAAATCTGTTTTTTGTTCTTTACTAATAGAATTTGAAAAATTCACATTTGAATCTTTTATTTTGTTAATTTCATCTTCACGAGGATTGTTTGGCAAAACATAAGCATCTGGGCCTAAATCCATCTTATCGTAAATTTGAGGTTTTGTTCTAATTCTATAAGAACGCTGTCTATGATCTTCTAATAATTTAGAATCATCATATTTAGCAATAGGAATTTCTAGTTCTTGATTTGTTAGCGCGTTAACGTCTTCAATTTGAACCCCATAAAGTTCCTCAGTTGTTTTATCATCATCTGGATCGTTAGCATGATAACCAACTCTTTTATCTTCATTTGGATATTGATAATCATCAGATTTTCCTTCAAAAGGATAAATATGACCGTACTCTTGTCCATCGCGATTTGCTGTTTTCTTTCTATTATCAATTCTGATATTCACTTTTAGTCGCTCCTTTGAAATTTAAAACTAACAATATTACTTAATAAAGTAGTCCATTAATCTTTGAAATATACTTGGATCTGATTTTGTTCTTCCAAAAACTCTCCAAGCATTAATTAAACTATCAAAACCAATAAAATAAGTTGTACCATTTTCTCTAGCTATATATTGATGATCATTTGTTTTTTCTGCTTTTGGAAAACGTTGAAGTAAAACTTCTTCTGATTCGATATATGCACTTTCTTTTTTCATCTTCTTACTTATCAATCTAGAAGTAGTAACCGGAGGTTTTGTATCTGATTCCTTCGTTTCTTCTTCTGGTTTGTTTTCCTCCGGTTTTTTATCCAAAGGTTTATCTGGAGGACTCTTTTCATCCTCTGGCTTGTTTTCTGTAGTATCGGTTTGAGGTTTTTCTTCAGATTTATCATCTTCTGGTTTATTTTCTTCAGATTCTTTTTCTTTGTCAATGGCTTCTTGTTGACGTTCATAAATAGAGTTAATATCCATGTTTTCAATATCAAAAACCACATCATATATTTGTTGAGAAGATTGTTCTAAATTTTTCTTTTTAGATTGAATCATTTCAGTTAATGCTGGATCATTTTTCATAACACGAGAAGTTTGATCTACGAAAAATTTATAATCCTCTATAGATTTTAAAACATCTCTGCCTTTATCACTAATTTGATCTAATTGTGATTGAAACATGTTAACCGGCATCATTGCTTCTTTTTTTAGACGAGATTTCTTCATTATGGTATTCACCTTACTTTTTATATTTAACTCCATGGTAGATTATTAAGCTGATCTTTTAAAGATTTTAATTCCACTTTTGAACGATTATTTTTCTCATTAGCAATTTTAAGTAAAGCAGCATCATAAGGATTTGAATTAGAGAACTTATTGATTTTTGGAGCTGCACCTTTAGATGCCACTTTTTCTAGAATTTTAGCTTGTTTATCAGCGCCTTGACTAACAAAGCTAATTTCAAAGAATTCAATGTCTCTATTGTCTTCAAATACTGGCTTATTGTCAACTTCTCTTCCCTTAGCCGAAAGAATGTGATCACAAAAATCTTCTTCTGTAACTGCTTCGTTCTGACAAACTGAGCAAATTGATTTACCACAACGACATCCCATAGAAACATCAGTGATGTATCCCATTTCAACTCCGCGGCATAATTCAGGAAAAGCTTTTTTATCTATTGCAATAAGTAATTCTACGAATTTTCCACGTTCATTCCAAGCAGCATCTACAATAATCCCACGTGCTTCTTCAACGTTTTCATTTTGATGATCAACAAAAGCAGCTTTTCCAATAAATGTTTTGTATGTTCTTTTCAATTCATCGTATGAGAAGAAATCACCATTGTCATTTGCTCCTCTAATCATTCTACTGTATTTTGGAAGATTTTCCATAAGTGTATCCATATCAACCAATTCAGCATATCCATTATCGTGTTCAATAACATTCCCAGCTGAAACAGCTCTAACTCTAACATACAAGAAATCATCTTCTTTTGGTGCAATTTTTACAACTTTAGAAGCTGTTTTCACCATAGATAAAGTATTTGAGCTATTTAAAATAGACAAGTTTGGTTTTCTATTAGGTTCTAAAGAAACTTTAGAAACTGAATCACTATATCCAGCAATTTTTACAGGTAACGTATATTTAATCATTAAGCTTCACCGCCTATTTTAATTCTTCTTTCTATTAATAAAGAGAAATACTCTTATTATTACAAAAAATAACTCGTCATTTAGACGAGTTATTTTTCTTTAATCTTTTTATAGAAGCTGTTTGAAGTAATCCTGCATTTTCTTTTGCATCATTAATAACATCATCTATTGTGTTACCAACAGCACTTGATATACTCATAGATTCAAAAACAATTCTAAGATTTTGTTCTGCGTTTACTATGTTTTGAATAAAATCGTTATCTAAACTCGCCGAATATCTCACCTGTTGACTTCCTGGGCTTATCGTGAAATATATAGTACCTTCTATTTGTGAATTTTTTAGAGGCAAATTATACATTACATTTCCATTTTCAATAATTACATACATTGACTCAGTTTTGAAAGATTCTAATATCTCGTTATCTTCTAAAATTATTGTTATTTCTTGATCATATAAATTAAAGAAATTCGTTAAAGAAGAATTTTCCACTAAATTATTAGAATTAAAGTTAACGCCTTTATCTTTTAATGTATCTATCAATTGTTCGGTTAATTCTTGAGCGTAATCTCTATTTTCTTTATTGTAATAACTTGAACTCCACTCTCCAGCAGAAGTTTCTCCTAACAATAATTTTGACACTGGAGGAAAAGTACCCTTGTCTACTTCGGCTTTAAATTTTTCTTGAAGTTCGTAATTAGCAAAATCAGCGCAAACAGGCATCCAATACCCGGAATCTTTACTAAAATTCTCTTTGTAATATTTTAAAAAATTCTTAAACAATACTACACCAGCCATGTTTTGTCTTTTTTCAGGTAATTTATAAAACAAACTATCATCAAAATTAACAATACCGACATATAAAATTTTATCTGTTTCTTCGTATCCCTCGCGTTCAACGATATCCATTATTGTATCATCATCTAAATGATGCAAATCTTCTAAATCAGAAATATCTCCGTCTAACCACATTATGGGTTTTGAACCACTAATTTCTTCATCATAAACATATACTTTAATTTCACTGTTTGAAGATTCAACCTTACATTGTAATTTTGCCAATCTTTTGAAAAAACTCATTATGACACCTTCTTATTTAATAATCTAATAGACAAACAAGCTTAAACAGATATGAAGTTGTTTAAGCTTGTTTGTATTTATTCTTTAAGTTAAATTACTAACTGATTATGATGTTTCTTGCTCTAAGAATTTGTTTTGCTCTTGCTAACCAGCTATCCCAATGAGATCTTGCATCCGCTTGAGAACTGATATCATCGAAGTCACCTCTTTCTATATCTTGCGCAATTTGAGACATCAAATCGTATCTTGGAACAATTGGCAAACCGTAAACTAAATCTTTTGCTAATGAGTAACTATCACTAATAAATTTTTCTTTTTCTGATGGAACAATAGACTGCGAATTTTGTTTATTTACATCTTTATGCATGTCCAAGTAATTATTAGTATATGCGTTATCTGTGTATTTATCAGTATAAAGATTATTTGGTCCTGCTAATCTTTTTTTTTTAGCATTAACAACAATTCCTTTTGCTTTTAAAAATTCTTTAACAGCGATAAGAGTTGCAGAATCCGTAGCATTTGATTGCACATTTAACTCTCCATTTTCAATAGCATCAGCTAATAGATATGTTACAGAATTAGATGGGGAAAGTGGTAAAGCAGCTATTAATTCTTTTGCAAGCAAAATGTATTCAGACTTATCTTCGTTTGGGTTTTCATTTGGAAGTTTTACCATTTGTTCAACTTTATTACTAACAAATGGGTCATTTCCTCCAGCAATCTTTTTTAATCTACTCAATGTTAATTCCTCCCTCTTTTAACTTAGCAAATGCTTCGTTTACGATATCTTCTACGTCTCCGTCAACAGCTTTAACCCCTAATATTCTCCAAGGGTAAGGTAATGAATAATTTATAGAAACTAAATAATAACTATCCATAACGGTGACGGTTTCTTCATGAATCATATTTTTTTTATTTACTTCTTCTTCATTTAATAAGAAAAGTTTGTTATCTAATATTACCTCTAGTGTCTCAGACAATAAATCTTCATCAGTTAAATAAGCTATATCACCAGTTCCGGGGCAAGAACAAATTACCCCGACTGGTTTATTTTCTCTAATGTCGCATATGATTGCTAAATTACTTTTTCTATTCATAGTCATTTTTCCTCTTTAAAAAAATTCAATTGAATCAAAAATGTTATTTTTAATGTAATCAAACATTTCAGCGTCTAAAGATTTTAATTTACTAGATTGATTTACATATGCAACAACAGATTCAATTAGATAACTTTCTGCAGAATCTTGAGCCAAATAAGATACAAATGGTTTTTGAAATATAGTCATACCATAACCAACGTGTTTTGAATCAACTCGTTCGTTATATTTCTCTATTACCCAACTATCAACTTTTATTTGATCAGCAACTATTTTTCTAACAATCATATTTTCAACGGGCTGAGAATCAAAGGACGTTGGAGAAAGATAACAAATATCTCCACAATCGAAAGAAGCAAGATTAAAACCTAATTTATCTTGAGCAATATATGCTTCATTGTTTGCTTCAAAATCGCTTTTACCTTTTGTTAGATAGTGATTTTTTACTGATTGAAACCATTCGTCAACATCTGCAATATTATCTACAAAAATAAATTTTTTATTTGTCAAAAACTTTCTTGAGTAGACTTGAAATTTCTTAATGAGTTTGTTAACTCTATATTCCATCTCTATTGGCACTTGTTCAAATTCAAAACTACCAATTTTAAAATCAACATTTTTAACTATTTCACTATTAAGGAAAATAGAATTAAATTTGAATGGTGAATATTCAGAATGTGTACTTACTTCAGAAGATGATTTTATTGTTGTTATTTGATTTCTGTAACTAATAACTGGATCTATTGATACTTTACAGAAAGAATGATTGTTTCCACTTATGATACCAAATCTGTCTATAGAATCATTTAACTTTACAACTTTACCAGCTCTAGCATTACAAACTGGACAACATAAAACTTCATCTTCTGCTAGAAAAGTAACTGAATCAATACCAAGATTTCTATATTCTTCTATTTGCGCTCTTCTAAATAATTGAATTATTTCTCTAGCAGTTGCATCCATAAATTCATCAAACACATTTGAAAATAAATTTATGACAATTTTAATAACTTCATTAGATTCATCTTCGGATAATTCTTGTTTTGTGTAATCAAATTTTTGATTAGTAATTTTTTCAACTAGATAATTTACAAGAGCCTCATTAAATTGTATTTTAAATTTTTCAAGTTGATTAGATTTATATGAATCTATAAATTGTCTATCGTTGTTTGTAAATGAATACTTTTCTCCATTTTCAACTTTAGGTTTTCCTAATCTTAATTTTTTTCTACTAACAATTTTACCGCTAAAATATATACCTTCAGAATAGTAATCAATCAACGAAACAACAGTTTGAACAAACTCGCTCATCTCTTTTTCAATTATACTTCTCATAGTATTATAACCAGATACAAGAGGTGCAGATAACACCTCTTGTTTAATTCTGTTTTGAATGAGACCTAAAGTTTTTTCGAAATATTCTTTTGCTTCTTCGTCGATAGACAAAATGTATTTCTTAACCACTTCGCTCACCTGCATCTTCAATAGTAATTCTCTCCAACCTTCCTCGATAGTAATCAATTCTCCTGATTGTTCCGAGGTTGACGTCTCACTTTTAAAATCTGAGATGAACGGGAGTCCGTAGACGTCCGAGCTACTTCTGAGCTCCCGTTTCGTTCTAAAAAATCCGATAAATTTGAAGAATGCTTTGGTCCCACTGGAGCCGATGAAGGCTGAGAAGAAGGAGCATTTTGTTGTTGTGATTTATCGTTCGGAGAAGGAGTTTTTTCTGCTGGTGGAGAACCTTTCCCTGGAAAACCAAAATCTTGTGGATTTGGGCCTTTACTACCAGGAGGTTGAGCACTTGGTGTTCCATGATCTCCGTTTCCAGTTGGTTTTGTTGGTACATTTGGATTAGATCCTGATGGTGGTGTACTACCAGGAGGAGTGTGACTTGGTGCCGCACCTGGAGCACCGGCTGGAACTTTAGGAGCATTAGAATCAAATACTGTTCCACGTTCTTTTTCAAGATTTTTCATTTCTGTTTCTGGATCAAGTTTCAACATTGGCAATATGGTATTCATAGAAACAAGACCCTTAGATTGCAATTGTTGAACAAAATTTAAAACAGCTGTATTTGAAGTCAAATCTTGTTGCGTCCATGAAATTTCTGGAACTATAAGATCCATTTCTTTTTTAGAAGCTAATCTTCTTTGTTCTCTTTCGCTCAAGTGTTTAGAAGCAACAGTACCGTTTTGAGATCTATAAAAACCTTGAATTTCAGCAATTGGTCTATATACTTTTCTTCTAATCCAAGATTCAAGACGATAACGATATGCCATGTAACGTTTAGCAAGGGCATCCATACCAACTTGAGCATTAGCATAAGTTGGACCAGAGCCATCAACTAATGCTTGATTAATCATCAATCCATTCATAAGTTCTTTTTGAATAAAATCAAATTCTTGATTTAATGGTAAAATTTTACCAGAAGAACCAACGTAATCAGTTTGAAGAGCATAGTGATAAACCAAAATGAAGTTAGGATCTTCATCCGCCATCATCAAAGTATCACGTAATGCATCAAGATCTTCTTGCGAAGGCATTGGTTCACCAGGAGAACCCACTTTAAAGATACGTAATGGAGTAATATGTCTATTTGCTATTGCATTTTGAGCTTCTCTCAATTTATCTTTGTAAATTAGAGTTTTAAAACATCTCATCATAATAGGAGTTCCCCAAGCTTCATAAGGAGCAGCTTTATGTGCGATATGAGAAATCAATCTATTGTCAAGTCTTATATTTCTACCCATTCTTACCTGTCTCACAACATCTTCAGGTAATTGTTGATATATTGAAGAGTAATCTCCCTTTGGTCCAGCAGCAACAATTGCTTTTACGGTTTCATCCGGTATAAGTTCTATTACTGGGTCTCCAGCTAAAATAGATGATTTAATATCTATATAGTCTGGATTTAACATAACAAATTTTTCCCACATTCCATCGCTTTCATTTAATTGTCCAAATGGAAAAACGTCTCCTACTTTCCAATATTCAAGACCAATTTCAAGTAATATATTAACCAAATCAAGACGTTCGAAAGCCATATAGTCGAAAAACGATTTTACTCCTGAATCTGATACAACATTATTAAAATCAGAGATCGGAAATTCAGTGTGTAAATCTAAAGCTGTTGCAATTATTGGTTCTGTACGATAAAAATGTCTACACCATTCATTACGTTCTCTTCTATCTCTTGGCAACATGATATTCATGTTTTGGAATAACGGGTGATAGAAGTTAGGGTTTCCCATCTTTACATTTCCCATATTCCCCATTGAAGGATTTGCCATTTTTCTTTGTATGTTCTTTGGTAACCCATTTTTATCCTGTAACAAAGCGCTTCTCATCATAGCTCCGCCACCATGGTTATTTCCATTGCTAGAAGCTTGTTTCACACTTTTAAATTCATTTTCTAGGTTATTTGTGATGATACGATCACTCACTAAGTACACCACCTTTTCAATTTTACAAAAATTTTACTCATCTAATTAATATCATATATCAATAGAACAATTTTATAATGATCTCTAAAAATCTAAAAAATATTAGCTATTTTTATTATATTTTTAATATTGAATATCATTAACAATAAATATTTTTTCTTCATATTAACTCTATATATGATGGTCATAATTTAAAAACAATTTAAAATAAAAAAGATGCTCAAATTGAGCATCTTTTTTATTTATCCTTTTTTATTCTTATTTTTTAAATTGTGTTTTTTAAGAACGTGATCAATTGAATTGTGAAGTTTTTCATAATGTACACTTTTTGGATGTTCATGCTTACCTTTGATTCCGTCCATATGTCCACCATTTTCATGAAAATGATCTACGATATCATTAAAATGCTCTTTATCTAATTTTAAACCAGAACTTCTGGTAACTAAATAACCAATTAATTTTTCTAATTCATGTTCAGCAGTATAAGCAGCTGTTTTACTGATCAATCTTTTCATCGACAACAACTCCAATTAAAATAAGTCATCCTCTTCTTTTTCTTCAACTGGCGGAATATAGATTTTAATTGAAACTCCATCATCTTCTGCAGTAGTAATACTGCCATCCTCAGTTTCAATTTCATAGCTATCTTTCTCTTTATCCGAAGTATAAGGTCCATAAATAATGGTGCCAAATACTCCGCGTGTTTCCACTTGATCTCCAATAGCAAAGTTTGCTTTTTTAGTTTTCTTTTTGGTTTTCTTTTTCTTTACAAGTCTGATATCATTAAAGTACTCTTTCAAATCAGGATCAAGGTCCCCAAACATTTTAGCTTCTCTAGAAAAAGAATCCGTATGATCATACTCATCATATGATTTTTTTAAACGTTGTTTTTGTTCTTTCATTTTATAACTCCTCAATCCTGAAATATTAGTGTCTCTTTATAATAATATGCAGCGTTTTATAAAAAGTTTAATTATTTCTTGTATTTAAAAATGTCACCATTTCTAAGATCTACCGCGTATTCAGTTCCACCCTTTGGAGAATATACCCCTAAGAAATTACCAGCAGTTGTAGACTTTACAAGTTCTTCTCCAGTATCTGGGCAAATACCTTTTTGGAAAATCTTCTGAGCTACACCATTCAATTTTTCAATTTTTTCTTCAGAGAAATCATCATTTTCTTCTTCTGGCTTAGTATCTTCTTCAACTTCTTCAGTAACTTCTTCTTCAATTGGTAGTTTTTCCAAGTCAATCTCATCATTTTCCGTATTTTCAACTTCTTCAGAATCACTAGGAACTTCTGTTTCAGTTACGGCTTGTTCAATTGGGGATGGAGTTTGTTGAGATAATTCAATTCTTCCAGCGGGAGAAGTAATGTCAACGCCTTGTTCTCTGCTTAATTCTTGAGCAGATGCATCTGCGGATTCAGTGAAATGTTTTATTTCATCTTCAGGAGCTGTAGTTGATACATCTTCAAGTTGCGGATTTCTTGCATATTGTTGTTCAAACATAGATAATTGTTTCTCTAAATTAGCTATTTTAGCTTCTATTTCTTCAAATCCAGTAGCTATTACATTCAATACAGAATCATCAACAACATTTGGATCGGCTGCTGGATCAACTGGTGGAGTAACACTTGGATCTTCCACAAGTTCTGCTTCTTTAGTTTCTTTTTCTGTTTCAACAGCGTCACAAGCTTCTTCTTCTAATGATGTAGCGATTTTATCTAATTCAATAGCTATTTCATCTTCTGTATTTAATTCAGAAGCAACAATTTCATTGGAGTTAAGCTTATGATCAACTTCTTCAACTGTTTTTGCTCCTGGAACAGCGGTAACGATATTTCCAAATTCATTAATTACATTAGCGCCTTTATCGTCAAATGAAACTCTGAATGTCTCATCTTTCCATACAACTCTATCGAGATCGTTAACGTTTACTCCCGCTTCAACAACTTCTTCTTCTGGCATAGTTGGTTCAACAACTTCAGCCTTTTTAGATAATCCAATAATGAAATCTTCCATCCAAGTTGCAAGACTTCTTTTATTAACCTGCTTATTTTCCATTTTAAAATCCACTCCTAACGGTATTTATACAATCACAAAGGACTGTATTTTAAAAACAAAAAGTTTAATTTTCGATAAATACTACGTATTAATATTAGCTTTAACGCTACAAAATATTTTACTTTTTTAAATTTTATCTAATTATTTTTTAGTCTACTAATTTTTTTAGATACAATTAACTGATTTTCAGCATAGTCCATAGGTTGTTCAAACGTCCAAGGTTGAACAATTGAAGGTGCATATTGTTTTTTATTTATTTCATCGTTATTATCTACTATCTCTTCTGGATTTCCAAAAAAAATGGGTACTGCGGATCCAGCACCCATGCCACCCTCTTCAGCTAATCTTTTAAGTCTCGACTTAATCATTTATAGCACCTCTTTATACGGGGTAACCTAAAAAACTTGGTTTTTTCAAAACTATATTATGATAATAATCAGTATTACCTGTATTTTTTGGGTTTCCAACAAATTGTTCTACTTGTTTATTACATAAAGGTATTTGTTTTGAAAACCTCTCAGCTCTAGATATACCTTTAAAAGCTATTAATAAATCTAAATACATTTTATACGCAGCTTCAGAATTTGGTCCATCGTAAAAACTACTACTGTTGCCAACATCATATTCGATATATACTTGATACCATGGATTCCAATTAACGATTCTTGCAGATAATCCAATAACATCACCACTACCGAGAATCTCATGATCTAATTCTAAAACAGATGAAGCTGTTTTAGTTATTATTTCTGATTTGCTTATTTCTTCTAATTTTCTCAATTTTCTCAAACGGCTCATATGCATCACCTAATTTGTTTACTTCTTCTAAACTACCATCATCACATGATTCACAAATCACAAGTTGTTTTTTATGATCAAAACTCCAAACTTTTTTTGTTTCTTCTTCTGAAATGTAATTTTTACAACCTGGCATATCGCATTTGAAAATCTTCATAACATTCTGTTTCCCCCAAGAAGTTAAGTATATTATTGTGTCATCGGACCCCATTGAGAACCATGTGGTACTGTCCAATCGCTATCTGGTGGTCTCTCTTGAGAACCGTCTCGTTCATATTCTACAGCTAAACCCGGCACAGGAATTATGCTTAATTGATCTAATTTATTGATTAAATCATCTTTTTCTATTTCTTTAGCTATGCCATCTCCATTATTAGAAAATTTACGCAAATCTTTTACATATTTTTTTTCTAATGCGGATTTTTTTTCAATTGGTTTTTTATCATCTATTTTATTCATAGATTTTAATAAATTATCATAATCTATTCCAAGAGGCTGTTTGACAGCCTCTTGTTCAAGCGGTAATTGCGTTCTTTGACTTGATTTAATATTGGGTTTCATTTTTTCATCCCCTTATTGAAAATAATGACGAAGTTCTTTTGCCACTATTTCTAAATCCTTAACGGATTTTGCTTCATCTAAAGATAATTTAAGCATATTTGATTTATTAGCAGTAATTTTCTTCACCGATTCAGCTTTGTTTATGCTATTTATTAAATTGTTTTTTACTTCAAGCAATTTAGAAGATAATCCATTAGAAGCTTCTAATTGTCTCGTATCTGAACTCATTTCATATTTGGAACTAAAAGATATTTTATGACTATCTCTATTTGCCAATTGAACTTGTTGTTGCCCATCTTCTATATTAAGTAATTCATTTGCAAAAGATATCAACTTATTTACACCATATTCACTTGCATAAGTTGCACTATTAATAGGTTGAATTAAACCTTTTGTTGTAAGATCATTCACAATTGAATCTACTTGTTCAGCTGAAGCGACAACTCTTAATTTATTAACTAGATTTGTTTTACTGATTAAATTTTGAGAATGTGCTCTACTATCAACTTTTACTTGAGAAGCAAAGTATTTACTAGCAACTGAAGCCTCTCTTTCGAGAACGTTTTTCAATTCAGATATTGGAATAGCATTTTCTGATTTACCATCATTTAAAGCATAAATTTGACCAATTTTGTTGTTTTCAAGCTTTTTAAAATTAAAACCTAATTTTGTTTGGCTTCCATCAACTGGATTAGTGAATAATGCAACAGCATAATAGCAATGATCGTAATCTCCAGAATTCATAATTTCAACATCATTAAATAATTTGCCAATTTCTCTTGTAGCTTCAATTAATTTTCTTTCAGCACTCCAAGTTTCTTCGGCTTCACGAACACCAGTATCTTCAACCTTTTCATCAGTGTTAACTTTAAGTTGTCTGCCAAAATGTTGACTTTGATAATCTGCGACTTTTTGCTCTTCGTCAGTAATGATCGATTCATCATTTACATTCATTAATAATTCTTCAAAAGAATGATCACTTGCCAATGTTTCTTGATTGAGTTCGGTCATCAAACCTTTCTCTAACCAAGAATTAATAGTTTCATCAATTTTTGATGTCGTAATAACGGAAGCGAGTTTTCTTTGAAGATTCTTTTTAGAAATAACAATAGATTCAGCGACGGTGCTTGCAGATTTATCTTGCAAATATTTAGCTAGGACCTTGTTCTTAGTAAATGCTTGTGTTAGATTTTCAATACTAACTCCGTGATCTCCAACTGAAGCAACACATTCAACAACTTTAGAACCATCAAAAGAAATTGTAAATGGAACATCATGACGAGTGCCCGTAGCTTTATTCATCAAGCTAACATTCATAGAATAAGAATCATTGCTTATTTTGTTAAATGAAGCAACTCTATATTTCTTTAAATGTCTATTTATAAATGCGTTAGCATTAAATAATCTTTGTTCATCGGAACCTTTATCTTCTACTTCACGAATTTCTTCTTGAGGTTTAACTAAATCTGTTTCAACTTCTAATCCGCCACCGAAGTGTTTTTGTAAATCAGAAATTTCTTCAGTTCGTTCATCACTCATTGGATTAATATTCGCAATATGAAGAAGTTCTTCAAACGTATTTTTCGTAGCAAAAGTAAAACTATTAATTGGAGTTAAAGAACCACTATCAATCCAATCATTTATTAAACTTGGTATTTTACTAGCTTCAACAACTTTAAATAATTTAGATTCAATTTCTTTACTTGTTAAAACCATACCGGAATACGCATGTTTAGAAGCGGTTTTACCGGTTGAATGATATTTATTTAGTAAAGAATTAACAACCTGATGTAGGTTTTGTTTTAAATCTTTAGAATCTACTATATTTGAATCAAGTGACGCTGATTTTACACTTGAAAGCTTTTCATTCTCAATATCAAACACAATATCAAGATCTTTTCTGATTCCGCTAGATGCAAAAACCGTAGCAATAACCTTGAGTTCATTGCCAGATCTTTGAGCTTCTTTTACTGAAACATCTTTGCCAAATTCAGAAGTCAAATAAGCACTTGCGTCAACTGTTAACTGACGAGCTGATTTAAATTGATTAGATGCAACGCGCTCTTGATTAGGAGCAAAATGAAACTCTCCCATCCTTTCTTCTCCAGCTTGTTTTTCTAATTTAGGGAATAAATGATCTACATCATAAAAAGAAGCATAAGAATTACTTCCTGCCCCAACAATAGATCCTTCACTTAAAAGTTGATTAATTTTATCTGTTGCTTGTCTAAGAGAACCGTTGTAACGACGAACTATTTCTTCTCTATTAATAACAAATACTTTTCCAACGCCTTCAACTTTTTCAGCTTGTTTAATTCTACCCGTTTTAATATCAGATAAACATTCATTTAACCCAGCTTTGCTAAAAGGATACTCTCCTTCGTTTGCAAAAAATGAATTCGAAGTAGAAATTCTACCAGCTTTAACTTCAAAAGGAAATTGAAAATTAGCTCCAATTCCATCAATTATTACATCTAAAGTTACATTTTCTGTACCAACGTGTTCATCGGAAACTTTATAGTATTTTCCAACCAAAAATTTAGCCAAACTTATCTTTGATTCAGAAAGCATCTTTGTTTCATTATATTTATTTACAAGATAACGAGGATCTGCTGATATTTCAGGACGATACACTTGTTGATTTTCAGCAAATACACCACGTTTTTCCGATTCCAAATTGATTGTTTGACGTTCTTTAATTTGCAAATTATCTGTTAAATTATTCATCCAATCTGGTATTATTTCTTTATTTTGTTTAGTAAATAAATCAGAATTTGTAGTACTAAATTTGCTCATCTTTTTCACCTAACCTTATATGTGATAAGAATTAGGAGAGCTCAATGCTCTCCTATCTTAAATATCCATTTATTTCGTTTTTTGCTTCTTCAAAGGTTGTATAAAAACCTCTGTATTCTACATTATCCCATTCGCCTTTTGAATAACCTTCAACAGCATAATCCGCACTTAACACAACACAAATCTCATTAAGTTCATCTTTCTCTTGTTCGACAAAAACTTTCCAAATTTCAAAAACTTGAACTATGTTCTTTGGAAGTCTAAATCCTTTTGGAATTTGTTCGTCTTGACCTTGAGATTGATTAGTATCCTGTTTTTTAATTGTTTCAAGTGGAACAGGTGGAACTTCCAAGTTTCTATTTGCTAATGCTGATACATTGTGAGATGCTACAGATAAAGCATCGAGTACCAGATTTAACGGAATGTTTTCAATAGCTTCAGAGATTACTTTTTTTTTAAGCGATTTATACTCTTATTAGCTTTTCTATCATAGACATTGAAAGGACCAGTTTCTAATGAACTTGGTGATACTCCTGGAGAATCAGATCTCATTTGAGTATTAAAATCATATCCACCAACTCCACCGTCATTTGGTTTACCTAATGGGTCTTGATTTCCACTATCCATTTTTTCCATTTCATCTAACGCTTCATCGGAAAGCTGAATATCTTTAAATTCTTCAAAACCAATTTCTGGTTTATCAAGAGTTACGTCAATTAATGCAGATGCATAGTCGCCTGGGAAAATCATTTTATAATAATCCAACAAACCAAGTGCTTCAGCCTTTTTGATTATCACATTTGATTTTTCTAATTCTACAACTTCATTTAACATAGATTTTGCAATTTTTGAATTTGGAAGCATTTTGCTTATTTCCGATAAAACATCGCTGATTGAACTTTTTGAAAGCTTCGAAATTTTAGTAAAAACTTTAACTTTTGCAGCAAATCTTGGAGTTTCATCAGTAAGCGTTGGAGTTACAATGTATCCCCATCCTTTAAGAATTTCAGCGATTTGTTTCTTCATTTCATTTGTTGTTTTATTCATTGTAAAACCATCAAAGAAATTTTGAAGTGGTCCGTCAACTTGACTCCATAAAGTTATTATTTCTTTTGCTAGGTTTTCAGGCGTATAAGTTATTTCTTGAACTTCTTTAGCTGCTATTTTTTCTGGTCTTCTACCAACAATGAACATTAATCCTTCTCTCATTTGTTGATTTGCTAATTCACTGTTCATTTCTGTGATTTTATTAGCATAGCTTTCATGACCAAAATACTTTTTAGCGATACTTGCTAAAGTTTCATTTTTTTGAACTTCATGTAATACATTTTTTTCAGCATAATATCTCATAGTATACGGCTCCATTTCATACCCCTTATTATAGTCATTTATTGAGGGATCACTGAGAGAAGGGATTGACGGATCAATCAAACCATGGTCATTTTTTACTCCACCATCGTCTTGCCAATTAAGATCCGCTCTTCCATATTCAGGATTCTCTTCTACGTTTAAAGTATAATTTAAGGGCTTAGATTTATTATTATTGATTTTTTTAATTCTATGCATAAATCTCACCTCTATTTGTTAAAGTATTTTCTCTGTCTTCCGACTTTTTCTAAATAATCTTTAACAGCTGAGTTGATAAATTTACTTAAAGTATACTTAGAATTGATTTCCATGGTAAGAGCGGTTGCAACCAACTTCTTAATTTCATCTACAATACTATCATCTTCAATTTCATGTTCAGATAATTTACTAACTATTAATTTATCTAATTTCTGATTAAACATGTTATACAAAGAATTTTTAACCTCTGGTGTTGCTTCGTGTAAGAACATATCATTAAACGATGCATCATATAAAATATTTGCTATTGTCTTGAAAGACACATCTGATGTATATCTAACATCTCTTCTTTTTGCAGCAACTCTAGTTTGTTGACTTGCTTGAGAATTTCTAATTGGAGTTTCTTCCTCGTCATCCTCAACTTCTTTTATTAAAATTGTTTCTCCGTTTTCATCAGTAGCTAATTTCCAAATCGAACCATCGTTATAATTGTAATCAAATAACTCGCCAACTCCCGATTGTCTTTGAAAACAATATCTTCCCCAAGCCAACTTTTTAAAATTTCCACTTTTTTCAGCTTCGTCTAAAAGAATTTTTTCCAATGAAGCCGTGTATACTTTAAATTTATTCGATGCAGTTTTTTCAATAGTAGTTTTAAATCCTTGAACCTTTAATTCTGCTGTAGCTATCTCAGCCATTTGTTGAGAATCAAATGTATCAAAAAGTCTTTTATTTTCAGCCTTCTGAATTACTGAAGCTAATTTATCAAGTTCTTTATTTGATAAAGATGAATAATCATCTGTACGTCTAATCATCTTGAGTTACACCTCGCTTATTAGTACATTTTTTTAATACATAAGCAAGTACTCATTGATTATTATATATTTTAATAAATTAATCGTTTTTAAGTTGGTCTTTTAATTTTTTGATGGTTTTCTTCTTAATTACTGATACTCTACTTTGACTAATATCTAACATATCACCAATTTCTTGTTGTTTAAACCCATCCATAGATAATTTAATTATTTGACTTTGTCTATCTGAAACCAATTCATATATCTGTTCAACAAACATCTTATCATCAATAGATAGATGATCTTTAGATGCTCCCATTAAATACTCTGAAAATTCTGTAGGTTGTTCTCTTTTACGTTTAAAATAATAGCTTTGAATAAAGGCGCGAAGTTTAATGATAAGATTTTTAAATAGATATTTATCAAATGGTATGAAATTACCATTATAATAAGGATTATAATTTTTACAAAAATCAACGAAATATAGATAAGCTTGTTGATATAATTCATCAGAATCAAAATTTTTCCAATATCCTAAGCTGTTAGCTACTTTTCTAATTTTTTCATCATACTTAAACCACATAGCATTTGGATCATTTTTAATTAAGTCTAAATCCGCTTCAATCGGTAATTCTACACCTAATTCTAATTTTTGTCCAGCAAATACACTATATTCTGATCGTGATTCTTCTTGCGTTTCTACTACCTCTGATTCAGGTTGTTCATTTTGTGGTAAATTACTCATATATTTTTTTCCTCCTGTTTTTTAAAAACAATATAAAAGGATTGCAAGACAAAAGTGTGTTGTCTTACAACCCTTAAGGTGCTCTTTTTGGGTTGTTAATTTATTTTGGTGTAATTTGAGAAAATTGCCAATTATCTGGTGTAAAATATTTTCTAGCAATTTTTTGAATATCTTGCTTAGTAACTGATTCAATACCTTTAATATAATCGTCTGGATCTGATGAAACATCGTCGATGATTGATGTTCCAATATAACTATTAATTGAAGATGGTTTTTCTAAACTAATTACAGTTGAACCCTTTGTATAAGCTATAGCTCTTTTAAGCTCATTGTCACTTACTGGTTCATTTCTTAGACGTTCAAATTCTTCAACAACTATATCTTTAACTTCTTGAATATTGTTTTGATCTAAACCAGTATATCCTAAAATAATACCAGAATCTTTGAGAGCATAGTAACTAACTCTAACAGTATAAGCCAAACCGCGTTTTTCTCTAATTAATTGATTTAATCTAGAGCTCGAACTACCGCCCAATATCGTGGTTGCTATTTCCATAGCGTAATAATCTTCACTATTCGCTGATGGTCCAAACAACCCCCATGAAAAATGAGCTTGTTCAATGTTTCTTTCAAGAGAAACCGTATCCGATTCTAAAATATCAGGTTCAAATTCTTCATTTTGAAATTCATTGTTATTTTCTGTAAATTCCTTTGTAAATTCTTCCATGAAATTAACGATTTCATCTTCTTGTATGTTGCCTGTTGCAACTACGAATATATTATTTGGTTGATAAAATTTTTGCATAAAATCAAATAAATCTTGTCTTGAAATTTCTGATACGGACTGTACTGTTCCTCCTACTGACTGACGATTTTTATAACTCTTATGCATAGCTATAAAAAGTAAATCTGACACATGAGATGCTGAGTCATCAGAATACATTTTTAACTCTTCTTGAATTACTGTTCTTTCAAGATCAACTTCTTCTTCAGGAAGAGTAGGATGGAACACAATATCGGAGATAACGTTTGCTGCTGTTTTCCAATTTTCAGCTGGGACTGTGGCAAAATATCTAGTATGTTGAAAACTTGTTTCAGCGTTTACATAACCGCCAACGTTTTCTATTTCTTCCATTATTTGTTGTGCATCTCTTGTTTTAGTGCCTTTAAAAACCATATGTTCAATAAAGTGAGCTATACCAAACTTATTAGTCTCGTTATAAGAACCAACTTTAATAAAGATACTAAAGGTTACTGTTTTTGCTGAATCAATTTTTTCAGTATAAATCTCTAGACCATTGGAAAGTATTTTTTTATTCAAACCCAAGTCCTCCAATTTTTTACTTGCAATATTTATAATTCACTTTTTAGTGAATCTCTTTCAGAGCGCTAAAACTTAATCTCTCCTTTATAATATGCAAATTTATTTTTTTTTTAAATACTTTGAGGATAAAGTAAAATATTTTTTATTCGTTATCGTATTAGTTATGTCATCTTGTATTTTAGAATAAACAATATAATTAATATAATAACCAAATTGTAAAAACTCAAAAATAAAAGGTGAGATTTCTCACCTTAGACTCTAAACATTCTTCCTTGCGTTGGTTTTGGCATTCTGCTTCTTCCGCCGAATTCAGCTGCAAAATTTGCTAACGCATCAGCACAGCATACGTCATCGTGAGCTCCAGCTGGAGCTTCTATTCTTTTATTTACTGTTTGACGAACTTCAACTTCAAGATCTTTCCATTCACCAATCATTTTATGATAAAAGCTGATCAAATCTCTATTTTCTGAATTATTAATAATTTCTTTAGACGGATATTTAAATCTTCCAACTTCTATGTCGTGTTTTATTTTTGCAAACATTATATTCTTCATATTCATACCAGAACGAGTATACGAATCCGCCGCGTTGAAAGTTATACCTTCCATTTGTCTTAACCCATCTTGATCTCTCAAGATATCAACAATTGGTCTACCAATACCCGTAAAGTCAGCAAAAATGGATTGTACGGGGAATTTTGGTCTAGGACCTCCAAATAGTCTAATTATTTCTAATCTTTGAGTATTAAAACTTTCGCCTTGCATTTCCATCCAGAATATTTTTTCTCTTAGTCCATTTGGCATAACTCTTATAACGGAAATATGAGTAGCATCGGCACCATCAGCTGATGATCCAGCAAAGTCAATTCCTGCAACATATTTTTCTCCATATATTCCAGAATCTTGATATTTGAATTCACCAGAAGTAAGTGATTGCCATTCAGGAGAAGATAAAAATTGACCAGCACCATCTACGAATTCCAGCATATACTGCGTCTTAAAGTCTTCTACTGTCATTTCTCCGTCTGTCCAAACCTCTGGATTATTAGGAAAATATTGTTGTTTTAATGGTTTAGGCATTAGACTAAGTACATAAGTAGAATATGGTCTTAATTTTGTTGAATCTTTATAATCTGGTAATTCCGTTGCTCCTAACGCCCATAATTGAGGACATTCAGTCCAGTCTCTTTTTATTTGTACGAAACCTCTAGTATTTTTTATTGGATCATAAGCTATACCTGGTTGAAAAGATTCCCAGAAATGATTACGAAACTTTGGCGTTCCAATTTTTATCAATTTAGCATTTGTTGCACCACCCATTGGAACAATACGTTCAGATACTGTGTAGTTTGTTATTTTTTGTGCTTCATCTAATACGATAACATCAAACGTCAAACCTTCGATATTTGATTGGTCGGAACCAGAAACTGCCATAACATAAGAACCATTACTAAGCTCTATTTTTCCTTTTGTACATTTTACAAGTTTATTGTTTAATTTCTCTTCATTCATCTGAAAGAAAACTGCTAATCTTCCCACGTTAACTTCGGCCTGCTGAATACGTGGAGTAAAAATACCAATTCTCATATTAGGATAATTATCTAACAAATATCCAGTGAAAGATGCTATAGATTCTGTTTTACCAGCTTGACGAGCCATTACTGCTGCTACAGATCTTATCTTAGGATTACAAACTGCTCTAATTAATTCTGTTTGATTATCATGCAATTTTTGTCTATTTGCAGGTAAATGAGCACGTAATATTTTTTCACAATATTGAACCGGATCCATTCTTGTTAAAACTTTATTAAAAATATAATCTCCTAAATCAACTCCACCTATTTTATTGTTTCTCATAGAACTGAGTTGATTTTTAATTGCGTTATTATCACTTTGAATTTTATCTGAATCTAACAAATTTAACACCATCCTTACTATTATATAATAGCTATAATAGTAAGATCAACATCTATAATAACAAAAAGAGAGAACTTATATAAGTTCTCTCTTAACGAGAATATCATCTATTTCTTTTTTTATGTTTTCAAACACTTTATCGAGTGATTTTTGTTTACCATTTTTCATTTGATCTATTAATTTCCAATTTGGTTTATCTTTTGCGAAATTAAAATAAGTTTCCGATACATCCTTTAAAAGTTGATCGTTATTCTCGTGAATATCTTCTTTACCTTCTTGATAGTCACGTTTTCCTCTTGCTTTTATTTGCTCAATTGATATTTTAGGATCAACATAAAGATAGAAATTATAGTCAGGTTTAACTATCTTCATTTCAGAAAACTCCATATCTTCAATCCAATCAATAAATCCAGCTTGTTTATCTTTTGGCATTTTTGCTGCTGTAAAAAGGTTTGAATAGGTATATCTATCAGCTAAAACAATGTGACCATTTTCAATGCTATTTTGTATTTGATCTTTTAATCTTACACGATCTGCAGCATAAGCTATACAAACTAATTCATGCGGTACATTATGAATATCTCCATATTCACCTTTAAGATAAGAAGCTATAACTTTTCCAATAGTACGTTCATATTCAGGAAATGAAATAATAGGAGCAGTGAAACCTAATCCTTCTAGATATTTTGCAACATTATTTACATGAGTATTTTTACCCGATCCATCCAATCCTTCAAAAGTAATCAACATTCCTGTTTTTAATCTTTTTTTATTTTTAAACAAATTATATACCTGTAGTTTATTCATTGATAGCCGCCTTTAATCGTTTTTAAAATTAAGATAGTACACTTGTAGCATAATAAATTTCAACATCTTCAAAACTTATATACGATTCACCTTCATCATTAACGCCAGCTGCTAAAAGAATACAAACTTCTTGTTTACCATCTGCATATTCTAAAATAAAATGATTTTCAATAAAATGATTTAAGTTGTAAAAATCAGATTCATGATCATCTAAAAGAATTTTTTCTATGTTGAAAGATTCTCCAAGCTTAATTTTAAGATTCATATTTACCAAACTTTCTTTATTTTATTTTTTAAAAAAATTTGTATCCGCATTCAACATTTTTACTAATTCTTCAAACCACACTTTATCATTTAAAGATAACACTATATCTATTAAATCTCTAATAGTTTCTTTATCTGGCATGGTTGAAAACTTAGAATCATCTACTATAAAAACTTTTTTACCATCTCTTCTACAAAATGTATATGCTCCGACTAATCCATTGTAGTTGATAAATTGTAAAACCTCACCAGCAGATATTAGTCCAATATCTGAATTAGCTACGACATATTGTCCCTTTTTTAAACCAATTACTACTCTTTTTTCTTTTCCATTTTGTTCGCTATCCATATCTATCAACCCCCAATATTTTCTTAATTAATAAATCTCTTTTTTGAAAATATACTGGTTGAAGAATAGATGATAAATATTGTGTTAATATATTTTATTAAAAAAGCATACTGGTTTTAATCACAAATAAAAAAAGCACCTTATTCATCGGTGCCTTTCAATTTATTTATTTTATTTATAAATGCATTATTGAAACCAGTAACTTCTCTTATTTTGGCTTTACTCAAATCTATTGTTCCAATACAACTCTTTTGTGAACATTTTATAAAACCATTGAAGTCTTTATTAATTAATTCTTTTGTCGCTTTTTTACAAACTGGACATCTAACTGATATCAATTTAACTACCGCGTTTCTGGAGAATTTGCCAGCAGTTTCATCTTTGTTTTCTTTGTTTTCTTCATGATAAAGAAAAGTATTTGTTAGCGAACGGGCAGTTCTTTTCAAAGTTGTGTCAAATAATGTCTTTAACCGTGCTGTGTTTTTAATTGGATTTTTTACCATAATACATACATCATTTTCGTCAACCCAGATCAAACCATATCCATATGGAACTTCTTCAGGTTTTATTACATTTTCAGGACACATAATGTATGAATAGTGAGCATGATAAAAATAAGATGTCTTATCTCCAAATAATTTTGTATCTCTAGTAAAATCTCCCTTTGTAGCTTTTACTTCTATAACTCTAACTTCTCTTCTTTTTAAATTTAAACCAACTGCATCCGCAACGCTCCAAGCATTAGCAAATTCTACTTCATTTGCTACAAGATCAGTCACCTTCTGTTTAAGGAAATAGAGTGCTAATTTCTTAAGATTCTTGTGAATCTCGCCTTCTGCCATGAAAATCACCTCTTATTATATTGTATTAAAAAATTAACAACTTATTAATAGTAATAAAAATTGTTTAAGAAATAAGAAGGCAATAAAAAAACCAGACTCTAGAGTCTGGTTTTTATTTTATAAAATTAGATATTTCCACCACTTTAGAAAAGAAATCTTCGAATTCTGAAAAATTTTCAAATATATATTCACCCTGATGCATACCATCTGATCTTGATAAGTTTTTTGTTTTAAATGTTGACGTGTTTAAATACGAAGATAATCTTTTATGATTTGCATTATGCAACATTAAATATACTCTTACTTCCAAATGATCTCTATAAAACAGATGATCGAATCTAAAAGATCTTCCAATAGTAACCGAAAGATATTTAAAATCTATCTCTTTTTCTTCATACATCCATTTCAAATCTATAAAATCTTTGACGCCACTTAATTCAGCCATTACATTTAATGAACCAACTAACTCTTCAAATTGATCGAACAATTTGATTCACCTTATTCTTGTTTTAAATTTTTTAGATTGTCTTGAAATATTTGAAGTCTTTTTTGAATTGAAAAAACCTTAACATCATCAGTTTCAACAGCTAAACTATTTTTCATTGAAGATATTTCTTGTTCAAGTTTTGCTATTTGTTTTTCAATATCCGTTGAACTTTCATCAACTTGGGTGAATTCTTCTTTTAATTCTTTTTTAAGAACAGCAGGTACTCTTTCTACTTTTCTTGTCTTATCGTTTCTTTTGAATTCATAATGCGGTATCTTACTTTCTTCTTTGTTTTCAGAAACTTCAACTTCAACTTCAACTTTTTCTATTTCTTTATTTTTAGAAGATTTTTTTTGCTTCTTTTCTTCCAATGGAGTAGTTAGTTTAAGTTCATTATTAATAACATGATCTATCCATTGTTCATCTTGTGACTTTACTTCTATTTCTGGAAATTCAAAGGTTTCTTTTGGAAGTAAAATCTGTTCATTTAAAAATTCTTTAGAACTTTCAGATGTTTCTTCAATGATTTTTGTTTCTATTTTTTTCTCAGTTACTTCAACCTTTTCAATGATTTCTGGTTGAACTTCTTCTACCTGTGGAGGTTTTACTTCTAACTCTTGTTTTACCTCTTCAGATTCAACCTTCTTACCTATATTATTATTATTTTGTCTAGGATTGTATCCACTTTTTCCTCTAACCATTATAAAAACCATCCTTTTGAAGCTTTTTAATAAAACTAATAAATTCAAGATCTGTAAATATTTCTCTCGCTGCTTTCCAATTCAAATGGATTTCACAATCATCAAAAGTATACGGTACTGGCACATCACGACGAATTGTTACTAATTCTAAAGTTTTATTCGCTGTAGGCGCCCATTCTCTAACATTTTCACCAATTTTACCTTTGATCAAACCGGAATTTTCAACAACTCCTTCTATTGAACCGTACTCTTTTAATAGTTTGATTCCTGTTTTTTGACCACATTTAGTTATACCTTTAACATTATCTCCACCATCACCCATTAACGCTTTGAGTTCAACGAATTGTTCAACTTTAATATCATACTCTTTTTCAAATACTTCGCGAGTATAAAATCTTAAATCAGATGTTCCTGTTTTTGGAAACATAACAGTTGTTGTATCATTAATTAGTTGAAAACTATCTTTATCTCCAGTGAAAATGAAAGTTTTATCAGCTTCTGAAATATTAGCATAAGTACCAAGAACATCGTCGCCTTCATAACCAAAAACTCCAACATGTTTAATTCCTACTTTAGTTAAAATCTCTTTTATATCTTCAAATTGATGATACAATCCAACAGGTTTAACTGTTTCTCTATTAGCTTTATAAGATTCATCAATATCTGTACGAAAATTCTCTCTAGATACATCCCAAGCAACAAGAACATGTGTAGCTCTTATCATTTTCATTGCACTATCTAACATAGTAAAAAATCTATATGTTCCACCAGTTTCTCTACCAGCAGCCGTTGTCATAATTGGCGGTACAAATGCACCTCTACAAGCAATAGAATTTCCATCTACGATTAAAAATACTTTTTCCATATTTAAATACTCCCTTTAATTACTTTATTTTTAAGATATTGTCTTTTAACCACGCATAAACTTTTTCTCTAAATTCAGTATCGTACTGTCCCCATAATTCAGCAATATTTTTAATATCAATTGGTAATAATTTAATGATTAAATCAATTTGTTCTTGTGTAGGCCTAATATTTTCAATGTCAACAAAACAATCGTTAATTGTGTCTCTCATTAACTATCTTCTCCTAAACAATCTATCATATTTATTTTTGTTAGATACTTAACAAATAATATACTTGCTTCATCTTCATTTAATGCTTCTATTATTATTGGCTTAGTGATAAAAATAAACTTAAAATTCTTAAGTTTTACTAGACTCTTAATTCTAAAAGTCCAGCAACCGTCACTTTCTTGGTCCATGAAATGTGCTATAGAATCAGGTAATTTGGTATCATCTAATTTAATTTTATAAATCAATGTTCCCGGTTCATTTTCATGAAAACCAGTTTCAACAACTGTTCCATTTCCAAGTTTATTTGTTCGAACTCTATCGCCTATATTAATATTAGACATTATATAAATGACTCCTTTACTCTATTCCAAAAAGTATTTTTTCTATATCTTGCAAATCTAATTTTTTTATCAGAAACTTTTAATTTTAATTTTGAAAATTCATCCACTATGATAGTGTGATCTGCTCCCAAAACCAAACTTTCGCTATATTCATCAACGCGAATCTCTAAAGTATGATGTTTTGGCAAAATCATTGAAGATCCGATAGTTCTATATACATTGTTATTAACTGATGCCATTTCAGATAACTGAATTGTTTCTAGAGTTGGATGAATAATAGCTCCATTTAAAGCTTTGTTATATGCAGTGCTACCAGATGGTGTTGAAATACAAAGTCCATCTCCTCTAAAATTTTCAAAATGTTCTCCGTCAATATAAACATTACATATCAATGATTTTTCTGGACTTTTTAAATAAATTTCATTTAAAGCTAAATGTTTAATTTCAGTATCATCGTCTATAGTCATTTCAACTAGTGGGTATTCAACAATGTTCGGTTTATCATTAATAAGAAGATTTAAAAGCTCTTCTAATTCAGACTGTTCCCAATCTGTATAAAATCCAAGATGACCAGTACGCAAACCAATAAAGGATGTATTTTCAATAGCATCGTTAAACATATGAAACGCCTCTAACATTGTTCCATCTCCACCAATACTTAAAACTATTTCAGGAGAAATAGAATTTATCCAACCAGCTACAGTTAATCTATTTTTTATATATGAAGCTAATTCTTCGGAAACATTGTCTCCACGGCTAATAATGCTAAATTTTTTAGTCATATTTTTACCTTCCTACCTTTTTAAAGATATTATATGATAAAGTATAACTGAGTTTTACATAAATAAAAAAAGCTAATTATTAATTAGCTTTTTAGTTTAGATAATTGTAAGACTCATAATCAAAGGCAATACCTTTATTGCTTTTAATTGCTTTTTTACATGTTTCTATCAATTTTCCAAGTAAAGCTTTTATTAAAGGCTCTCTGTCATATGTACCTAACTTTGTTTCTATTGAACAAAGAACAGTCTCATGTTGACTTGAAGCCAATTGATTTCCATTTAAATCTAACAAACCAGAATTTCCATTATGTTTATAACCTAGTCTTGAAGGGCTTTCACCAGCGTTTGGATCATATATAACTACAGGAGAAGGATTGTCACTACCACCATTCCATCCTTCTTGAGATTTCGTAAATAGCTGTACAAATGTCCATTCATTTGACCATTTGTTAGAAATATCTTCCAATTCTTTCAAAAGATATTGTATTTTTTCAGGATCAACATACATATCATTGTTGGCGGTATACATAAGAGTCGGATATTTGCTACCTAAAAATCTAAGATCATCCAATCCTTTAGTATTTCCGCCACCAACAACATGCTCTAAATTATACCAAACGGTATCCATTAGATTGCAAAGAAGTGGAAACGAAACCGTAATTTTCTCCCATAAGATATGTTCAATATCATCAATAATGATAGACATTTTACTTCGAACATCACGATCTTGAACGTTTTCTTCTCTTAATAACTTCAAGATTTTGTTTGTTAAATCTTCCATATTAAGGACACAAAGTTCGTACCCTTACACCTTCCTTTCTTTTTTAAAGTAGGGGATTTTTATTACTCTTTTCTATCCCAAATACTTCGTTAACAACTTCGGATGCTGCTGATAAAGCTGCACCAGCGATAATTGTAAAGAAAACATCACTTGAGTAAAACGTCTCAGACAAATCTTCGTTAATTGATTCAACAATTTTTTCTAAGGAATCGATTTTTTTCTCAATTTCAATTAATCGAGATTTGATTACTTTTTCATCCTCAGTCAACTCTATTGCAGAATCATTTAACTTCTTTTCTGATTTTAAAATCCCTGGTAAAACTACCAATTTTGATTTTAAATCTTTATCTTTGTCGCTCATATAATGACCCCCTTGAGAGGAATCGTTAGACTCTCTCAAAGGATAAATATCATCATATTCAATAATTATTACTTAACACATTTTTGGGACAATCTGTGTTAATCTTCAATAGATAAAAACTCAATTAGTAATCAACTCAATTACTTTCTAGCACCCAATACTTTAGATTTTTTTTACCTAAGTGGTAGGCTTCTTTCGTGGTCGAAACGCATATATCGACTCTGTTCTTTCCTTTAATAGCTCCTCCGGTATCTTGGGCAATAAGTATACCGAATCCTTCTACATAAAATCGAGTTCCGAGTTTCCAATAACGACTATCTACCGCTATCGTTACTCCAGGAGTTGCTCTTACACCGGAAGCTGTTTTACCAGTACATCCGGCACAACTTGGAGTGTAGAATGAAGCATTAAAAACACCAGTGGGTTGAGTGTTTTTTATTTCGTTGATGTTGTTGGATTGAATTTTGGCTACCTTCTTAACAAGAGTGGCCTCAAGCCGTTTCTTTTCAAGGGCTTCACGACGTTCCCTGTATTTTTTTACTAAATCTTTATTCTCACTTTTAAGTACTTTGTTTTCTGCTTGTAAAGTCTTATTACTTTTTTCTTGAATTATTAGTTCATTTTTTAAATTGCTAATTTCTTTTTTATTTTCTATAGAATTAGCATTTAATACTTGTGACTGCTGCTTGAGCTCCTCGGTTTGTTTGTGCAAACTTTGAGTTTGATCTTGCAACGACTTCATTTCAACAACAACATCATTTAATTTTTGAGATTTCTCTAGTAATTCTCTGCCCATTACCCACATGCTAACTACAGAAAACAGAATCAACGTTGCACTCCCAATAGCAACTAAGTAAAACTTCCTTTTTGAGATTGTTCGTGCTTTTTTAATCGAGTTGGTTTGAGTTTTCCTATTGGCTGCCGGGTTGTTCATTACAACACCTCCATAGGATTGAAAAACATATATATTTTAATCCAAAAAACCCTTTATATTAACATCAAGTTAACATACATAACTATAGCTTGTGTTTAATGATTCACAGAATACACTATATCGCATCAATAAGTGATTCACAGAGTGCACGTATAAATATAGATATATTATTATAATAAAGATAAATAAAAAGAAAGAAGAAATCAGTGAAGCAAGTTCACTGATTCAACAAGTGCACCGTTCTTATTTGTTTCTAATTTTTCTCAAATCACCAATATATTTTTTAAAAACATCAAAGGTGTATCCTTTTGTTCTATCAACATTTATTTTATTGTCTTTAGCAACTAATCCGTGATTTAATTGATGTACAAAGTATGAGTTTGGAAAAAATCTATATTCATATATTCCAAATTGTTTGAAATCAACCAAGAAAGCTATCCAAACTTTTTTACCACTTTGCTTCTCTTTTTTATCATAACTTTCAATATGGGTTTTATTTAATGGTAAGCAGTTTTCTGGTTCAATACCTGTAAATTGTTTTGACCACAAAAATACAGTCTCAATATATTTACTATCAACATATAATTCATCTTCAAAAAGTTCAATGTCAACATCTTTGTTATTTTCCACATTGTTTAATCTTGCAGCTATACCATTTAAATTTAATGTGCCAACTAATAAATCTTCTTTATCATTTCCAAGTTTCAATCTTTTTTTCCATTCAATATCATTTTTTTTCACACTATATGCTCCTTATCATTTTTAATGAAAATCTTATCATTAAAGATAATATGAATTATAGTGTTAGATTTAAATTTTTAATAAAAGTTAGAAATGTTCAATTTTTGATTCTGCAGTGAATTTATTTGTCGGTTGAGTGAAATTACATAAAACCGATTATCTTCAACCATAATTCAAACAGTGTTACTAAATAATAATCTTTCTTTTGGTATTAAATTTAAAAAATCTGAACAGTTTATGTCTCTGTTGAAATAAAAAAAATCTATCAAATGATAGATTTTAGAAAACTATTTATCTGAATCAACAAGCTTATTAATTAAATCTTCCGAGACCATATCTGTAATATCTAACTCTATTTCTATTCCGTTATTTACAAATAATTTAATAGCTGTAGTAGCGCATGATGAACAAATGACTGGATCATTTTCTTTATTGAGAGAAACTACTGGACTTTCTTTAGTTCCTGGTGAACCGCAAAAAGAACAATTGTGAACTTTTTGTTGTAACCCTTTCATTCCAGCTTGCCCACCATACAAAGGTAAATATTGTCCGTTTTCAAATTCCAAAATTGTAACTTGACCTTCTTCTCTAATCTCTTTAATTGGTTGTTTGATTAACTCGGAAAGTTCTTTAATCTTTTCTTCATCTATCATTTTAGTTTTTCCTTCCACCTAAAATAGTGTTGATCATGCTATTAATATTATTTTCATTACCCACACTGTTTTTAACCATATGTTTTGTCATTATTAATTCATTTAAAGTTCTAGATAATTGTAACATTATCGAACTAGCTTCTAATAATTCTTGAAACTTATAATTTTTTTCATTTCTATTGTCTTCTAATGAGCATCTTCTAGAAAGAAGTTCTATTTGTCTAGATAAAGCTTCTATAGCACTATCTATGTGATCTTCTTGAAATTCCATAAGTTTTTCCTTTCTACTTATCGTTGAAATTTGCAATATAGCATCCTGTATATTTTTGATCTGTACCATCATTAAAATTGATTTTTGCATTGAAAATATCATAATCCATTATTCCATTAGTAGTTAACAATACATCTTCTAAATTTAAAGAAATAACAAAAGAAATAATTGAATTTGATATTATTTTTGTTTTATTATCAAAACTAACAGTTAATTTTTTAGTTGATTGATTAAAAGATAAACTTCCAATTCTTCCATTTGTATTTGAAATAATAGCATTTGTTGTAGACGATTTCGTTAAATTGTATTCGGACGTCGTTGTGCCATAAACAAAAAATTTAGAACTATTTGATGACAAATTTAATTCAAAATCTTTAAGCATGTTTAGCTCTATCGAGCCTATATTACTTTCTCCAGATAAAGTGGAAAAACCAATATTTATATTTTTATTTTTAATAACAGATGCATAAATTCTAGCAAAAGATAGACTCGCGCAGTTTGAACACCAATAAGTATTTTTAACTTCATCGAATAAAATTAGATCTAAATATTCACTAACATTAGTTGATGCATAAATATTTTGAGCACCAGGTTTGTTTTGAACAAATTTCCAGCCATTATAAATAATGTTTAAAGGTAAAGAGTTCCGTGCTATATCAAGTTCTATAGAACCACATATAGAACAAATGGATTCTTGTTCCCCTTCTGAATTTGTAAATTGTACATTTTTACTTTGTATTGGTTTTAAAATCACTTATGATCAACTCCAATTAAATTACTTCTTTTTCTTTTGTTTTTCTAATTCTTCAATTTGATTGTCGTTAAGTGTTTTAATAGGCTTTGTATCTCCACTATCAACTTCTGATTGATGTTTAATAATGATTTTATAACCTGCAGTTGATAACAACTGTTTAGCTAATTGCAATGAAATTTCAGCATCTTCATTTTTTAAGCGAGAGATCCAAGACTTAGAAACATCTGATTTTTTAGCAAATTCAGAAACAGTAATCCCGTTTTGATAACAATAAGTTCTTATAATTTTAACTATATCTTTCGAGGTAGGCTGAATCATAAACACAACTCCTTTTCTATTATGTGAGCCGATAATAATATGTCTATTATTTAATACTTAAACAGTTACGCTTAATAACTTCTCAACTATATTTAAGAATGTATAACAAAACGTTATACATTTGTTTTCTCTTTCTTCCTTAAGTCTCTTAATCTTGGTTCAAACTCGTTATACCATTTTTCTTCTTCTTCCGGAGTATAGTCTCTTTTATTATCGTTAAGCGTACTTTCTGGAAACCATCCTTGAGCAACAGCTTTATTAAATGCATATTCTGCTACTGGGTTAATGAAAACTCTTCCAATTTTCCAATTCTGATATTGAGAATTGTAGACATCTGAAAAAGTTTTATACAATAACGTTGCTACGCCATTTTTTCTATATTTTTCTTGTACGTCTATATAATTTATATAAATGTACTTTTCTTCTGCATAAATTTCATATTTCATATCTCCAAGTAATTCGCCATCTCTAAAAATTTCAATTTTTCTACCACGACTACTTATTTCACGTTGTTGTATATCAATTGGAGACAAAGCAACTGTTTCAGCTAGTTTTCGCATATCTTTTTTCATTGCCGCTTCAGTTCCTCTAACATGTTCAGGTAATCTATTTCTTAAATCATTCCACAAAACTTTATCTTCATCATCATACATACGATCTATTTTTTCTTCTGTTATTGCTATTTCCGGTATCCAACCTAAACCAACAGCTTTTCTAAATGCATATTCAGCCACTGGATTTGCAAACTGTCTTCCTATATCCCAACCATAATAGTTGCTAGAATAGATTTCTCCAAATTTCTTGTACAATAATTGTCCAATACCAATTTGTCTATATTCTTCATCTACATTTAAAAACTCAATATACAATTCTTTTTCGTTTTTCTTTTCTGTAGAAGTATATGAGATATATCCAACTTCTCTATTGTCTAATAATGCTGAAATTTTGAATGAAAAAAACTTTATTTTTTCATTTTCGTTCTTCATTTGAATTTCTGGATCTGTAATAACTATGCTTCTTGCATCTAGTACTTTTGCTTTTTTTATCAATCTCATAGTTATCAACCCCGATACATTGGTGGTATTTTTTTTCTTAAATCTTTCCACATAGTTTTATCCTGTTTATCATAATTCCTTTTTAATTTATCGTCATCTAAAGCCCAACCAGAAATCCAACCAAGAGAAATAGCTTTTCTATAAGAATATTCTGCTATTGGATTATGAAAATCTGCCGAAACAGGAAGACGATCAAATTGATTTTGATAAACTTCTCCAAATTTCTTCAACAATAATTGTCCGATACCTAAATTTTGATATTGATTTTCAACTTTAATTAAATCAATATGCAATTTATCTCTTCTGGCAAAATCTCCATTTGAATCACACTTATATTCAGTAAATCTAACACTTCCAATTTCTCCACCGTTAAGCAATGCAGTAATCATATAAACATTTGCTTGGACGCCATTAGCATATTCAGAACTCCCAATAGAACCATCAAATTCTACATCAATACCATTTCTTATATCAATTGATTCAGAAGCAAATTTATTCATTTTGTTTTTTCGTAAATCAAGGTATTGTTGTTTGGATGATTGTTTTCTCATGTCTTTTTTTATATTATATGATGAATGTGAACGCAAATCCAATCTTCCTTCTTTAGTAAATTTTATTGAATTTACATCAGCTTGCAAATTTTCTGGAAGTTTTTGTCTTAAATCTTGCCATAATTGTTGTTTTTCGGTTGTATTATAGTCTCTTGTTGTTCTGTTTGGAGAATATGCTTCAGTAGGCACCCAACCTTCGTCAATAGCTTTTTTAAAAGAATATTCAGCTATTGGATTTTCAAAGTGACGTTCTACTGGTAATCCCATAAATTTCTGACTATAAACTTCACCGAATTTTTTATATAAGATGCCGCTAATTCCAAAACCACGATATTCTGATGGAACTTCAATTTTTGATAAATAAATAATTTCCTCTAAACTTGTTCCTTCATTTTCATGTTGAAAATTTTCATCTTCTGACGGCTCTTGTTCAACATGTTCAAAATTGATATATCCAATTTCTTTACCATTATAAGTTGCAACTATTCTTTGACTCATAGAATAATAATTATCATCTGGTTCGCTATTATCAGCTACATCAGCTTGATATTCTACTGATATTTTCCTAGTATCTAAATCCATTTTTATCTACCAACCTTTTTTGTTTGTTATTTGAAAGAATAGGCGCTGCGGGTTCTTTCTTATCAAATTCTATATCTTTGTTTTTGTCTTTAAAATCTTTTTGTTTATTATTTGGCAACCATTTAAATAATTCTTTTATTTGTTGCTTTTCTTGTTCATCATAATCTCTAGCTATTAATTCTTCGTTAAATACTTCTTTTGGTATATTTCCTTGATCAATTTCTTCTTTAAAAACATATTCTGCAACAGGATTTACAAAAACTTGAGCTACATCGTATCCTGAAAATTTTTCTTTATAAATTTTTCCAAATTCTTCATATAACTTTTTACCAATTCCCCAACCTCTAAATTGTTCATCTACTAATACGTTATTTACATATATTAAGTTTTCATACTTTTTATCTGGTAAAGAAGGATGAACATTTTTTGCTATCACATCGTGAAATTCGGAAAAATGCATATAGCCAACTTGTTGATCATAATATTCGCAATATATTTCATGATCAATAACTGATGAAGCATTGTTTTTATTTTCTTCTCTAGGAGTTGATTGAATATCAATTTTTATGTTATCCCAATCTAATTCTAGCTCTTTTTCTTGTTTTTCACCGTTATAAGGGTTTGAAACATATTCAGTACTACCAATTCTTTCAAATAATATTCTTTTAAGTCTCGACCATATTTCTGGACCTTGAACTTGAGATGGTAATTTATTACGTAAATCTCTCGCTAATTCTCTTCTATTAGTGTTATCATAATCTCTAGTTATATATTGTTCAGTCAATGCCACTTCGTTTATGACTCCATTTGCGACTGCTTTTCTGAATGAATATTCAGCTACCGGATTTACAAAATATCTTGCTACTGGCCAACCATTAAATTGAGAATTATAGATTTTTCCAAATTCTTCATATAGTTTATAGCCCAAACCTAAAGATCTATATTCTTCGTTAACTTCCACCATTTCTACATATAAAACTTTTTCAATATTTCCAATACTATCTGGATTTGTACCTCCAACTAATACTTGAAATGGAATATTTTCTATTTCTAAAAAATTCATATATCCTACTTCTTGACCATTAAGAAGAAGAGAAATTTTATGTCTGTCATCTTTAGTAACACCATAATCTTGTTGCGCCTCAGCAAAATCTTCAGAAGCACTAACAGTTTCTTGCATTACTAAATTTCTTAAATCCATTGTAGTAATTTCAAATGCTAATTTTCTTAATCTATTCATCTTCAATCCACCTTTGTAATAAACATTTGCCCCGCGAGGTTGAAACCACGAATCAATTGGTTCTTCTATTCTATATATTCTTTCTTTATCCCAAAAGATTATCTTCCTTGGCTTTTTTTCGCATTTTCCCCAATTTGCTTTTTTTGTGAGCCCCGCGCTTCTAGAGGCCGGAGGCCAGGGGTCTTTTGACTCGCGAGACACCATTTAGCACTTAGAGTAGAAAGGTAGAGTTGTTGTCTCCCTTAAGGTTACATGTTTATTATATTAAGTTTGGATTGTAACAATAAAAAAGAGTGTCCGAAGGACACCCTAATGTTCTTTTTTGTTTTCAAATAAAAGTATTGTTGCGCTTGTAGCAACTCCACCTAAATAAAACGAAGCAATTGTGAACAGCTCAATTTGAAAAATGCTGCCTATCAAAAAACAACCACCCATGGCTGTCGCCATGGAAATTGGAATACCATATTGCAGCGTGCCAGATAATCTGTGCATTCCACTATCTCCTTCTAACGAGAAATCTTTCTTTATCTATTTTATATAAAAAGTGAATATTTTTTATATCCATTTAAACTAAAATGTCTAATAGAACTAACAGGCATCTATAGATAAATCGAAAGACTTTATCTATTCTATTAAACATTCTTATTAGCTTATCTATAGATAAATTCATAGTTTTATTTATTCTATCTATAGATGAAAAGTAATAGTTATAGCCTGAATAGTTCTATTAGACAAAAAAGTTATTGATCTATAATAGATAATAGACTTATTGCTGTTAAGAGCTATCTATAGATAAGGAGCAAAGTCTTTATCTATTCTATTAGATCTATTCTTTATCTATAGATAGTTTGTTGTTTTATCTATAGATCTTTATTCTGATCTAGTATCCATTAATAGTTGTTTGATCTGAACAGGAAGTATTTTATTGCTCCAAAGTTCTATAGCTCTTCTAACAGCTTTAGTCTTTAACCGTTGTTCTATTAATAGTATTTCCATTTCCCAAGGAGTTCCTAACATAGATGCTACTTTTAATGTTTTCTTTATTTCTTTACTATAAGTATTTATTAGTTCTCTTGTTTCAGGGATACTTTCTTCTCCCTCCCCGCCCCTTTTCTCATATAGTCTTAATTCTATTACTGCTTTTTTACTAAATGCTGTTTCTTCTACCTGCGTCTCGATCTCATATTCATAGAAATCGTTTATCTTTTCCGTGGTATTTTTTATCATTGTTCCCCTCTCCTTTCGCGATTTAATTATTATTTAATACTCTGATTGGATTCTGTAAGGACTTTATTGTGCCTTCAAGTATTTTATATATTTTCTATTGATTTTGATTTCTAATTCTATCCGCTCGAGAAAAAGAAAAGAGGACTACATATAGTAGTCCTCTGCCTGTTCTTTCTATTCTTTTATCTATAGATAAGAAAGTTTAATCTATAGTTTCTAGTTTCTTTAATAATTCAAAATGTTTTTCTACGTCTGAAAGTTCTGTATTTTCTTTACAGATTATTCCATCTATTTCTATATACACATATGGGTCTCCGTATAATAAATGTTCTCCCCATATTGAGAGTTGTATTGCGAAAGATTGATCTAATACTATTACTGCATCTTCTCCAAATTCATTACCATTTTCAAACATTATTTCTGTTATTCCTGGGATTAAATTGTTTAATTCATTTTTTGTTTTTTCTTCATAATAATGATTTTCAAATGTTGCCTTAAAATTTAGTTTATTTATCGCTCTTATTATTTCTACTATATTTATTGGCGGCATTTCTACATTATATCTTTCCATATAGCACCTTGACGGTAAATTAATAGAATAGTATTTTAAATCCGACTCGAATTTGCTTAGAAATTGTGTTGCGTTTGATTTAATTAGCATATTTTTCTCCTTTTACAATTTTATTTGTAAACGTAAATAAGTTCTTGTAGATCTATTAGTAATTTATACAATTTTTCTTCTTTATCTATAGATATTTTTATAAATCTATCCATTTCTACAAAATAATGTTCCTTATTGTACTTTTTTAATGGTTTAAAATATTCTAAATCATGTGCTGTATCGGCTTTGATAGCAGTTTCGTTAAATGTTATTACTATTTCTCTAGTTAAAGTGTTGTGATAAATAGTAACGATACTTATTAATTGTTTATTTGATTGCCAGTTTATTCTTATGTTTTTCTTCAAATGATGAATGTGCTTAAAAGAATTAATTGATTGTTTCTCATAATAAACTTTATGATTTAAATTATCAAAAATATCAGATAATTCATTACCTGTCATAAATGCAGAAATTACATCATCAACCGTTTGCAATTTTGGATGTTCTGTTAATTTCATATAATCTCCTCATTTTTCTATGTTATATATATATTATATAACGTTCTTGTTAAAATGTAAATAAAAAGAGATCATTTATTAAATGATCTCATCAAGGTATATAAGAAATTCTTTAAATTCTTCTATCCCATTTAACTTTATTTGACTTACGCCTATATAAGGACTTGAATTTCCGCTATATCGGCTTGGAATAAGTATTATTTCTAGTTTTTCAAATAATTTTGGAGATTTATTTTCCAATATTGTAGATATTGAATGATAAAATCTTGTGGAATATGAAAAAACAATAATTTCAAATTCTTCGTTATACTTTATTAAATAAGAAATGTTAGTATCATCTCTGCTAAGTATGAAATACTCATTAGCTTTTCCATTGGATATTTTATACGAAATCTGATAATTTTCACTATTGGTAAGCAATCTCATCACTATATAATTATCAAGTACCGATGCAATTTCTTCTTTTATTGTCACTCTTATTTCACCAACTCAAATAGAAATTCTTGCAATTTTTCTAATTCTACAAAAAATCTTACATGTCTCTTTCCTGGACTATGCCAACATAATGATGTAAATTCGTAATCTTTTAAATCTTTCTCCGCTACCACTTTAAAATCCTGTTCGAGAAATTGAATTGCAATCTTTTCTGTGTCATGTCTATAGAATGATCTTACTACATAAAATGGAGAATGCAGAAATTCTTCTTTCAATACGTATGACAACATACATCCATGAGTATCTCGCCATACATCTATTCTAGTGGCCTTTTCTGAGGATTGAGTTAATTCGTCCATAACCACTAAACTATTCATAATTTCATACAACTGCATCATTAAAGAGTTATCATGTAGTGATTCAATTGTTGTGGTTATCATCATACAAGACCAATAAGTTGTTTATCAACTTCATTAAACAACCTATTTATTCCTCTCCTAGAATTTGAATGTTTATTGTTAACATAATTACCCGATGTAGCAACGCAATCTGGAAGATTTTTTTTATTACTAATAATTAAAATATTGATTTGATCAATTCCCAAAACATTTGAAGATTTTCTTGTAAATTCAATGCAAGATCTATTATGTTGAGTAGAACGTAAATAATTAACTTTCCAATTTAACATAGTTGCGTTAGTAATTAATACTTCTACTTTTTCGCGTAGGTTTGGATAGAAATAAAATTTTTCAAAATTAATTTCATCAAATCTCATACTTACCCAAGGTGAATGATCTATCCCTATTATATATGATGCAAGTTTATCCATACTTTATCTCCTTTGCTTTTCATGCCGAAGGCTTTCGGCGCGGCACTTTTTTATTTTTCTATAAACTCTAAGTAGAACTCCCTACCATGTTTCTACATTGTATTGATCTTGAAATTTAACTAAAATTTCATATACATCGCTAGGCTTATTCAATGAAAAAACCCATTTAATAGAACCCTTATAACCATAAGCTATCTTATAATTTTTGTCCATTAAAAAACAAATATTTTCATTGAAATGCTCATTTTCATAAATAATTACATGAATCTTATTGGTCGATTTCATAAATTCAAAAATTAATTTATCACTAAATATCCAACGTGATCTTAACATAAAACGATAGACGTTACTGTGCGGATCAGGATGTTCCACTAATCTTAACGTTTGATCAAAAATCATATTATGCCCTACTAAAAAAGTTTCCATTTCTTCTCTAATTTGAGCAATTATGCTTTTTGCCACAATTTATCTCTCCATTCCATCTAAAATTTAACCTTTCCATCCGTTTTATTTAATCATCCGATCCATCCGGGGTGACCTTCTGACCCTTGAATGAATTTATCCATATATCCTTATTATATTAAAAATCATTCAATCTTTACACTAATTGATAAATAATCAATTACTTCTTTTTCTTTTTAACACTTAAATTTACTTTGTGGCCATCGAGCATATTCACTTCGGACATTTTCTTACTTACGATCAAACCATCAATATAATCTTCTACAGAAACGCCCATTTCTGCGCTTTGTACTTTTGCGGATTCTATGCAAGGATCGCATACTTTCGCTTTTTCGCCTACAATCTTTTCTTGAAATGAATTGCATACTGGGCAATTTGCGTATACGATATACTGTACATTAAATTTGTCTAGATCGTATTTGTAATCATCGTTGTCCATTTTCATCTTGCTCCTCGGCCGTTATTTTAGTTTGTAAAAAATCTTCATATCGGATCCACATTTTATTGTCTATACAATATTCTACCCATTCTCTTTCGAAGTCTATCCAACATTCAAAACAAAATTTCCGCTCTTTAGCCCAATTCTCCGCAGCAAACTTACCGCATATTTTACAATTAAAGTTTTTTCTCCATCTATACCTAAATTCTTCATAATCAAAATGATCCACAGTCTATTCACCTTTTAGCTCTTTTATTATTTCTAGAGAATTTGATATGTCCATAACACTTAAATTTCTATACTCTGGATCTATTTTGATCAATCTTTTAATTTCTCTATTACAATCAACACATAATTTATTTTTTTCATATTGTTTTTTATCATCTTTATACCAAATAACGTTTTCACAACGATTACATTTTACTATGGGTTCCATAACGTACCACATGGTTTTTCCATCAGTAAGACGAGTATACAAAAATCCGTACTCAGATTCAACAATTTTTACTTTTTTCTTTGCAAATACTTTATTGAGCTTCTTCTCAATCACCCGCATGTACTCCTTTCGAAGTGTAAACCTTTTGTCCTAAAAATTTTCCAGAAATTTTTTTAACGTCCCTTTCGTCCATCCAGGAAAACGTCCAATTTTTTCTCTAGAAATTTTTTATGTCCCTTATGTCCAATACCGATTTTTGTCCTATTGTCCATATGTCCGTTATATCTTATGTATTATGTTCATCTCTGTTACCAAAAACTCGTTAAAATTTACCCGTGATACACCTGACATCTGTCGGGCCCTCTAGAGGCCCTCTGGGCCTTTCTGGTCACTTTTACAGCTGCAGGGCCCTCTGCAGGGATATATCTATATATATAATAATTATATTATATTTCTATTAGTTTGTAAATAGTTTGTTAAAAAATTCTTTTCTCCCTCCTTTTTTGCTGGTTTCCGCTGGTTCTGCTTGATTTCCATCCGCGAGTCCCAAGTTTTTCTGTATTTCTTTAGAATTCTTATTGTCTCCTCCTTATAAATTAATTATATCACAATAAAAAGCATTTGTAAACTGTTTTTTAAATATTATACTCAATTTCTTGTTGTTTTTGTCTGATTTGTAGAGCTTCTTTGAGAACTTCCAGTCTTTCTTCAATCATCGAGATTTCCTCGTTCATTGCGTGTCGATGACATTCAATCATTTCCGGTGTCCAGCTTTTTCCTACGTCTTCCCGCTCTTTCTTCTTGTAATTGATGTTTGTTTCTTCTTCTTCAATCATTTGTTGTAGCCCATACACACTGTAGATTCCAGCATATTTGTTTGCTTGTTCTTCCATTAACTATCTCCTCCTTATATATTTATTATATCACATTAACTTGTATTTGTAAACTGCTTTTTAAGATGTTTGTTTCTGTATTTCTTGTAGTAACTTTAGTTGCTGTTCCAATCTATATTTCTCTCTATCCAGTTGTTTAAGTTTAAGATTTGTTTCCGCTATTTGTTTTGCCAAGTTCATTTGTGATTCTCCTCTTATGTTGTATTACCTTATAGATTTATTATATCACATATCATAGTTAACGTAAACTGTTTTTTAACAAAAAAATAGAACTCCGAAGAGTTCTATAGTTGAATTCGTCTGCCAGTTACGACATTGACTACGGTTGTATCGCTGCCGAATGCCGCTCTCATCTCCCCCATCTCTTCATCAGAGTATTCTCTGTTCTTTTGAGATTCTCTATATCTACTGAGGAATTCGGTTGTTTCAACGTGACAGACATGTAGAGATTTATCAATGTCGAAGTCTTTGCCGATGTAATCCCAGAGTTCCAATATATCTTTTGGTGGTACTTGATTATTGGAGTTCCATCTTACCACTCCATCAATGACAGTTGCATCCGTATCGAATTGCTGAATCAGTCTTTGAGCTTGATCTCTAAAAACAACTGGTCCATCCGATTCAAGAGCTTTAATATAGTTTGTCATTAGTAATTCCTCCTTGTATCTGTATTGCTTTATAGATTAATTATATCACAATTGTTTGCTTATGTAAACTGTTTTTTAACAAAAAAAAGAGGAGTTAGTTCTCCTCTTTGATACCAAGCATTCGTGCTATTAAGTCATGAGCTTTCGTATTGATTCCGTCATGTTCGACTGAAAGAGCAACGAGTAGAGCAATCTTTGGATCTTTTGTAATTCGGTTGACACGAACACCGTTAATATAAACCTGATACCATTCATCTTTATCGTGCCGTCTGAAGAATTTAACTATGCTGTAGTTATTGAATTCAGTAATTTCAATTACGCGATCACCGTATTTTTCTACGTCATCTCTAATTGGTTTTTGTCTGGCTAGTTCTGCTTCTTGTCTTTCAAAAGCACCAAGAGCTCTTGCTTTGGCAGTCCAATGGAGTTCATTGATTTTACGGTTGAACTTTTGTTCTGATGTTTCATGTTCTGTTGACATTACTTCTCCTCCTTCGAATAAGTAGCTTCTTCCAGATTGTAGCCAAGTAATTCCCATCCTTTTGCTTTCATTTCTGCATAGTGTTTTTCAAAATCATTGTCTTGATTTCCATACGTGTATGTTTCAATGATTGTTCTCTTTTTTAGTTGTACCAACATATAAGTTCCTCCTTTGTTTTAAAGAAGAGGGATTATTCCCCCTTCTCGCTTCCGACAAGAATGATATTTAATTCTTCTATTTCATATTCTCCACCGGCATTAAGATCAGTGATGATGCCATCTTCTTCGGTTTCAATTTTATTGATAGTGTCAGCTTCTTGTTCCGTCAGTTGCCGTTTTGTAAATAACAGAGCTTCCGTTTGTGGTTGTTCGAGTTCAATGAAGTGTTTGAATCCGTTTGCCCCGAGTTTCAATACTTCTCCAGCCGCAGTAATTACTGCTGACGAATCTTCTGATTCGTAAAATACAAACTCCACTTCAATCTTTTCCATTTTATTTCCTCCTTTGTATTTGTATTACCTTATAGATTAATTATATCACAGTTTGTAGAATATGTAAACTGTTTTTTAACAAAAAAAGAGAGCATCAGCTCTCTTCGTCTTTATAGATTTCAACCTCTTTGCCATCATCAAATCTAAGCATAACCTTGTAAGGTTTATTTTCATCAATGATAGTGAAGACATCATGCAGGCTTTCAACTCTTGCGAATTCCTCTTCTTCTTCTTCATCATCCGGTTCATCAACAAATGGAATTTCATCTGGTTCATCGCCTTCATCTTGAATCCAGATAATTGTTACTTCTTCTGCTAAATCTCTTTCTCCAACCAGTTCCAGAGCTTTTTGAAGTTGTTCTCCATATTTCATTTACTTCATCCCCTTTACTGGTTTCATTTGCTTACCGGATTTTCTGTAATACCAACGACCGGTTTCTGTGCTCTTATATAGTTTAACATTAATCCATTCCAGCGGAGTCCAAACTTTTCTAACGAATGCATTCGGCATATATTTCTCTCCTTCGTATTGTTATTCCTTATAGATTAATTATATCACAATGGAAGTAACTTGTAAACTGTTTTTACATTTTATAATATTCGTATTTAATCAAGCACTGCCGGCAACGGTTTATGCTATCGATACTCCGTTGTCTTACTTCCTCTGTTGGATTTGTATTAAGTCTATCCAACATTCTGTCTATTTGTCTAAGATGATTCTTGATATTTCTTTCAATGAGTTTGCTATGAAACTTTACTTTAGGATCGTTTGAATAACTAAATTGCATATCCTCAACGAGAGCTTTATCGCTATAATAATGTTCATCAGATATAATCATTTAATTTTCCTCCTTTAATTGTATTACCTTATATATTGATTATATCACAAGCATTTGTATTTGTAAACTGTTTTTTAAATAAAAAAAGAGGGATTTCTCCCTCCTAGTTTAAATAAAGTCTTTTAATTCATACCAAGTATCGGAATGACCATTTGCTGCTGCATTGTTTTCAGCATTATTAATATTTAATACTAAAGATTTAATTGTTTTAGGTTGCATGTTAATTTTCTTATTACCTTTTTCATGCTGCCAAGATTTACCTTTTTCAAGAGTGTAAGAGAAATATTTGATAAATTCTTCCAAGGTGTTGGAAATCTCATTTTTCCGTCCTCTACGATATTGGATGATTGTATAAATTTTTTGTTCTTTCATTTAAATTCCACCTTTGTATTTTAATTTGTATTACCTTATAGATTAATTATATCACAGTTAGTTGTGTTTGTAAACTGTTTTTTTAAATTAGTCTAGTGTTTGCTGAAGACATCAAAAAAGAGACATATTAATATATGTCTCTTTTTATTAGAGTGTACTCAGTTGATTCTACTTATTTTGAATATAAGGCGTAACAAACTCCTGGAAGATTTTTGGATCTAGTCCGTATGTTTCATTGCCGCCATGATCATCGATTTCCTCATTACTGAATCCTACTAAAGTTACAACTTCGCCTTTGTCGTTTAGAAGTGGGCCACCAGAGTTACCTTTGTAGATAACACCAGTGAATGCGATTACAGGAATATTGTACGAAGTATTGTTGAACGAATCAACAAATCCAACGCTTTTATATCCAATGAAATCTGCTGGTGTATATCTAAATCTTCTTTCTTCGCCAGGATATCCGTAAAATGTAAATTTAGGTGTTGTGTCTATACTTTCTAGCGAAGCAAGCTTTAATGGTACACTTATTTCAATTGGTTCTGTTCTTTCTACCTTAAGAATAGCAATGTCATGTGCAGGGTCTGTTGCAATTACTTTAGAATAATAATTTTTGAATATGTTTATTTTTGCATAACCAAAAGAAATACCAATAGATTGAGAAACTTGATTTTCCACCTTGTTAATAACATGGTAGCTCGTAACCACTAGATCTTTAGTAATAAAGAATCCAGAACCTTTACCTTCATAAGATTGACGTTTGCCAGTATTTTTATCCTTTACCGTGAAAGTGTTTGTAACTTGAACAATTGAATGATCCTTCCGATATACGTCTTCCTTACTCATTACTTGGAAAGGAAGATTTGTTGATGCGTATGCTGGAGCGCTGATAATCGTGGAAAGAACAGACATAACAATTAGAATCTTTTTAAACTTTTTCATTATTGATTTCCCCCAATGTTTTTAATTTGTATTACCTTATAGATAGATTATATCACAGTTAGTTGTATTTGTAAACTGTTTTTAAATAAAAAAAGAGCCTCAGCTCTTCTTACGATGTTTTCCGATTTTAAGAGCTCTTTCAATTTCATCTCTTATTTCTCTCTGTCTTTCAAACATTTCAGCATTTGTATCAAAACCTTTTCTGTAAACCATTGCTATCATATCGATGTAAACCTTATCATCTTGTTCGGGACATCCTACCCATTCAACTCCATCGATATCTTTGATCTTCTCCCATGCTTCCAAGAATTCCTGTTCAGTTTTACAATGTAGAGTAAGATCAACAAACTTGATTTCATCTTTATTTGTATATGGGTTGTAATCTTTAAAATCGCCAGCTACTAATTTCATCTTAAATTCCTCCAATGTATTTGTTTTGTATTACCTTATAGATAGATTATATCACAATTAGTTGTAATTGTAAACTGTTTTTCACAAAAAAAAAAGAGCCATTAGGCTCTTGCAATGAATTCATAAATTTCTCTTCCGTATGCTGATACAAATAACTTTCCATCCATTTTGAAATAATCGTGTGTTCCGCCTCTTTGGAACATTTCAGCATTGTCTACCATATACCGATGATTGAGATCCTTTCTGAGCATTTGCTTATGGGTTTTATTATATTCCTTAATCTCTTCTCTCTTCTTCCAATCTCGTTCACTGTGCTCCGAATACGCTTTAGATACGAGGGCTTCAACACAATGTCTGAATGTTATTCTAAGTTGAGCCTTCGTCATATCAGTAGAGAATGGAATCCATTTTGTACCATTACATGTATTAGCTCCATATCCGATGTTAAATCTTGAATTCAAAGTACCCATTACAACATTATAAGTGGAACTTGAGATAATGGATTTATCCCCGGATAATGTAGTTCTTGAAGCTGTATAGCTTAATCCAAGAACCTCATCGCATCTTTCTCCGATAATGACGTATGGGAACAATTCTTCAAGTTCTGCTTTGATAGAAGTTACGTAAGCACGGAAGTCGGACAGAATTTCCTGTTGCTTCTTCTTTTTGTTTTCAAACTGCTGGAACTGTTCTTTCTTACGGTCAATGATTTTAGCGAATGTCATTAATAATTCCTCCAATGTATTTAGAATTTGTATTACCTTACAGAATAATTATATCACAATAATTAGCTTATGTAAACTGTTTTTTAAAAAGAAAAAGAGAACTTTTAGCTCTCTTTTATTTCCCATTTAAGATGAATCAAACGGTTTGAAATGAATTGATCTATATCTAATTCATCCCAAGTATTGCAAACTGCAATGAAATACGTTTCTTCTTGATATTTTTCCATTAACTGTATTGCTTTTTCTTGTTCCCCTTTTGAGAATGAATTAAATTCTTCCAATATAATTATTGCACCATTTACTTTAGATTCGTCAAGCAAATAGCTGCTGGCTGTCATTGGATTGATCACAATGACATCGTCACTAATTTCTCTTGCAGCTTTTTCAATAAGAGCAACCTTACCAACTCCAGCCGGCCCTACAATATTAATACCATAACGAGCGGAGATTCTAAAGAATTTCAGTATTTCTTTAACATTTTTTGCATTAATAGTAATGTTTGTCATTTTAAATTCCTCCTCTGTATTTGTATTACCTTATAGATAGATTATATCACAATAGTTAGCTTATGTAAACTGTTTTTAAAAGAAAAAGAGAGGAGAAATCCTCTCTCCTACTTTACATAATTGCAATGTCTGCTATTGCATTCAACTTTATTATGTTCATCTTTTTCAATTTCCTCAACGCTTGAAGTTTCTTCATCAACGCTTCCGTCTTTGAAGAGATAAGAGATGACATGTTCTTCAGCGTTATAGTGAATAACTTCAAACCCACAAAGCGGACAAACAGCATGCTCTTGTTCATTAAAGTCTTTCATTTTAATTCCTCCTTCGTATTATCTTATTTTAAAATATTTAAATCTATTTGTTTTGTTTCTTTTACGATTAACTTAATGTTTCTTACTTTACCGTCGTTCTTTATTTCATTGTGTTTCTGTTTTACTTCTTCAAGTGAATGCCAACCATGTTTAACTTCTTTCTTTTTATCTGTAGAATAAATTAAACAATAAGTGCTTTTGTTGTCCATGATGTTCCTCCTTATTCTGCCTTACCTTGTAAATTTATTATATCACATATGTAGTTGTTTGTAAACTGTTTTTTCACAAAAAAAAGAACCCTCAGAAGTGAGGGTCTTGGTATGCTCTGCGGAATCCAAGTCCAACAGTATGAGAGTTGGATCCTGTTTCTTTCCATCTTCCATCTTTTCGAAGAGAGAATTCGTAGATTGGTCCACCTTTATCTTCCGAATATTCATATTCTTGAGATTCAGTAAATGGTCCAGCTTTGTCAACTCGCTTATAGTTATCTCCTTGAACTTTGATCTTCTTTCCGGAAGGGCTTACCCATATTACTGTGCCTGGATAGCAATCCGATCCGTATCCATAAGTTGCTCCCATTCCGATTTCCGGTACTACTACTTTTTCTTTTTCCATTTTTGTTTCCTCCTTCGAATTTGTATTACCTTATAGATTAATTGTATCACAATAGTTTGCATTTGTAAACTGTTTTTTTAATTATTGTTTGATTCTTTTGCTATTACTTCAGGACAACTCCCATGCAAATATGTCCAAGATGAATATCCTCCCGATTTGATATATTCGCATCCCGTTTCGGTATCTTTTATAATATATACATTATCATTTCCAACAAACCTTTCTTTATTTTCGGTCTCATTCGAGGGCTCGTTGCTCCCACCACATCCGCTAATCAATATTAGCGAAAACGTAAGCATACATACAATCAGCTTTTTCATTTATATTCTCCCTCTTGAATTATTTTATAAATTAATTATATCACAATTAGAAGACCATGTAAACTTTTTTTAAAAAGAAAAGAGAGGATTTCTCCTCTCAATCAATCATTTCAGACACCAAGCAATTTAATACATCGGAATCAACAAATTCATCAAACTCTCTATCGCTTATATCGGTCACATCATAATTTTTTAAAATATCTTCTACGATTTCATATACCATTTTTTCGGTATAAGCAATTTTTCCACGTTGAAATTCGTTTTCAATTTCGGATTTGAGATAAGCCAATCTTTCCTGGCTTATCTCCCCTGGTTTCTTGACTTTCTTTTTCTCCATTTTCTCAATATCTTTATATCCATAATATCTAATTTCTCCATCCGGAAATTTAACATCATATTGTCCTTTACCTTTTTCAACCACTACACCAATCTGATCAGCATAATTACCACGAAGAGCCTTTACTTCATCACCAACATTAATATTTACTCTCACCATTTTAAATTCCTCCAATGTTTTTTAATTTGTATTACCTTATAGATTTATTATATCACAATAGTAAGTATTTGTAAACTGTTTTTAAAAGAGAAATTATTTAGTCTCTACAAACAAGTTATCAATATTAATTTCAAAATCATCCTCATGCTGTTTTGCATCAAACTTTTTAGTAATTAAAGAGAAAAATACGTTTACAATTAATTCAAAAATCATTTTTGGTTCCTCCAATATGTAGAATTTGTATTACCTTATGAATTGATTATATCACATTCTATAGCACTTGTAAACTGTTTTGTTAAACATATTTCTGGTGTCGCTGAGTGAACCAGATTTTGAAAGGTAAAGGTTATATATTAATCATTTAAACTGAGTGACACAGCAAAAAAGGAGACCCTTTATGGATCTCCTTGATGTGAGATTGTATTAATTATACAGCTTCTTCTTCACTTGCTTCTTCGACCGGTTCAGCTACTTTTTCAACGTAAGGTTTAATATCTTTTGCATCTACTGTCACCAGAGTGCCTTGAGTGGATCCATCTTTAGGGTTAATAAGGTAACCTTTAAAAGCATCTACCTTAGCTGACGGTTTAACGATTTGGATCAGACGTCCTTTGGCCCATCCATCGACTGCTTCAACCTTGTCCCCTTCATTGTGAGTCAATTCAGTATTTTCGTACCATTTGCCGGCCTTGGCAGGTTTTGCTGTATTGAGGATTTCAATTTTTTCATTGATTTCGTTTACCAGCGTTTCCAATTCTTTACCTTCGCTGTTGATATCGAAAAGCTGACCGATTTGAACCGCGATTTCCAATTTGATTTCACCTGTAAGTTTTTTCATTTTAATTCCTCCATTTTGGTTTAGTTTTTGTATTACCTTATAGATTAATTATATCACCTTTGTTGGTGTTTGTAAACTGTTTTTTAAAAATTCTTTAAGATTTATTTAGGATATCCGGTTGCTGTTCTCATGAATTTACGATGTTGTCTTTCGACTTCTTGATCGTATTCTTCTTTGGAGATTTCATCAACACTATCAGGATTGAAACCTTCTGTTTTTGCTTCCAATTCGGCTTCGCTGCAATATGCAAAAACTGCTCCAACTGCATTGTCTGCGTATTTCATAAGTTCAAAGTATTTCATTTTAAATTCCACCTTTGTTTTAGAATTTGTATTACCTTATAGAATAATTATATCACAATTAGAAGAGTTTGTAAACTGTTTTTTAAGCTTGAAGTTGGATATCTTTTGCATCCACTGTTACTAGATTTCCTTGAGGAGATCCATCTTCAATATTGATAATATAACCTTTAAACGCATTTTTCTTAATTGAAGGTTGAATAATTTGAATTGTCTGGCCTTTAGCCCATCCAGAGATTACATTTACGATATCTCCTGGCTTATAAACCGGTTCAGTGTTTTCATATTGTTTATCATTAACGTTGTGCTGTGTGATATTACTTGTTTCAATTTTTCTATTGATTAATTTCCCCAGTCCATCTTTGGTACCATCATTGTTTTGCCAATCCTTGAAAGCAATTAAATCTTTAAGATCGCTAAGATCAACTTCTGACACCATTTTGTTAAATTCTTCTTGTGAAGCAAAACCAAATCTTTTCAAAGTTTCTTCCATCTCAATCTTCCTCCTTTTTGTATTACCTTATAGATTAATTATATCACAATAGTAAGTATATGTAAACTGTTTTTAAAAAAAGAGAGGGTTTCCCCTCTCAATCTGCCAATTCAAGATCATTGATTTCTTTTTCCAACTGCTTTTCTTTTTCCATCAGTTCGGTGTGTAAGTGACCAACTGACCACTCACCCAAAAGGAAACGAGTGTTTGTAAGACTTTTATAAAGTCTTTCCAATTTTTGTTCTTTGGTTTCTTCCATTGATAATTCCACCTTTGTTTTTTTATTTGTATTACCTTATAGAATAATTATATCACAATTAGAAGAGTTTGTAAACTGTTTTTTAAAAGAGAGGGTTTCCCCTCTCTAATCTTCACATCCATCGATTTGTGCTAACCGTTCTACTTTTCTGAATGTAGATATGATTTTGTAGTTGCATTCAGCGTATTTCCAATTAGTACAATATAGTCGTTGGCACAAATCATAAAACTGACTTCCTTTTTCTGCAATCTTCATGTATCTACGTTCTTGGAAATTTACCAAGTAGAATACATCATTTTCTTGGTCATGAAAAAATTGTTGACCAGACAAATTCATCACCTCTTTTACGAATGATTTAAAAAGAGAGAGGTTTTACCCTCTCAATATTCCTGAGGTTGCCAACGAGTTTCATACTCATCACTGAGTTGATATCCTTTTTTGGTGGCATATACAATTGGAGGAATTTCTCCTTCTCTATCGCTTACGGTGAGATAACCTTTCTTTACCAAACTTCCAACCACACCTTTAGCAGATTTGATGTCGATATCAGTTGCTCTCGAAATATCTTTAACATCCACATCGGAAAAGCTGTATTCTGCATAGTAGCCATATTCCATTAGCCAATTCATCACTGTTGATTCCATTTCTGTAAGAACCCCTGTTTGTTTTGCTTCCGTTATTTTGTTCATCATTTTAAATTCCTCCAATGTATTTAGAATTTGTATTACCTTATGAATTAATTATATCACAATAGCAAGTTTTTGTAAATGGTTTTTTAAAAATAAAACTTGATCTCAGGGTGACCTCTCGTGAATCTTTGTATTTAAGGTAAAGGATATATATTACCCAATGAATCTGAATTAATTTGGTTTTTTACATAAAAAAAGGAACCAAGGATTATTTTCCCCGGTCCCTTTGGAAGCTGATTTTATACAGCTTCATTTTGTTCTTGCACTTCAGCTTTAACATAAGGTTTAATATCTTTTTCATCCACGGTGACCAGAGTACCTTGTGGTTCACCTGTTTGTTTGTTCAATAGGTAACCTTTAAAAGCATTACGTTTTGCTGAGGGCTTAACGATCTTAATCGTTCTACCGTTTGCCCAGCCGGCTGTTGCTTCAACCACGTCATCCTCTTTGTAAGTTACTTCTTCCGTTTCATACCATTTGCCTGGTTTTGTTGTTGCATTGCTGTTGAGAATGTCAATTTGTTCATTGATTTGGTTAATAAGTTCTGAACCTTTAACTCCAACCACTTTCAAATCGAACAGCTTGCCAACTTCTTGAGCTACCTTGTAACTTGTTCCTTCGGCCAATTTTTTCATTTTAATTCCTCCATTTAATTTAGTTTTTGTATTACCTTATAGAATAATTATATCACAATACTTAGTACTTGTAAACTGTTATTTTTAAATAATTACCATTGGCAATTTCATCTCTTTTGCAATTTCACGAGAAACAGTAACAACTGCATTTTCATTGTTTGAACCACCCATGAATTCAGTTGTGAAACTTTCATCGGTTCTTTTCTTGTCAATTAGTGTAAAGGGAGCGTCAGGATCGATGCTCATTCTTTCATTAATTTCTTTACAAAGTCTTTTGAACTGAGCAATTTGTCCCCAATCGCTATTGATCTGCAACATATAACCATAACCGCCCATTTGTGGATGAAGAATGATAACATCTTTCATTTCGGAAATTGTAATTACGGAATCCATTTTAATTCCTCCTTGGAATTTGTATTTGTATTACCTTATAGATTTATTATATCACAATGCTTAGCTTATGTAAATATATTTTTAAAAATAAAACCTCCCTTTAAAAGGAGGTTCTACCAAGTTTTGTTTCGAATTCTTTTGCTCTTTCATTTACCAATCTTGCAGAAGCCAGTTTGTTATTGATTCTCTTAACCAATCTTTCTTTATCGGCACCAGGTTTCATAATACCAAGTTTGAAAGCAATTTCAACCAAGACAGTTGGTGGTGTTGCCATAGAAACATCAGCCTGAGTTTTTACGAATTCTTGCACCTTGTTATTCATTAATAATTCCTCCAGTGTTTTTTTAGTTTGTATTACCTTATAGATTAATTATATCACAATGGTTCGTATATGTAAACTGTTTTTTTAAAAAGAAAAAAGAGAATCAACGTATTTCTACGTCAAACTCTCTTTCAATCTTTGACTTCATTGCATCGATCATCCGGTCGTCAATGATATGTTCTCCCATCCACCGTCTGAAAAACATATTCAGCATCTCCTCCTTTGATCTATTATTCAATTCTTCAATTTCTTTGTTCAATTTTGAATCATAAACAACCAAACCTTCCTGTCTTGAAGAAAAGATGAAATCTTTCAAGTATTCGTAGTTTGTGATTTCTTCGATGCAAAAACTCAGCCATTCTCCTTCTTTTACAGCTTTTGCATGCAGCTTTCCATCTATTTCCTCAACTTTCATTTCTACCACCAGAGATTCTACGTCATTTACATTGTAAGTATTGGTGTGCAGGTAGAAGAAAGTCATTCCGTTTTTAAATTCCATTAATATTACCACCTTTGTTTTTTTATTTGTATTACCTTATAGAGTAATTATATCACAAACTTTTGTATTTGTAAACTGTTTTTTAAAAAGAAAAAGAGCTTATTCAATAAGCTCCACCGTAACTCGTACCTTTCTTCCATAGAAGTTTGCTTTGATCTCGCTTTCAATTACTTTCTGAATGTTTTCGTCAATTTGTAATATCAAAGCATGCGGATTGCTACTAACTACACCCTCCATCATAATCTTATCCTCTGTCTCCACTTCGGTAACCTTACCATAATATACTTCATATCTCTTTTTAAGATCACTTACAGTGGCATCTACAACAGCTTGAGCTTGTTCTCTTGTTCCATACTTGGTTGTATCGATTATTAAATCAGTACGATCAACAAGATGACCATTTTCAAGACGTTTGATGAAGTGGTAAGAGATTTCTGCTTGGAATGCTTTCATTTTAATTCCTCCGTTGTTTGTATTTTTGCATTGGATGATTGTCATAAAGATTTTGTATTTCTGGTGGTAATGAATAACCAGCAACTTTCAGTTTCTCCCAATAAGCAAATCCAATATTGCACCATTCTTCAGCTCGATGGTCTCTACACATACTTGATCTTCTTTCGTATGCTCCGCAAGAATGCATCATGGTCTCTTTATCAAAAATTAACCATCTACAAACTTCTCCTTGCGGTTCAGAGTGTTCATCAATATAAGCCATAGCTTCTTTGAATTCCATAGAATCTATATGATCAGGGCTTAAGTCACTATGTTCATATTTAGGAACAATACAGAAATACTGCTTACAACAGCCTCCGCATCTCATACATTTGTTATCATTAATGTCCTTCAACTTACACCTCCTTCAAATAATCAATGTATAGTTTTCCATGCAGATGATCGAATTCATGTTGAAAGATTGCAGCTGTTTTATTGCGAAGAACAACTTTTTTAGATTTCAAGTTGGCCATTTGATAGATGACTTCAATTTCTTTAAACCGAGTGATCATAGCTTCTTCTCCAGGTATTGATAGACAACCTTCATTAGAAGCCTGTGTACCACTTTTTTTAAGGATTTTTGGGTTGATTACGATTTCGTAAGTATCTGTGAATAGATTATGAAAAACAAATCCTTGCTTAGCAATTCCAATTTGAGGAAGAGCTAACCCAGCAGCACCAGATTCAGGACTTGCTGCCCATTTCTTTATTGCGTGAAGTTGTTGAATGATATCTTTATCTGTTTGTTTAATTAATTGACATTTTTCTCTCAAAATATCGTTTGGGTAAGTTATGATTTCCATTTTACAACCTCCAATGTTTTTGTATTACCTTATATATAGATTATATCACAAATATTAGAAGTCGTAAACTGTTTTTTCACAAAAAAAAGAACCTTTCGGTTCTTAAGAATTATTTAGATTTCTTACGTATGATAACGCTTCGTGAAGAGTTGAGTTTGTATTTAATTTGTTTCTGTATAGTGCAACAGCACTAATAGTTTGACCCGCTTTGGCGAGTTCCGTTACTTCTTCCAGAATATCCGTTGTGATTTTCTCTTCAAGATCCAGCAAAGCATCCTGCATGTTTTCTCTACTAATACCGTAGCCGCCAATTTTTATAAAATATTGAAGCTTTCCTATAAAAACTTTATGTTCCATGGTTGCAACCAATATAAGCTTTTTTGCATTTGAGTCAATAACTTCACGATAAATTTCAAATTTAACTTCATTATCGTTTCCAAAGATTGGTTTTAAGAACATTTAAATTCCTCCAGTGTTTTTGTTTTTGTATTACCTTATGAATTAATTATATCACATTAGAGAGTCTTTGTAAACTGTTTTTATCTTTTATTTTTAACTAAATGATAGAACGAACGTAAAAACATTTGTGGTAATATCTTCCAGTCGTTGAATCCATATAGACCACAAGAATAGAAGTTGTGAACTTCAATAATGAATGATCCTATATCCTCATTCATTCCTATGTCTAGAGTGTATGCTGGAGGGCAATCATTGTAAGTTGAGATCATATCGTTAATTAACTTTACATCCGGAAACATAGTAAAATCTCCAGAATAATACTGCAAACCTACGAGTTTTCTATCAAATACAAATGCTCTCCACTCAGAATCTATATCAACCAGATCTGAAACTTGATATAACCCTTTATGAGGGAGCTTATCTTTATTCGATACAATATCTGTAAAACCTTTAAGTGTTTCATGAGACTTAACAAACATCAACCTTTGTAAATCTATATCATCCCATTTTTGAGTGACTAGAGTACGCTTTAGGAAATTTCCAGTTTGCAATTCGTTTGGAACATTAATTGGATAGATCGTATGAATATCGTGATAGCATGCCAAAAATCTTTTCGTAAAGTCTATCGTTCCAACAGGAATGAAATCTGAAAAATCTGATTTTGTTATGCTATCTGATAAGACTACATTGTGTCTACCAGCATTTCTCCAATTTTGAGCTTCAACTGCTTCGATCAAACCAAATCCAAAATCAGTCTTAACTTGACTGTCTATTGTCTGTACTAGAAAGTTTGCCATTTCTTTCCTCCTCACTATATAATGTGACTGTTGCTGTTTTATTAGCTGGATTAAAACTAAAAGTTCTGCGTGTACCCACTCTCTTTTCTATTGCTTCAAACAATTTGAACAACTGTTTTGAGTCGACACTGTACAGTTTTAAATATCTACCATATTTCTTTTTACAAAAAGTAAAGCTTTTATGTACATTGAGTTGATTGGAAATAACTAATACCTCTTCATATTCCATATAATCATCTCCTTTTCTATAAGATAATTATATCAAAGTTAGCTTCTTATGTAAACTGTTTTTTTACATAAAAAAAAGAGCCAATTGGCTCTCTTATTATCAAAATGGATCGTAATCATACTCGTATGCATGAGGATCGTAGACGTCTTCAAGATTATCTTCATCCATCCAACGAAAATTATCTTCGTCTTCATTGTGTGCTGGATTCATATATTGATAGAATTCTTCTGCCATTGGATCGTGATGATTTCCAGTTCCATAATCTTCACATTCTATGCAAAGCCCTTCTACCAAATCATCTTCATATTTCTTACAGCATTTGCATTGCATTACTTTAATCATTTTGTATTCCTCCAATGTTTTTAATTTGTATTACTTTATGAATTAATTATATCACATTAGAGAGTATTTGTAAACTGTTTTTTAATTATTTTTTTGATATTTCAAAAGGCCAAGTGTTTTCAATATTTTATCAATTTCAATTGTTACTTCGGGACCAACAATTCTGATAAATTCTCTTTTGGATATTTTCAACAACTCACCAACTTCTCGGATTCCACATTCTCTTAGAGCGTTATAAGTTGAATCCGAGAAGTTTAATTGTTCAATTAGAGTGGTAGAAATTACTTTAATACTGGAAATTTCATCATCCTTTTGTTTTTCGTTTGGGAAAAATGTAACTGAATTTGCACTAAGATAAGAACTGCAACCTGTGTGCCAATCTTTGCTGTCAAACTTTAAAGGAACGCGATCTGTATGAGTAGTTAAAGTGCTGCCGGAGAAAATTTCATTTCTAAGCGCTTTTACAAGATTTGCATTGTCTACATAAATCGTAATTTCCATCGTTCTTCCTCCTTAATTGAGTTGAAGTTCTTTCAATTCCTCAGTCAATCTCATAAAGGCTTCTTGATCATTTGTTTCCAGGGCTTTTTCAATGGAAGCATTAAGCTTTTTGATTTTCTCCTGCTTGATAGAGCTGTCCAATACCATTTCAGCTGCAAGGCCTAGCATTACCTCATAAGTATATTTCATACTAGCCATTTTATCTTCCTCCCTTTTTTGTATTACCTTATAAATTTATTATATCACAATCATTAGAAGAAGTAAACTGTTTTTTAATATCTCAGAGTGATTTCTCGTGTATTTTTATATTCAAGGTAATATATATCCTTTACCTAATACACGAGAAATAAAACAAAAGGAATAAAGGCATTAAGCCTCCATTCCTCTTCTTAAAGATGCATTCATTCTTTTTTCCTTGAGGATGTTGAGAATTAAATTCTCGTCATCCAGAGTCATTACTACGAATTTTAATGTAACATTTACCAGTTTTTTGAATTTGGATATTTCTTTTGAAGAGATGAAACCAGAGTCAACATATTCCGTTAATTTCTCAGAAGATACCTTTGCATTTTCAATAACAAAATCAATTCCGAGTGTATTTGCAATAGCTTGGACATTATAAGAGACTTTGTTTTTTGCCAATGAAATTGTACCTTCGGAGAATGAAAGTTTCTTGGTCTTTACAAGTTCTTTACAAAGTGCAATTTGTTTTTTGGCTCCATTAATAATTGGCTCCAATGCCTTAAGTTGTGAATGTGTTTCAACCCAGATTTTCGTTAATTCCATTTCACTTAGGTTTGAAAAGTCATACTCTTCCTTTGCAATTTTTGTATTAATTCTAAGATGATATGTTTGTTCATTTTCAAATTTAGAAAGTCTTTCATCTTTATCAAATCTAGCAGTATTGATTAACAATCCATGGTCATTTAACAATTCATTGATTCCAATTTGATTTACTTCATAAATTCTGTTCTTGGTGTATTTAGCTACAATTCCTTGTAATGGGAAGATTCTTCTCACTTCATCCTCCATCATTTTTTCTTTAAATGCATCTCTTATGTTTTCCAATTTGTTTTCTAATTGCTTATATGTAACATATCTATCAAAGATTTCTTCAATTATTAGAACCGATGTTGGTGTTTTCATTATTTATTCCTCCAATGTGTTTTTAATTTGTATTACCTTATAGATTAATTATAACACATTAGTTAGTAGTTGTAAACTGTTTTTTAACAAAAAAAATAAGCCTTTCGGCTTATGGTCTTACATTGTCTCCAGTTTTATGTTTCTCTATTCCTAATCTACAATAAGTGCATGTTGGTTTGTTTTCATACATTTTTATTCCCATTCCAGGAATACTATTTGGCATATTACAATGATGACACCATGCGTTTTCAGGTACTTCCTTGAATATCCAGTGCCAATCATTTTCGTAAAAGAAGCCACCTTCATTTTCAACAATACCTTTGTAATAATTGAGATCTGAGAGTCTCTTAATTAAATTCTCTACACCACCTGGAGATAAGTCATATTCTCCTAATACGTCTACAACTTCGGAGCATTTGAAATCATTCTTGATCTCTAAAATTCGACCTACTTCGCTTTGTCTAATGTTTACTTTGACGTTTTTTGAAGTTGATTCCATTTCAATACCTCCTTTACTAATATAATTATATCACACTATTTGATCTTTGTAAACTGTTTTTTCACAAAAAAAAAGAGGCTAGATAGCCTCTTGTTCCTCTACGATCACCGGAAGATTGGGTACATATAATTCAATGTCTGCCATTTCAATCCCAACCAGAGTGCCTTGTGGTGTCCCTGTTTTTGGATTAAAGAGTTGTCCTTTAAATGCATTGACTTTAGCTGATGGTTTAACAATTTTTATTTGTCTTCCCTCAGCCCATCCAGAGATTACATTTACGATATCTCCTTCTTTGAAAGGAAGTTCAACATTTTCATACCATTTTCCAGATTTTGCCGGCTTGCTATTAAGAGCATCAATCTCTTTATTAATCTGTTCAACCAATACTTCCGCTTTAATTCCAACAACCTTGAGATCAAAGAGCTTTCCAACTTCCTTCAATACGTTGTAACCTGTTTCGATAGATACTTTTTTCATTATTTATTCCTCCAATGTGTTTTTAATTTGTATTACCTTATAGATTAATTATATCACAATCTTTAGTACTTGTAAACTGTTTTTTTAAATTCTTTCCTTTATCTTTATTGTTTTTGTTATTTCATTAAGTATGGAGTTCAATCTTGGATAAAAGTGATTATACAAAGTTTCGATAGCTTCTTCTATTCCATATGTTACATCGTAACCATTTTCTTTTGCTTTCTCTTGAAGTTTCTTCCTAAGAAGGTCTCTTATCACATATTCGTTTGATAATTTATCAGCTTTCACTCTAATCCCTCCTATTTTATATACAAATCATACCATCTACTGAGACCAGTAATAAACATTGGAACAATGAATACTACTGTCATAATAATTCCGCATACCACATTGAAGTTCGCTTGACCCATATCGTCAGCCTTTTTATTGATCTTATCCAATAGTTTGATCATTTAAACCATTCCTTTCTGTATTACCTTATAGATTTATTATATCACAATAGCTCAGCTGTGTAAACTGTTTTTTAAGTGATCTCTCGTGCATTTTATTGTGTGTTGTAAAGGATATATATTATTCATTCAATCTAGATGCATAAAAAAAGAAGGGTATTAACCCTTCCATTTAATTACTATGATTTTTCTTGTTCTGCTTTCAATTGAACTCTGAACATTGATAACACCAGTGTAATTACAACGTATGTCCAAAATCCGTTAACTTCAACTCCAGGCATGTATTTATCAAGTAACCATAAGCTGAGAGGTGTTATGAACAATGCTCCGATGATCAATGGTATGCTAGTAATACAACCAACTCCAAGTGGTATTGCTAACAACGAAACAATTAATACAACAGCATAGACCATACCAATCGCAAACATTAGTAACGTTGCGATGATAATTGTCTTATTGTCAGTAAAATTGATATGCTCGTTGAAGTATTCATTTCCCAACCAGAATACAAAAAACGTAATTATTAGATTTAATATGTTTCTGATAAAAACTCCTCCTCAGATTACCTTTATATAACTAGATATATATTATATAAAGAAGAGTCGGAATATTTAAATGAGAAACATTTGTTTTTTAAGCACCAACAAAAGCATTCTCTGACTGTTTGAAAATATCCACACGACGGATGTTACGAAGTTCATTTTGGTAGTTATCAACAAATTCAGAATATCCAATATCAGCTAGAATAGCCAAACAGCTCTTGCTGAGTCTGGTGCTTAAATTCACTTCATTTGGATTGATCTCGATTGTCTTATTTGCATTATATCCGCGCAATACTGTCAAGTAGATCATGTCTTGTCCTTCATTATCAAATATCTCCAGCAGATATCGGTTATGACTACCGTTAAAAACCATAATTTCCTTGTGAATGATCATCAGTTGTTCGTTCAGCACCTCAACCGGCTGTTCTAGCTTAATACCATCGTTGTTCTTAAGATTGTATTTTCTCAGTACATCAAAGTTTGACAAGTAATTAACGAGAGAGATACGTCCATAAAAAGTTGTAATTACAACTTTACCATCTTCGCGTTTAAACGTAAAGAGGATATCATCGTCAATTGATCCAAGGTTTTTCTTATCATAAAGCTTAATTCTACGAAATCCGTGAAGGAAAGAAATTGTTCTTTCAAGTTGCTCAATGTCTTCAAATATCGGACCTACTCGAGTATTCCAACGTTCTAATGCGTGCGGGTCTAGGGCAAACTCAAATAAAGGTGCATTGTTAAAACGTTCAAGTAAGCGAATGCTATCAGCTTCTCTGTTTAACACGTAATCTCTTATTTGCTCGATAGTGTTAGAAGAAAAGTTACTCAGTCCCAGTCTTTTTTCAATTGAAATTTGTGTGTTCATGTCATCTTACACTCCCCTGTCATTTTGATTTAGTTTAATTATAATTAAAAAAGCATTCCTGTTTAAATATATCATCCGACCTTCTCGTTCATCGATCAATTCCCCTTTGTAACTGTATTACCTTATATTTAAATTATACCACGTCTTGCGTGGTATGTAAACTGTTTTTAAAAATAAAAAAAAGGAGGTTGTTAAACCCCCTTTTCCCCTTGTTTCTTAAGGAATTTCCTGGTAATTATTATACCAGCTCCACCAAATCCAACGACTGCCATGATTGGACCTGCAATTCCTAAAACCGTACCAACTATTAATGTTGCAGACGGAGCCGCAATACCACCAATAATTAAAGTACCAATTCCAAGAACTCCGAATGCCGAACCATCGCTTGACTCTGGTTTGTTGAGTTCCTTAAGCAACATGTCTCTGTTCGAATTGAACATTTTTAAATCCCTCCAATGTTTGTGTTGTTATATTATTATTATATTAAGTCTGGAGGGATTTGAGAACTCATTTGCTAAAATAAATTATTGTATATCTTTCATTTCTGGTGAGTTGATCATTGCTCTGATCATCCCTACAAAAACAGTTACATAACCAGCAATAAATAATGTCCATCCCATTCCCATTTTTATTCCCTCCCATTTTGTATTAATGAATAGCAAGTTGTGAAATAATCGAAATATACAACTTGTCCACCAACGTTTAATCTAAAACCGTCCAAATTATCTTTATCAATAAAAGTAACAACCACTGCATCTTCATCTTGTGATTCTTCCCATCTCATGCAAAACTCTTCATTCATTTGTTCTTGAATATACTGTGGTACATCAACGTATTTAACTTTGATATCGTTCATTTTGTTCTCTCCTTTGTTTTTGTATTACCTTATAGATTAATTATATCACATTCATTTGTATTTGTAAACTGTTTTTTTAAATGTCATCAGATGATCTCTGAGAAACATCTTCTTCAACCTTATATTATCCTTTCCTATATAAAAATCATCTCTCTAGGTTCATTCTGTTCTCTCTGTAATGATCTTAATATAATATATGTATAACATATTTTTGACATCAAAAAACTGGGAATTACCCCAGCTATTGAAAGTTAAATTTTCTTATCTATGTACTTACCTTTGTTTTCATTTTCTTTCACTGCATCTTGTTGCTTTTCATATATGCTTTTAGCATTATCTCTAATATTTTTCATATCTATTCCCCCTATACCGCTCTTTGAACTTCTGCTAGATTGAAACCGCGAAGCATATCTGTAAAGTGCAAAAACTCTTGTTTATTACCAATCATGAGAGAGATATCAATCATATTAAGCACCGACGCTTTGTCATAAACAAAATCAGAGTCTTTCAGCTTTTTCAACTTTTTGTTAAGAAGGAAAATTGATTTTCCGATATTATGTTTATCATCACTTTCAATAACATAAACCATAGAGATTTCATCGGCGATCTTTTCAACCCAACCCGTTACCATTGCGCCATCTCTTTTACCAATTATCCAATCGCCAATTTGAATGTTATCCATGTATCTATCCCCTCTCAGTATTACCTTATATAGATATTATATCAAATTGAGAGGATTGTGTAAACACTTTTTTTACATATAAATTGAATTGTTGCGAATATATTCCATATATTGCTCTTCATACATGATCTCGTCTGGACTTAAAATGACCGGCATACTGTTATCTAATGTAGAAAACCATGCTTCCCACAATTGTCTTTGATAATTAAAAGTGAATTCAGCATTACAGCAAATTACCTTTCTCCCATTAAAAGATGAATCATGTAGACAACCAACCACCACATAAGTTTCTCCCCAAATACCAGTGCCGGACATAATAAACGCCTCCTTTATAGTTTTTTGAAATTAAAAAAGAACCTACTCATTTCTGAGTAAGCTCTTTCTATGAAACATCTTATTCTGCTGATTGAGAAAACTCTTTAAATTTGAGATTAAACACCGTACTCTGAGCTTCCTCAATAGAACGTCTCATGTTTTTGAATAAGGTATCCAATCTGTAATGTTTTCCAATTCTCTTGAACACCTCGCCGTTTCTAGTTGTCCATCTGAGTACCAATCTTACTGCGTCCGCTCCATTATCTCGAACTTCATTGGTTCTCATATCTACTGATGAAAAAATGATAATATCAACTGATTTGTTTTTAGTTGAAAGTTTGTAAATGTGTTCCCAAGATTCATTACCATCAGCTAACCATTGATCGGTAATGTTTTCGACTTTACCAAGACTTAAACCTTTGAGTTCGTATTCAAAATGCTTCTTGCAAAATTTGTAGTATGCCATGTTATCTACTCCTTTGTGGTTGTATTACCTTATAGATTAATTATAACACAAAGAAGATAGTTTGTAAACTGTTTTTATATATTTTATTCCGATATAGCATATATCAGTTTAGACTCTCCTTTTAGTATTACCCAATCACCAGACTCTTGAAGTATAGATACATCAAAATCACTATCTTTGCTAATAAGTTGTTCAACAGACATTGTAAATTTCACATGTTCAGGTACACACGATAAAACTTCCATTAATATCATTAATAATTCCTCCAGTGTATTTAGAGTTCGTATTACCTTATAGATTAATTATATCACAAAAGAGTATGTATGTAAACTGTTTTTAACAAAAAAAGACGGGGCTTTAAGCCACCGTCATGATTTCTTTCCAACCGGATGAATCGCATACATATTTCTTACCACTGATTTCTACGATATCCCCAACTGACATTGAAGTATGATATACCGAATCAGGACGATTAAATCCAACTTCAGGATCATTTGGTTGAAAACCTTCATGTACCCAATTGAAGAGTTCAAAATGTGATTCCAAAATAATATCATCAGAGTGATTGGGAGCTCTATCAACTTTACGACTGCATACCAGCTCATAATCATTCATTTTGATCTCTTTTGGGGCACCGAAACCTTTAGGAAAACCTTTGTAATAATAAATATTTATGATTTCTTCTGTCATTTTGTTTCCTCCTTGTAATTGTATTACCTTATAGAATAATTATATCACAAAGGAGAGTATTTGTAAACTGTTTTTACCATTTTTCTACGTACCAGCCATATTGCAATTCAGCAGTTGTATCGTCAATCGTCTTAATTCTAATCTCCGGTCCACCATAACCATAGCTATCTTCCCACAATTGTTGAAATGAAGAAGCGCGGTACAAAGTACTTGTTCTTCCTATGGCAAAAGTTCCATTCTTTTTACGAGGAACTTTGTCCATAATTGCTTTCCAATCATCATCAGGACTCAAACAACCAGCCAACCCAACTGAATCCATGAAGACTTCATCATCAGTTGCTGTTTTCCCATTATCGTCAGTATAACGATCTTCTTGCAACACTCCGCTTACCCATTCTTGCATAGCTTCAAGGTCTCCAATAATTTTGAACTCAAGACCTTTTACTCCAACCTCTTTATGAAGTTCAATATTTGCCACAGCTAATTCCTCCTCATGATTACATTACCTTATAAATTGATTATATCACACATTGTAGATTTCGTAAACTGTTTTTTACAAAAAAAGAGACCTTAAAGGTCTCTCACTCTTCCACCAAACATAGCTGTTGGGATTCTTGTTGTGACATTACCTATTGGATTAGTACCAACAATAATATCTTTCTCAAGTCCAGAGAATTTAAAGAGCAAAGCTTTGCCGTCCTTATTTACAAAGAATGGTTCACCAAGTTTGAGATCCTTATACCCTTCATTTTTTTCAGCTTTCTTAACAAGCGAAACAAACATTTCAACCGGAATATTTGAAGGTACTCCATTGATGTTACCCTCAAATTTCTTTTGTTTCAATCTAATAAATGAAGCTTCTTGGCCATTGGAAAGTTTAACAATATCTCCGACATTCATTCCCACCAGAGCGAGATATTTTGATTGAAAAGAAACATTTTGCATTTTAAATTCCTCCAATGTTTTTGTTTTTGTATTACCTTATAGAATGATTATATCACAATCTTTAGTGTTTGTAAACTGTTTTTAACAAAAAAAGAGGAATTAATCCTCTTCATGTGATAAATAATATTCATCTGGTTCATCAAAAGCACTACCATCTTCATGATCATCCTCTAAATCTTCGTAGTCACATGAACACCCACAACAAGCACAACATCCACAAGGAAGACTATCACTTTCCTCTTCTAATTCTTGAGCGAAGCGACGTTTCTCCTCTTCTTCTTCCATTTCGCGATACATTTCATCAATTTCTCTTTGTTCTTGAGGCGAAATCTCTTCGTCTTCAACAAGAATCTTTGCATCTGCCCATTCTGCACCGCAAGCGCAAATTTCTTCATCACCAATCTTGATAGGAATTCCCATGTAACCAGCAGGTCGGTCGCAATATTTGCATTCATAGTGTGCCATCTTTATTTCCTCCTTGTATTTGTATTACCTTATAGAATAATTATATCACAAATACTGGAGTTTGTAAACTGTTTTTCAATTATGTTTTTCTAACAATTCAAGAGCTTTTTTATAATCTTTAAGTTTTTCTTTAAGAGAAATTACTTGCCCAATTAATTCTTCTTTTTCATATCCAGGAATGTTATCTTCAATAATGATTTCTTCGCTAGATGTGATATCCCATTCTGTCAATTCTATTTTATTTTTTAGTACTTTAATTGCAAATTTCATCCTGGCACCTCATTACGTTAGTATTTTAAAAAGGAGACCGTAATGTCTCCAAATTGTTCTTATTACCTTATAGATTTATTATATCACATTTATGGATAAATGTAAAACTTTTTCTATTATTCATCAGGTATATTCAGATGTGTGTCTCGCTCATTGTATTCCCAACCAGCATCTGCAAATAGATATTTAGCTGATTCTTTCGAAATGCACGTACCATTACGTTTAGATGTTCTCAAAAGATAACGAGCTAATTTTTGACGTTCATTAGCTCTTTTGTCTTCTTGCTTTTCTTCAATTTCAATTACGTGTTCCATATGTATCTCCTTATTGTGTGTAGTGTCGCTGAGTGAATTAAAATGAATTAGGTAAAGGATATATATTACCTAATTCACGAGAAATCATTGTCAAACTTGATTCCATTTTTAGTGTAATAACCTATTCTACCAAATACTGAAAATGGTTCAATTGGCTTGAATTGCAATTTACCAGTATCAACTGGTTTACCTGATAAAGGATCTAAAGATACAGTAATATGCGGAGGATTAGTATTCTTGTAAAGGCTTTGTAATCTACTATACAAAATAGCAGAAAAACCCTGATTTTTGTTGTTATTTGCATGACCAGTAACAAGAACTTCCACTCTTCTTCCAATGAAATTCTCATGGATAAGAGTTTCTGGTTTAAACTCCAACGTTAGATGTGGGCATTCAATGATTCTATCTAACGTTGGAGCCTTGCTCTTCAAAATATTAAAAGATTTTGTATCAAAGAAAATACCAGCGTATAAAACTTCTTTCATTAGTGCACTCCTTTCTTAAATATCTGCAGCAACAGATTTTTTTATTGTTTTTTCGTATATTTTCATTTCATCACCTTATAAATTAATTATATCACAATCTTTGAAAATTGTAAACCGTATTTACAAAGTTTCATTTAAAAAAATCTAATACCATTATACTTTGATGCACTCTTTTTAAATTCAAATTTCACATTTAATTCTTCCAACTGAGAATCTACAGACGTATCTACAATCACCCAGTTACCATTCAGATAAACTTCATTCCAAGAATGGTATACACTTACATCATCAGCAAACCCCATAACGAGTTTTGCTGGAATGTTTACACTGCGAAGCATTGCTGCATATAGAGATGCAAAGTCATAGCATATGCCTTTTTTCGTTGTGATCATGTCATCAATATCCGGAAGATAACCCGTTTTTGTTTCTTTACTTGCATATGACATGTTGTTAACGATATAATTGTATATTGCTTTCGCTTTGCCAATATCATCATGTTGCGATTTAGTTAACTGAGTAGCTTTCAATATAGCTGTATCGTTCTTGTTCCATTTTATGTTTTGAACAGAATTCAAATAAGCAATTCTGTTATTGTCAATATTAACTGTTACAACTTTTTGTGCAAACACTTTTGTTTTATCTTGTTCATCAATAATGGAAAAGGTATATTTCCCACTACCCGATTGTAAGGTGAAGCTTTCTTTCTTATTTGATTTCAATCTGTAGGTGTATAATGTGGAGCCTTTTTCAACTTTAAGCTTAAAAGCAACATCTGATTTGTAAATTACTGATACTATTCCTTTGTTGAAATTTGATCCGTCCAACCACTCAGATGTTTCATTTGCTCTTGCTGCAGTAGCATTGAACGATGCAAAAAAGATAAAGGCTGCGACCATCACAATGAACTTACGCATTTTCTACTCCTTCTTTCGTTTTTGTTTTTGTATTACCTTATGAATTAATTATATCACAAAAGAGAGTACTTGTAAACTGTTTTTCAAATAAAAAACCAAGGATTATCTCCTTGGTTTCTTGGTGGGATTCCAAACCGCGTGCCAACTAAATCCCTGTCGTCCCATGCCGTGATAACGAAGTTCCATTTAAGGTAATAACATTTGATCGCTTTCCACAGCGAGAGAAAGCAATCTGGAGGAAGTGAAGATCGAATTGAGAATCAAACAAGATTCTCTGATAAATACCCTATTATTAGGATTCTTATCAGAGAACCCTGGATGGCCATCCAAAGTTTCTCCTATCATCAATTAACTCCGTCAAGTCAATTAATGAGTTCTCCCGATATATTATCAAGGAGGAAAATCATACGATCAGTTGGTTTGGAGGCCTGCGATTCCTCCGTGAAAGACTTCAATCGTTTAGATTACCAACTGAAGTCCTTGACGGAGAAGCCAAAACAAATTTGGCTTCCTCCAAAGGAGAGGCGGATTATACCGCCGGTTCCTTGTTTCCTTCTTCTTCAACTGCTTCTGTATTTACAACTTCTTCTTCAACTGGAGCTTGTTGTTCTTCGTTGTCAGTGGATTCACCACTTGGTTGATCTTCTCCTGTTGGTTCAACGGCTGCAGGAGCTTCAGTTGTTTCCGGTTTAGTTGCTTTTGGAGCAACTGCTTCGAACTTAGAAGCTTCAATTTTGTCGAAGTCCAAGGTAATCAGTGTTCCTTGACGAGCACCTTCTTTAGGTGTGAGCAGATATGCTTTTACAGCATTTGCTTTGGAACTTGGACGAACCACTTCGGCAAACCGTCCTACCAGGATATCGCCGGAGGTGATTTTTACTACATCGCCTTCATTGTAAGGATTTGCATTTTCAACTTCATACCATTTAGATTTAGCTCTGGAAGCTCTTGCCGCCTGAAGTTCATCAATTGCTGTGTTGATATTGGTAACCAGAGTTTCCTTTTCAACGCCTTCAGTTGCAATATCGAACAATCCAGCCACGGTTACCAAAGATTCATTGCTCATTTCCACGTTTACGTTTTTCATTTTTCATTCCTCCATTTTTTTGGTTTTTGTATTGCCTTACCTTATAGATTTATTATATCATATCCTGATGTTCTTGTAAACTGTTTTTTTATTTATTTTTTTTATCTTTCTTGCAATCACAATCTTTACAATCTTTGCATTTTTCGCTCATTTGATTTCCTCCGCTTCTTTTGTTTTTGTATTACCTTATAGATTAATTATATCACAACATATTGTTGATGTAAACTGTTTTTTTAATTTAATTCTTATTCTTTTTTCTTTCTTGCCAATTCAATGGTTTCTGGAGTTTTACCAATCACACAGATAATGGATTCTTTATCAATATAATCAATCGTTCCATCAATATCTATTTCAATATTTTGTGTATTACCTTCTCTGTCGTCAACAACAAGTGCAATATAAGGCAACCAAGCTGTTTCACCAATATAGTTGTTCCAAATTCAACTTTTTCAATCATTTTTATCTCCTCCTTATAGATTTATTATATCACAATAGCTAGTACTTGTAAACTGTTGTTTTAAAACTCAGGGTGTCGCTGAGTGAATTAAAAAAGGTAAGGTTATATATAACCTTACCTTGGTGAATTAGAATGAATTAAATAAATGAAATACCCCAACCCATAAAATCATTTTCTATATTTTCATTATTAAACATAAATTCAATCATTTTATCCAAATCTTTTTTAACCATATCAAGGAATTTTTGTTTATCATTAATATTATCACTATAAACCAAATCAAATACCTCATCATCACTAATTCCATATTCCTCTTCCCATTCAGTTCCATCAAACCAATAGTCATGGATTATACCAATTCTATTAATTAGGGTATCCAAGAGGTATTTCCGGCACATTTCTTTAATTTGAGGGTCCATCATTAGTTTTGTGATTTCATCAAAATTATCATTGACACTAATGTATTGAGGAGCACCCTCAATTTCAAAATTAATAAAAGAAGCATCAGTCATTTGGTTATAAGTCCTTTTCACTTTCATTTCCATTTTTAAATTCCTCCTTTGTATTTGTATTACCTTATGAATTAATTATATCACAATTAGTTGTATTTGTAAACTGTTTTTTTAAATGCAAACAGTACTATTCATTGGATCAATAACGAGTTTTCCTTTATGAACTAACAAAGATCCGTCTCCTCCGCATTCAACACAATCTTCATCACTAAAGTATTCCACATCATATTCAATATCAATAGCTTGTCCTGTCCCTTTACAAGCATCGCAAACTACGGTTTTCATATTTCTTTTTAACTTTTTTGCATCCATCTTAATTCCTCCTCTAATCTTATTACCTTATAGATTTATTATAACATAATTAGTAGTATATGTAAATGGTTTTTTAAAAATAAACTTGATCTCAGAGTGACTTCTCGTGTATTTTCAATTAATATATAAAGGTTATATATTAATCAATTAATTCTAAAGGAACACATTAAAAAAGGAGGCTTTCGCCTCCCTTATTTATTTAACAAAATGCTTATTAGGTCCGACCACCTTAATAAGGTTTATAGTGTCATTGAGATCCTCGTCAGTGTCAAATGTTACATCAAAGGGGTAGCCGTCAATAGTCATTTGATAATGGAAATTATAAGGCTGGACATTTAATTTACCAATGGAACCTTTAGCTATAATAGCTTCATCCTTTTCATTAAAATATAAACCTGTGATAAAAAACCCATTGACCTGGTCCATGAAATCCTCTATTGGCCCCATATTTAATTCCTCTTTGAGTTCTACCTCAGCTACATTTTGTTTAAAAAATTCATAATTCAATTTTTCCATTTATAATTCCTCCAATGTTTTTTTATTTCCTTACCTTATAGATTAATTATATCACAATAGTTAGTATTTGTAAACTGTTATTTTAAAAATTCTAGTGTCGTCTGAACATAACAAAAAACCAAGTAAGGTTATTATACCTTACTTGGTTTTTAAGGGACCAGGGTGGATTATACCACCTCAGCCACCAGGATTGGATAATGTGGGGTATATAAAACCATATCCTCCACATCGATTGTCACCAGAGTACCCTGGAGATCACCAGATTTTGGGTTATACCGACGAGCCTTAAAAGCATTAACTTTGGCTGATGGCTTAACGATTTGCACCTGCCACCCTTCTGCCCATCCAGCTGTGACATCCACGATATCACCTTCCTTGAAAGGAAGTTCGGTGTTTTCGTACCACTTACCTGGTTTTTTTGCACCAGCCATAAGGCTATCAATTTTTTCGTTAATTTGTCCAATCAGGACTTCACCTTTAACACCAACCACTTTAAGGTCGAACAACTTACCAATTTCCTGTAATACATTGTACTTGGTTTCACTGTTTACTTTTTTCATTTTAAATTCCTCCAATGTGTTTTTAATTTGTATTACCTTATAGATTAATTATAACATACTTTGTAGCATTTGTAAACTGTTTTTTTAAAGTTTTTTAATTTTTTGTTTGTTTTTTCGTTTCCTCCTTATGTATTAATAATATCACATAATATAGCACCTGTAAACTGTTTTTTAATAAAAAACATGGTGAATTTTTGTAAAAAACAGTTTACAAACTCTCAAAAATGTGATATAATTAAACTATATAGTATTGCATTCCTCAAATACTACCACGAAAATTTCACCACATTTTCATCCAACTTTCATCTCATCTTGCTGTCATACTCAATAATAAATTTATCATTAGCTCATTATCTTTTTTGAATTAAGTTGTAGTTTGCATCTATTGCAGTACGAGCTATAAAAAACTTAATAGCTACATTTTATCTTTTTGTTAGCTCAATAAACTACTTTTACCAACAAGTCATTAATGGTATTTTTCTGTTGTTTATTTACTTTTTCTGTATATTTGTTTTGTCAATCATCGAACTTTTGAACAATAAAAAAAGAGATGCATTGAGCATCTCCTAATATGTATTAATTTTGTTTAAACTGAAATCACTTTTTGCTGTTCTATGAATTTTCTTAGCTTCGTTATATCTACAATCGCTTTTTCATCGTCACAATCGATAGAAACCATAACTTCTTGTTCTTCTCCATACAATAGTTCCATCACCTTATCATTTGGAAGAACAGATTTAAATCCAAGTCTGTTAGCATTAATGATAATGGAACTAAATTCAATTGATTTTTCTTCATTGACTTGATTACCAATCATCATTTTTGATCCGTTGAATCCATCCAATTTTCCAGCTAATTCCTCGATCGCTTTAAAAATATTCTTATTCATATGTATTATCACCCTTCAATTTAGATTGAATAACCTTATAATGTTATTATAACACATACTGAGTAATGTGTAAACACTTTTTCTATAAATACATTTTAAATTCATCTATTGTTTTAATTTGATCTGTTAAATCATCTTTCTTTGAAATGATAACTTTGCTTTCTTCTCCATTGTTAATTCTATGTCTATGCGAAAATCTAATCTGTTTTATAGTTTTTGTAATCATAGAGATTGCAAAATACAAATATAAAACTTTATCATTTAAGGTAAACTTAAAAACAGCATAATAATGACTTATACTTACAACGAATTCAAATTCACATTCGTAATCAAACAATGCAATTATGCATAATATTTCTTCTAACTTATCTTTAAAAATTAAATCCAACATATCAATGAATTCTTTTTGTGTAGTGTTACTGTTTAAATTATCAAATGGCATATGCTCTATAAACCACCTTTATCTCCTCATTGATTCGTAGATATAAATTTATTAGAGACAATTCACTTATCCTTTACATTCTTATCTACGCGTAATACGCGAGCTCATGCATGTATATCTGACGTGCACGCGAGTGTCACGTGTTTACTATAGTAAACTATATACTGTTCCGATGTATAATGGTTATTACTGTGTTTATAATATCATTATAAGGATAATACTAGAGGAGGAATGCAAACTGAACTTCTTGAGTAAAAGAGAAATCATAGCGGTTAGAGAACATTTCGGCGAGATCAAAGAAGTAAAGTTTGATGATGGTACATCTGTTTCTATAGAAGAAGCAATAAAATTAGCAGAAGAAGGTTCAATAATCAATGCAACAGCAAACATAATAAGAGAGTACAAGACTCTAACTATTAAACCCTATATAAAATAGGGTTTTTATTTGTCTTCAATCTCTTTTAGAACAGTATATGCCACTTTACAACTATCACTACAGAAAAAATGTGTTCGAATTGGATTATCTGAAATAAAGAATTCTGCTTTATATAAGGGTATGTTCATTTGTTTTTTACATCCAACCCAAGAACAATTATAAACCATCCAAGGAGTAAACATAGGACATTCAACAGGTCCTCTTTCAATTATAACATTTATATCTGAATATTCATTCATAAAATTAAAGACTTCGTCATTACTTTCTTCGTTTTTGCAAACAAACTTGTCAATCTTTTCTTCATACCAACCGTCTCCAGCTGTTTTGATGTCTCCATATCTGCAATCATAACAAGTTGGTTCATGCATATCTGCACCTTCTTTATTTTACTTTTACGGTAAAGGCAGTACGTAAGACCTTAATAATCAAGTTAATGTCTTCTTCTGTTCCATCCAATATTGCATAATACTTATAACCCCACATGGGGGCAAGATCCTTTAAATCACATTTGACTTTATGTTTTCTGCATAAATCATTAGTTGTATTATAAATATCATAGCCTGTTTTAAGGGAGAATTCTCCAACACCAACCGTTATTACTTTTTTCATTCCCATTGCCCCCTGAAATAAATAAATATATCAATATCATTTTCTTTAGCTTTATCTAATACATATTCTAATCTCGAAGATCTACTATTAAAATCATCAAATTTAACTCGATAATAATCATTATGGAATGTAACACTACATCTCCTATAACTGAGATCATTTACCAGTATCGTACGTCAAGAACTTCTTCATCTAATAACAAACTATACTCGACAATTTTTTCAAAATCACAATGATTAAGTTGTCGATCTATCCAGGACTTGATTTTTTGTTTTATCTTGCTTTTATTTGTTTCTAAAGTTGTTGTAAGAGCATAATCAGCAATATAAGATTTATGTCTCAAAAAGTTTGGATAACTTGCGTGAGGAGAATCTATGTATAAATATGAATTGTAATTAATTTTTGTCATACCTTTTCACCACCTTATATATATATTATATCACATAAATCTTGATATGTAAACAATTTTTTCACAAAAAAAATGAAAGGGAGAAGTCAATTCCCTTTCATTTTTCATTAGCTAATGTAATTTTAGATATTAAAAGTGATTATACCGCTTCACTAACTTGATTATCAGTTTGTTTGTTATCTGCTGTTTGAGAAGCTGTTTCAACTAATTGTTCTGTTGCTTCTTCGTTTGCACCTTTTGGTGGTGTTTGATCTGCTGCCATTTGGATTTTATCATAATCCAAAGTTATAATGCAACCTTGAAGTGAACCTTTCACTGGATGAATGAGAATAGCTTTAACTGCGTGCTTTTTAGCGGACATTTTTACAACTTGCGCTTTACGTCCAACCAAGATTTCTCCAGAATGTACTTCAATTATATTACCAGGAGCATATGGTAAATTTGCATTTTCTTCATCATACCATTTTGTTTTCTTAGCCCGTGGTTCTTTTGGAGTTCCGTTGCTCTTACGACCACGTTTAGCTGGTTGTTGTTGGGTGGAACTATCCTGTGCAATTGGTTGACTTTCAGGTTTAGAATTATTTTCGGATCCTTCTTCAGTTTTAGTAGCACTAGCATCTGCACTATCTTCAGCCGAAGCAGAAACAACAGCTTGTCCATTAGTAGAACTTGGATCTTCCGTTACTGAAGATTCAATTTTGCTATTGACTTTAGCAATTAGATCTGGTTTGCGAACACCAACATAATCAATTCCAAGTTTCTTTGCCACGGCTGCTACATCTTTATAATCTGCTCCGCTTTCAAATTTTACCAATTGTTGTTCCATTTGTATTACCTCCATTTGTTTGTGTTATTTTTATTAAAAATTTAAGTGGATTGATAAATTTTATCTACCACCTGTACTTCCTTAATTTAATTATATCATTCAACTATGCCTTTGTACATCTTTTTTTAAATGTTTATTATTGTTATTATTTAACCTTTTGTTAATTTTTCTTCCTTCCTTATAATATATATTAAACCATCATATGGTCATGTAAACATCTTGTCAATCATTTATTAAGATTATTTAATACAATTTTTTATTACTATATATTAATATTGAATCTATCAGATATAGACTTTACTACATGGTTTTTAATAACTTCCGCATCGTTCTACCTCTCTTTCATGATACTAATGTTGATTAAAAGAAATGATCTGAGACAATTGATTTTCAATTCAGTTTCTATTGATATTGTTTTGAATTTAGATTATACTCATTATACTTTCAAAAATCCTCTCGCGTGCGTACGCGTTTACCATAGTAAACTATATACAAATAAAAAGATAGAGGATAATCTCTATCTTTTCTTAACAGTTATATGATGTTATATAATAATCTCATAATCACTAGAATGTTTTCAGATCCACACATATCGTTATTGATATGTTATTTTTGTTAATACAGTTTTTCTGTTGCTTCTGGTTTATTTTCAGCTTTACTAATAATTGCTGATCGTTCTCTAAAAGATTTATCAATGTCTTTTGCTTTTAAGTTTTCAAACCACATATCATTTGGTAATTCTCTGTTATTAAGTAAGTATTCAAGCGAATTCATAAACCATGCTCTTGATACCTTTTTATTGTTGCCAAAATAAAAACACTTATATCTACTATCTTCTGTCCATATTTCAACGCTATATTCATTAAAACCATTACAATGTAATATCCAACAAGTTTGTTCTTTCAATTTAACTTTGTAGCAATGTGCTGTTCTACTATTTTCAAATGAACCAAGTTTTAAGTTCAGTCCATTAAGATGTTTAAATTTATCAAACCAAAATCTAAAATCAAATGCATCTTTACCACCAAGTTCTAATAATAAATAATCTGCAACATTTTCTATATAAAGCGTCCTGATATCTGTAAATCTATATAAGTGATGTAAATCCCATTTGATTCTATCAAGGCTAGGATAATTATCGTTCAATGAGAATGTCCCGCCTTTTGAAAAAGAAACCGTATATACGTTTTGCCAATCAGTTGCTTTTAATCTTTTGCTGCTATCTAGTTCAAGCATTTCTTTAAGCTCTTTTGAAAAAGCTCTTAACGTTTCATTCATGTTTATCACCTCGTTTTAAAGCAATTATAATTGCTTTAAAAAAAAATACGAAGGAATAAAGAGTTTATTACATATAAAAAGCAGAGTTTTTCAACTCCGCTTCAATATATCTAACCACCAAACAATTTAGTGAAGAAATTTGTAGTTACTTCTAGTTCAATCATTGCAATTAAAAATACAACAATGATAGATGTAATCTTTACTTTTCTGTCCGAACCAAAAATTACATACAATACACAAAGAACTCCAACAGCATGAACCCATCCATTATCAAATACATTCATATTTTTATTTACCTCCACATCATATTGATATATAATATTTAATATGGTAGGATAAATGAACATAAAAAAAGAGAATAGAAATGATCTATTCTCTATTGAAGATCTCAAACCACGTGCCAGCCTGATCTTCAGTGCAGATATCCATGGTGATTTATCTGCGGCTCCATATAAGGTAAAACAATTGGAGGAACCAATCGAAATTTGTATCTGTTTGAGGTATTGAAACCTCGGATAAAGTTCTGAATTGATTCAGATATTTATCTGAAATTTCAATGTTATCTTGTATATATTAATAATATATCACTTTTAGGATTTTGTAAACATACTTTTACTGAGAATCCGGTTTATTTACCGGATTCCAGTACAGTAGCAAGTTCTTGAAGAATATCGGCATCTTCAGAAATCAATTCGACTTCATCTCCAGTGTTAATACCTAAAGCAAGAATACCCAAAATACTTTTGGCATCAATACGAGCAGTTCCTTTTTGAAGAAATACACATTGCATAGATTTACTTGCCGTGTTAATCACGTTTGAAATGAAAGTTGAGATATCTGTTTCGCGTTTTACAGTAACGTTTGTTGTTTTAAAATCCATAATAAACCCCTCCTATAATATCATTATATATATTGTTATGATGTAAATAAACATTTAAGAACCAACTATTTCTTCCATTATATGAACTGAATTATATAAATCTTTACCCAATTCAGACAAACGATCTATTTGATTCTTTTCATGATCATAAAAGAAATATCTTTTCATCCAATCTCTCTCATATCTGTCTGGAGATCCATTATGCCATCTTTTAGGATCTATATTTGAAACAACTAAATATCCATAATCAATTTTTGTAACATCATAATCAATGAAAGTAAATCTCGATTCAAACTCTTCATCCTCAACTACGGGCGTTAGATCAATAAGTCTATACATTTTAGCCAATAATCCCGCTCCACTATAGAAAAAACTTTTAGCAAGAGATTTGGAAATACTCAAATATTCAGCAGATTTCACATGATCACACTGACAATTTATCCAAGCAAGAAGTCTATCGATTTCAGACTCTCTTAGATTTAAGTGCGATACTTCTGTGGAATAAGATGTAAGCATTTCAAGTGAAAATTCTTTTTCAAGAATTTCAATCAATTGCATTCCGCCGCGTCTCATTTCTAGTGCATACCAATTTATTTTATCTTTATCAATGGGTAGCGGAAATTTGACAAATCTATCCAAATCAATCACCTCATTTAAATCTGAGTGGTTTGTAAAAGAAAGCAACTACAAATGCTATTAATGCGATCGGCCATACCCAAGCAACAATAGCGTGAATCGGTGTAAACCACCAAAACATAGTAAACAATACAGCAATTGCAATCTTAATGTGTTTATGCAGTTTCTTTGGTAAATAAATAATACCAACAGTAATAACAGCCCAAATAATAAACGATACAAGTAATCCTAACATTTTTAATTTCCCCTTATCCTACTATTTTTTTTAACATTGATCTTAATGATCGAAGTTTGAATTCAATTGCTTCGTCAGAATCTCCGATATATAATGAACAATCATGTCTTTGATCTGCATTATATGAAATATGTAGTTCATAATTTATTAAACCTTCATACTTTTCCCAGATTTGAGATCCGTTTTTTCCATCAGGATAAACTTTTATGTTAGTTAGATCTTCTCTGAAAGAATCAAAACGTTTTTCCCATCCATCATTTATGAGATGTTGTTCTTTATCTTGAGGTATGAATCCCATTGAATAACCTCCTGTTCTTTATAGATTAATTATATCATATTTTCAGACGTATGTAAACTGTTTTTCAATGAATTACAAAAAAAGAAAGGAAAATATCGTCCTTTCTTTCCAGTTATTAACAATAATGTATAATTACGTACCGATTTTTCTTCCAATTGTTCAGAATTGAAGTAAAGTAAGTTTGCCATTCGGGCTTGAGTTTTAATATTTTAGAGATCAAACCAGTTTCTTCATTTATTCGAATACATTCAGCAGCCGGGATTAGCAATTTTTCATAATTGATTTTTTCTTCGACGCTAATGCAACTATCTAAAGAATGAATGTATGGGATGATTTTTTCAAATACTTCATCCAATCCCAAGTCTACTGCAAGATCTAATGCATTATGATAATCATTGAATGTAAAAAATTCGTCCAATGGAGTTTCAGACTTTACAAACTCCCAATCTTCTCTGATAGGTTTGAATTCATATGAATCAAAATAGCTAATCTCAATTGCCATCTTAAATTCCTCCTTCAAGTTGTTTAGCTGCCAGTGTAGCTACAATTTCCGTTATATCATATATGTTATCTTCATTAAGAAGTACTTCCAATGCGGATTTAGTTGTAACATTAGGGTGACCGTCATTTGCCAAATCTTTTTTAAAACTTTCAATAACCTTTTGAAGTTCCTCTTTTGTATAAATAACCTTTTTCATTTTATCTCCTCCTTACCTTATAGATTAATTATATCATACAATATAACGTTTGTAAACTGTTTTTTAAAGAATTTAATTTATTTTTTGGTTATATCCAACCGCTACTTCTTTATTAATAATTATTAAAATTACATATTGATCTCGTTTATTTAGTTTGTTTAAACACAAATTAAAAGAGCTTGGCTTTACTAATTAGCTGGAAACTGATTAGTAAAGAGAAATATCACAAATACAGCTTGTGACTTTCTACTTCCAAACTCTCTTCAAACATATTATATGCAGAAGAGGACGAAAAATAACCAGTTTTGTGTATATTTTTCGTGTTGGAATTAGAAAGATCCCTGTATCCTTGTGGTATGGGGATTTTTTATGTTTCATAACTAGTAGTAGCCTTATATCCTATTCTAAACTAGGGAAATCTTTATGGATATAAAATAATCTTAATACCGTCAAACGTATTAGTTGAGGATGGTGATCTCCCCATGATTGAGACAATCGAACAAAGGTGGGAGATGCCGTGTGATGGATGATTCATTCCAGATGTGATATAGCTTCGCTAGCTATATTGACCGTCCTGAGAAGCATCGTAAGATGTGGAAGGATACAAAGTAAACTTGAAATAGTGGTATGTAATGGCAGACCTGGATTACCCTCTCTTTGTGAGAGATAACTTTGAGCAGTTGACATCCGAATTATACGGAAGAAATTGTGCTATCCCCTTGCTTGATATTTGTTCTATTTATCAGCAGGGGGTATAAAAGCGTCTCCAAACCGATTGCCGGAAGCAATTGGAAAGCTTGAAAAAGAAAAAACAAGGAACGAGGGTATGGAACATCCCTCCGCTCAGCGGTCATTATAAATCATCAGATCCTCTCAGATCACATAAAAAATCACCTCCATAAGGATATACCTTATATATCAGAGGTGATCTGAGAGATTATAATGAAATCAATTTTCCAAGATTGTTAGGAGTAACATCAAAACGTACACCCGTCTTTTTATCTTGAACTGTCATAAGAGATTCGAAACCAGCAAAAGAAATAATATATACTTCGTTGCCAATATCAAAATCCAGGTTATTTGTTTCTTTTACTAGTTTTTGTGTAGCTTTGCCGATAGTCCAAGTTTGATCTTTCTTTATGTGAACTCCATTTTTCTTTAGCATGATTTTACCTCCTATGTTTCCGTATTATCTTATGCAATAATAGCATTGAGTTGTTTAGCTAACTCATTATGCTTTTGGAGTTCCACAATGAACTCATCAACTTCGTTTGTATCCCAGTGGCTTGAAGTAGTACCAACTATAAATCGACCTCCGTACCAACTTAACCGGCTATATCTATCGCGATTTTTAGGAGTAAAACTAAATTCGTTCATAAAATCTAAATAGTCAACACTACGATAACCATTTTGTTCCATGATTTCAATTACCTTTTCAATTTTTTCCTGTTCCATTATTTATTCCTCCTTTGAATTTGTATTACCTTATGAATTAATTATATCACAAAAGAGTATGTTTGTAAACTGTTTTTTAAAAATAAAAAAGAGGGATTTCTCCCTCCAATAAGTGTTATTAATTAAGCGAACTAATTACGTTATTAGCAATAATTTCAGCAAAATGGATGCATTGATTAGGCGAAGATATACATGAATCCAAGTCGGTTGATGATAATTCATCAACTTCTTCGCTTATCAAGTTAATAACTTCTTCGTTTAAGCCAATTCCCGCTTCAGTAATTAATTTTTTAGCATGAGAATCGATTAGCAATTCAACATTTTTAATATCTTCTCTTGTGTATTCAAACATTTTAAATTCCACCTTTGTTTTAGAATTTGTATTACCTTATAGATTAATTATATCACATTAACTAGTACTTGTAAACTGTTTTTAAAAACTATTCACACGCTATTCCATCTCCGTCTTTATCAAGTTTAAGACTATATCCAGATTGATCTTCTAGCAAAGGAGACTTACCTCTATTACGCACATCTGTACAATTCTTATAGATTATATTGTCATTTTGCTCTGGCTTCTCAGTGATTTCTACTTTGTTTTTATTTGTCACTCCATCAACAATAAATAACACTCTAGTTCCATTTGGATAATTTTCCAATTTGTTACCTACCCACGATCCAGCTCCGCGATTATCTTTAGGCGTGACATATTGTATATCCGCTCCTTGTCCACCTTCAGCACACATAGCCATTGGCCACTCATCTCTGTCGTATCCTTTTTTAGTAGGTATTCCTTGCAAAGATTGATCTCTATTTTCTTCTGCTCCATTTCTATCTATCGTACATATAGCGGATTCCCCAGCTTCAATAGCCTTCTTAATGTGATCAGCGGTTTCTGGATATCTACTTACTGGAAACTCTATTGTGTAATCGTAATCTGAGGATGATATTTCTTTAGTAGTTAAGTATTTTGTTTGAGGCGTGCATGATGACAAGAGAGTCACCATAACTAACGAAATGATTATTTTATAGTGACTCATTTTATATTCCTCCTTCTTTAATCTGCTAAAACAATGCTATCTTTATAGTAATCTTCGCTTACTCTTTCTCTCATTGTTTCGTCTACAGTTGGATCAGAAACGCATTGCATATTTTTCATAATCATATAGCCTTGCCAAACTCCATTATTGTGTTTAGAGATGTAATCTCTAACAATTTCGTTATTTTCAGGAAGATAAATATCATCTTCCTCAAAAGTGTCTACAAAAGCGGAATTATCTGCTCCCAATTTTACAACTTTGTAATAGCAATCATTTTCTTCGTCATAAATAAATTCATTTACTTCCGGAGTGTAATCAATTTCCATCACACTACTTACATTTTCATCAATAAGATTCCATTTCATTTTAAATTCCTCCAATGTTTTTAATTTGTATTACCTTATAGATTAATTATATCACATTAATTGTACTATGTAAACTGTTTTTTAAATAAGTAAACATAAAAAAAGGAACGGACCACCACAATCCGTTCCTCTTTCTGTGGTGTACGAGATAACCTCATTGGTCTGGGACATAGCCAATATAATTGCTGCAGACAACTTATTGGTTCAATCTCTTGCCCCTCTTTTCTGTGTTAAGCCCTTCCCCCTCTTTAACACTACCGTCGTTCCATCCTGGCTTTCTTTCTAGCCAAAAGTCAAGAGGTTTTTGTCTGGCCATGATCCGATCCCCGGCATTAAGGGTGACTAGCCCCAATGGCGGCGAACGGCTACCATGTGCATCAGACTCTCTTCTTTTACGACGGTTCCTTTTTATATATTGAGTCAACATGTGCAGTCGCCGTATGACAGCGGCGGGAAGCATAATTGACTACCAATATATTCGGGATAGGTTTCTTCTTACCAGCCACTCATTCCCAAGGAATTCGTTATCTCGACAATTCAACCTTCACTACGGGTTCATGTCTGAGGAACGAACTTATCTTTTAGAAAACCTTGAGTGGATCTCCCCTTGGTAAGTCTTATGATTTCTAGCCCCATCCAACCGCTGGTCACGATTTAGACATCCCCTCTAGAAATCCGTTTCGCGCCTTCAATGATTTAATCAATCCGTGAATCAATCAAGGTAACCAGCCTTGTGCTTACGGATCGTAATCATTATTTGCGGAAACTCCTTTGTACTTCATCTCATATATAATCATACGGGAGAGCCCCAACCACGCTCTTTATTCCCAGCCGGTACAATATCACCGGTCCGCAAACGAATCCATTCATCCGTCACATGCGGGCCGGGCATCCGGCTCATCCATTACATGTACCCCGAGCCACTACTTTCTCCCCTCCGACCATCCCGATCGGAGGACCCTGGCTCAGTAATCCTTTTTATCCGCCCAGAATTATTTCCACTCAGCTTCCGGACGGAATTGGTAAATCATTCCCCTGTCGCAAGGCTTCGGTACATTTATAAAATACCGGCGACTTATATCTGCCAAGCCCCACCCCTGCTTGACCGTTACCAGAACCATCCACGGTTGGCTCATTGAACTTAACCGTAAATTTAACAGCAGCCTCAAGTACTGCCGGAGCCGCAAGTTGGTAACTCCTATATACGAAATTACTGTCCCCTCCGCTAAGTAAAAACGGTATTCTCGTATTTCCTTCCTTATATAGATATAATATCAAATAAGGAGGAAAATGTAAACAGTTATTTGAAAAAAGAGGTTTAGGTATCAGATATTATTATCAACCTCTTATCCTTAGATTGCTCACCACGTTTAAGACCGGCTATTTACCTCCGGGATACCATCCGTTGCCTTCTCTCACCATGTCTAAGAGTTCTATAAGGTTATGTGGATTTGAACCACAAACGGATTTGCTTAAATTTCTCCGTACTAAGGATTTAACTCCGTGCCGCGACCCCGCGGAAAATATATATCTTTTTTGTCGGCCATTCAAGGCAATCATGAAAATGTTTTGGGTAGGTTCCTTCCAGTAGCCACAAGCTTTAACCTAGTTCCCACCGTCGATCTTTAGCTTCATCGCTGAACGACGCTTGGTTATGTGGTTCCCCAAACTGCTGTGCTTTCAAGCACCCGGCTGCAGTATACTGGTCTTAATATGCGGCGATCCGCCGCTCAATATATTCATCATATTCTATTCAATCTATTCAATCCATATCTAATGGGTGTGGACGAGCTAAGTAATTGGCGAAGCCTTATTACGAATTATGGATTTGACGGCCCGTGGCCTAATTGTTGCTTTTACCATTTTACGACTCCTCCTTCTGTAATATGTATTCTTATTCTCCAAAGTGTGTATGGGGTAAAAGATGTAATCTACACCGTACTCACTCCTTTCAAAGAATTAATTTCCTTTTCCTTATATATTTATTATATCACCTTTCGGTGAATGTGTAAACCTTTTTTGAAAAATAATTTTTAATCAAATTTGAGAGGAATCAATGTAATTCCATTTTCTGCAGCCCATTGTTTAATGTTTTCCGATTTTCCAGCTCCCGGAACTCCATTGAACAAATTTTGAAAATCTCCGTATGGATGAAATGGCATATGTGAACCTTGAATGGTGGCTTTTTTCATGATACCAGGGAATAGCTCTTCCACAATATCATTCATTTTAGCATCCATTTCCAAATTGAATTTGAATTTATCAACCTTTAGCAACAACTCACTCAAGATTAAAAATTCGATTGGAGTGAGGGCATCCTCAGCTTCAGCCAAATTAATCTGAACAGTGTTTTGTTCAGTTTCAATTTCATCAAGTTTTTCGTTGAGAGCGATTGCCAACACCGGTTTTGTTACTTGAAACCATTTTACTCCAAGCTCTCTAGCTGCTTCAACCATTTCTTTGTAGTTGCTGGATGGTGTAAATCTCATTTGCATTTGTAATTCCTCCATTGTTGTTTTGTTTTTGCATTACCTTATATAATGATTATATCATATATGTTTGATCTTGTAAACTGTTTTTATATATTTTTTATTAATTTTCAGAAGTTGCATTGTTTTCAAGACTTTCTCCTGGTTGCATTCTAAATTCAATGCCGTTGAGTTTATTTTTAAAAATATAACGTTCATTTTTAAATCCAACATACTTCCACCCATTTTCTTTTGCATATCTTATATTTTCTTCATGAATATCACTATGATTATTTTTATTTATCGTTTTATTCATTTTATCTCCTCCTTATATAATTATTATATCATAAAACAGAAACATGTAAACTGTTTTTCTAAAATAAATCCATTAATGCATACTCTTCATATTTTTCTATGAAATCATCTATTTCTATCATTACTTCATTTATTGCGTCTAATGTTAATAATTCAGTAAAAGTATGTCTCTTTTTTCCAATTTTATATTTATTACAAACCTTTCTAAACATCTTCTTTACTGTTTCTGAACCCAGATATTCATTCTGGAGAACCAGATCATACATATCATATATTAATATTTCCTTCGGATTATGATCTCTGAGTGATCTCTGGAATTTTTCCATATCATAAAAAATAAACTCCGCATAATTACTCTTACCAAAAGTCACTTTAATAAATTTAGAACCTGCATTTCCTTGATTTTCCCAATCAAGTAAAATATCTTCCATAGTTGTAGGTACATAAGTAACTTTTGCTGTTTGATTTTTGTTCTTAACCCACCACTTTACTTTAGGCATAAAAAAACCTCCTTCCATGATAATATTATATCACAGAAAGAAGCTTATGTAAACTGTTTTTTAAATTGTCATTAATTTATTAAACAATTCAGGATTAATTTCTTTAAGCTTGTGAACAAAGTTTACCATTTTTTCATGATTTGCAGAGCCAAAAGGTTGCTTGCCAATTAAATCCATAACAATAGATCCGTTATTAAGTCTACCGCTCTTATTATCTGGTTCACCAACAACCATAATATCATCCCTTTCCTATTATATTGCTTTTAGATCATCCAGCACTTCATCGACAATATATTGCAAGTGATCATCTTGTTTTCTAATATTCAAATAAGTAGGTTTGTTTACTTCTACAAACTTTTGAAAAAGTTCAACGTTTTCCCATGTCCCAAAACTATTTTCAGCCTTGCAACATGGACAACTTTGACCAACAGAAGATTCAAGTACATAATTGCATGAAAAACATATACGTATTCTCTTCTTGTTTCTTTCTTGAAAGAAATTAGCCATAGCTAATCCTCCTCAATTTTTGTATATCCCGCTGAATAATCATATTTATAACCAATAGAAGCAAGAACATTTGTTGATCTTTCTTCAAGTAAATCATCATTCGACATTGATTTATAAAATTCATTTTGTGTTATTTTAGTACCGAATTCGCCCCATCCTTTAACATTCATTGCAATTTCAGCAACTTTTCTGTTAATTCTAAAACAAATATTTAAAAAATCCCAAACCTCATTAAATCCTTCTTGATTTTCAATGTTAGCTGCTTTAGCGTAATTAATAACTTGAACTACATTTTCTTCACTTTGATTGTTCAGAAGATTTTCAAACAACTCTTTTATTTTTTGTTTGTCCAAAATAATTCCTCCCTTGAATACCTTATAAATTAATTATATCACATAACAAGTCGGAAGTAAACTGTTTTTAAATTTTTACAAGTTCTCCATTCACCGGCATATAACCATATCCAAATTCTGCTAATCTTTCTTGTGCTAACGAAGAATTCGTGTTATCATCAAAATGTTCGTCATGAATTATTGATTTAAATTTCTTTGAAAATTCCATCCATTTGGGTGTACTTAAAATTTTCATTTTTAATGGCTCATGTCTAAGCATAATCGTTATCAATATAAGAGTATTGATAACATCTTCATCTTTCTGAGTTTTGTTTGTCAAATCGATTTGACATAGCTCATTCAATATACTTTCAACGTTTTCCATTGTTGGATTTCCCATAGCCAATAAGAAAAGTTCTTTTACACGTTCATTTGTCATCGCATATTCCCCCAATATTAAAATTGATTATCATTTGATTCAAACAAAGCATCCATTACTTTGTAGCCGTCAACATCTTCCAAGATTTCTTCAACTCTCATTAGAGTTTCGTTCACTGTATCAAGGTCTACCCAACATTCCTCTCTTGTCAGCCGAAGTTTGTTGAAGTTTTTACTTATGTTATCAACCATAGCAAGTACTTGTGATGCCGTTTGTCCGATCTTATGATCGCTACGAACAGAAAGGAAGAATTTCCCTTCAACAATCTTAACCTCTTTACGAGTTTTCTTTAAATAAGTGAGGTAAGGACCAGAATTATAGAGATCAAACTCAATCCAATTACCCTTACCATATGATATCTTGAGATATTTGACGTCCTCTTTAGGACCCCAGTTAAGAAGAATGTCTTTTAATGTAGTTGGAAAATATTTTTTATGCACTTTTCCAGTAGTTTGTGCTCTATCCATTACTGTTTCTCTGTTGTTTTCAAACCACTTTACTTCTGTCATTTCAATAACCTCCGTAGAGGAGAGATGTTAATCTCTCCCATATTTGTATTGATAAGCAGATTCTTCTTCCATTTGTTCTTTAAGACCATATAACGTTTTCCAAAGAATATCATTTTGTATCCAAATTTTGTTGTTTTCATCAATTCCAATTTCAAAGTCGGGATGCATATTGTGATCCATTGTTTCTTGGTAAGCCCAAAGCTTAACTCTTTTTGTTTCTTCGTCATCTTTGCGAAGGAACTGCCAGCCATATTCTCCGCTTTCAAACTTTTTAATTGTTTTGTGAAGTTCTTTACGAACCTTTTCAACCTGCTGACCATCAAACTTTGCAAATACGTTAACCATTTTCTCTAAAGTTTTGTATGCTTCTCTTGCATTCATTAAATCTCCTCCAGTGAATTAATTTGTATTACCTTATGTATTAATTATATCACATATTATTGTCTTTGTAAACTGTTTTTAAATAAAAAAGAGGGATTTCTCCCTCTTAAATTGTGCTAATATGAACTGCAAAAATTTCGAGTGGTAGAATTTCTACTTCTTCACCAATTTTGTATTTAAATTTTACCCAATTTACAGGCATTTGATCTTCTACTGTCCAAGATTCGTAGTCATAACTTTCATCATTCATGTCTTTACGATTTCCAATTTCAATAACTTCAATTGATCCAGTTGGGCAACAGTAACCATGGCTGGAACTAATTTTAAATTTAGATCCAACAGCAATTTTTCTTGTCAATTCAACTTCAAATTCTTTTTTGTAAGAAACCTTCATTTTAAATTCCTCCAATGTTTTTTAATTTGTATTACCTTATAGATTAATTATATCACACTAACTGGTACTTGTAAACTGTTTTTTAATAAAAAAAGAAGGATTTCTCCTTCTCAAACATAATTATCTAAAGCTTCTTCGGAGACGTAATTTGAAAGTACTCCCTTGTGAAAATCCTTGTTTTTAAGTGGTGTCAAACTTTTGACTATGTCAATAAATTCTTTCTCTTCGCTAAAAATGTTTAAAGTGATTTCATTACTATCATCATTTTCAAGAGTTTCGAGAATATAAAACTGTTCGCCGTTAATCTTACCTATTGTGCATTCGTATCCAATGTGATACAACAACGGAGTTGTTCCCTTAATATTAACAATTGCTTCTTCGTACAATTCTTTCTCAGCAATATTGGTTATTTCTCCAGTATCATCAACCTTGAGATTAAACATTAACATAGCATTCATTTTTATTCCCCCTTTACCTTATAGAATAATTATAACATAAAAAGGAGCACTTGTAAACTGTTTTTAAATTATTTGCTTAACGATATTGAAAATTTTCTTTAAGTCTTTAACGGTTGAAAAACTTATGATAATTTCATCGGATAGAGATTTAACTACTAATAAACTTGATTTTTCAAATGATTCGTGAATATCAATTTTTGAGTCCATCATAAAATCTATAGCAAATTTAACCGTACCAGTAATGATAGCTTTTTTATCTTCTTTCATGTACACGCTAAACTTATATATTAATCCGCGTGGCATGAAAACTTCAGTGATACTGATCTTGTTTGCTTTGTCAACACTATTGTTTATTGTAATTTCGTCAGATGTTAGAGATTTACCAATTAAAAAAATATCCAAAAATTCCCGTACTCTTTTACCTGGTTCAGTGAAAGCTTCCATTAATAACACCTCATCTATTGTATTTTTTCCAAAATTCTTCTTCACTTATAATTTTTACATCTTCTGCCATAGCATTAATTACTTGTTGTTTCATTAGATGTTGTTGTCCTGCTAACACCGCACCAACGATATCGCTTTGAACAGATTCAATTGAATCTCCAACAATAGCACCCGAAGCGCTCTCAACAACTATTGTTTGTCCTTTTGGAGTAATTAATTCATAACCAAAATAACCTTCGCCAAGATCGTGCAGTTTTTTCGTTGTTTCATCAAATTCAAAACCGGTAGGAACATTTAAATTACCACCCATTGTAAAAGCATTGTACATATATGTCCAGACTTTAGCCATTTGATATTCCTCCTTAATAATATGTATACATTTAATTTAAAAATTATTTTAAACCACGCAGAATTATCTCTCTTGAATTTTAATTAAAAGGATAAGGTTATATATTAAAAAAAGAAGGTGGGTTTAAACCCACCTTATATATTAATTAACAATTCATTAAGGTGTTGTGCTGCCAATCCAAAACGCATTGGCAAATTGAAGAAACATCACCAGCATTGATTATTAAGTTTTTATTTAAATCAATACCATAGTTTTGAATGAGATCGTTAATGATTTGATCAACGTTCTCTTCACTATGCGGAAAATCAATACTCTTAGCTGCATTTTCCATCATTTCAGAGACCAGCAAAAGTAACAACTTGTTTTCCATTAGTAATTCCACCTTTGTTTTAGTATTTGTATTACCTTATAAATTAATTATATCACATAATACAGCACTTGTAAACTGTTTTTAAAATAAAAACTTGATCTCAGAGTGATCTCTCGTGTATTTTTATCTATGAGGTAAAGGTTATATATTACCCAATACACGAGAATTAATCTGGTTTTTTACATAAAAAAAGAGGGCTTTCGCCCTCTTTATTATTTGCTATTAAGCGGAATGTTCTTCGTCAGTTTCTTTATCATCTTCTGTGGGAACCACTGGTTGTTCGTCCACCACTACCACTTCTTTTTCTTCAGAAGTAGTGTTTGCATCACCTTCGTTGTTGTTTTCCGAAGTTCCGTTACCATCAGGGTTTTCAGTACTGCTGGCCGGTTCAGCACCGTCCTTTTCTTCAGCCTCAACGGCTTCTGGAGCGGAAGTTCCAGCCGCTTGGAACAATTCCAATTTGTAGTAATCCATTGTGATTTCAGTTCCTTGCAGAGTGCCATCCTTAGGATTAATGAGTTTGCATTTCATTGCATCCTTTTTTGCAGATGGTTGAGTAATTTCGGCTTTCCGACCTACCAAGCAAGGTCCTGCGATGATGTTAACAATATCTCCAGTATTGTACTTAGGAGCAGTTGTTTCATACCACTTAGCTCCCTTAGCTCGCGGTGTACCAGTTTGTCTTGTAGTAGCAGCTGCTGTCTTTGGAGCAACATTTCCAGGTTGTTGTCCATTATCTTTACCGGATGGTTGATCGGCATTATCTTTTTGTTCATTGTTGTCATTGTTCGGTTGTTCAGCAACTACTGGAGCTGCTGGAGCTTCATCTTCACCGGATTCAAGACGATCAATTTTTGCATTAACCGCATCGATCAGTGCTGGTTTTTTAACTCCTACATAAGCAATTCCAAGTTTCTTTGCGGCCGCTGCTACGTCCTTGTATTCTGCTCCGCTTTCGAATTTCACCATTACTGTTGTAGTTTCCATTTTTAAATTCCTCCATTTGGTTTAGTTTTTTTGTTTTCCTTATAGATTAATTATATCATGTTTTCTAGTCTTTGTAAACTGTTTTTTTAAAATTCTTTTTTAATGTTTGAAGATGTTTTCCTCCTTTTAGTTTGTATTACCTTATAGATTAATTATATCACATTAACTAGTACTTGTAAACTGTTTTTTTAACTTTCTTTTAACCAATCATTGATCAATTCATACATCTTATCTTCCCAACCATTAGTAAAAGAAGCAAAATAAGGTAATCCATTTTCTCCTCTTACCACAATCCAGTCATTGCCAACAGATTCAACAGTTTTAGTTTCGTAATTACCACTACCAAAAAAACCATTACAATGAGGATCAACAAAGGTTTTGCCAATGAGTTCACGGTTAACATTGGAACTATTAATTTGAGAATTTTCCATTCAATATCCTCCTTTGTTTTGTATTACCTTACAGAGTTATTATATCACAAAGGAGAGTACTTGTAAACTGTTTTTAATAAAAAAAAGAGGCTTATTCAGCCTCTTCATAAACACCAGCTTCAATTTCTCCCTTTTCAATAGTCAAATATTCTTTCATTGAGTAAAATCTAAACATTTCACGACCATCAACAAAACTTTTCAGTCTATTTACGAAATAAAGCTCCAATTGATTGCCTTGTTGTCTAATATCACCATCATAGGTATCAGTAATCTCAACAATTTCTTTGCCTTCTTCAATTAAAGCTTCTACTGAAGCTTCAAATTTATTGAGCATTTTCTCCAACTTTTCAACAATTTCTTTACGTTGGTTGGTAGTTAGATCTTTCATTAATAATTCCTCCAATGTAATTAGAATTTGTATTACCTTATAGAATAATTATATCACATATTATTGTACTTGTAAACTGTTTTTTAAAAATAAAAAGAGACCCTTTTGGGTCTCTCTATTAGCTAACGATTTGAATCATATCGTCAACAACTGTATTATTAAGCATGAAGCTCATATCACAATGGCAAATGATTTCTTTAAGAGTTTTATCTCTGCTTTCAAGGATATTAGTTTCAAATTCACCATAATATTTGTCGCTATCAGCTTCTTTGTAACCGCTGGGAACAACATCATATGATCTAACACTTATGATCATTTTTTGATTTTTTGTAGCTTTACTAACTTCAATGACTTCAATTACGAAATTTCTTTGATAGACTTCTGTAAAAAATGTTTTACCAGTTACTACTTTCACCGTGATCTTTTTACCAATTTTTGTTTTAAAGTATTCTACCATTTTAAATTCCTCCAATGTTATTTAATTTGTATTACCTTATAGATTAATTATATCACATAAATTGTACTATGTAAACTGTTTTTTAAATAAAAAAGAGGGATTTCTCCCTCCTTACTTTAATGTTTGAAATTCAATTAGCTTTATTTGTTGACCATTTAGAAGATTGATTTCATTAGCTTTTTGTGAAACCAATATTGCATGAAAAAATGTTGCACTTTCATAGTTATCAACATCTTCTTCATCCACCATGCCTTGGTCAAGACAATAAGTTACCATGTCATAATATTCACTTTTACTAATGAATCTTGAAAGTGGTTGTTTTAATGTATCATCATTATAACCATGATCTTCTTTTGAATAGAAATATACCATTGGACCATTTGGACTAGCTAAACCAGATGAAATTCCATTTGGATTGCCGTTAAATTGGTCAAACTCAAATATTCTGTTGTAACCAGATTTTCCCAACCGTGAAATTGCTTTATTGAAATCATAACCACCATCACTATTCACCATTATGAATTCCAATTTTAATTCCTCCTTGTTTTGTATTACCTTATGTATTAATTATATCATACAATACGGTATTTGTAAACTGTTTTTTAAAAATAAAACTTGATCTCAGAGTGATCTCTCGTGTATTTTTATTTATTAGGTAATATATATCCTTTAATCAATACACGAGAAATAATTTAGATATTCACAAAAAAAAGAAGCCTTATTGGCTTCTATTTTTCTTCCCATTTCCATTTGGACCAAGTTGAAGGTTTAAATAATTTAGCTGGAAGTTTTACATATCTTCCAGTAGCGTATCTCCAATTATCTTTTTTATTTCCACAATCCGGGCAGACCTCCATATGAACGTGAAATAAGTCACCAAAAGGTGCTACAGTTTTAAATCCGCAATCGCATACACCATATACCTTCCATTCGTTTTCCATATAAAATCCCTCCAATTTAAATTTTTGACATAGCAGCTAATACAATTTTTGATTCTATGAATTCTGAAAGCTTCATTTCTCCACGTTCTTTTTCTGGAATAGCGTTAAATTCTTTTTTAATCATTTTGTAACAATTGCTGCAAAGATTGTTTGATTTAAATCTTTCATGGAAGAAACAACAATGCTTACACTGACATTTTAATTGTGCATACCGTGGATCATACTTCATACGCTTTTATGTAAAATATTTGCAATTTTTATTACATTGTCAAGTTCTTTAATGGCAGCAAAGTAACGAATACTATTTACACTAACTTTTCCACTGCTAGAAATATTAACAAGCCAGTCTGCCGCAAAATTCATACGATTTCTATACATTGAATAGACAATGCTTTGAGAATCGAGCATATTAAATCTTCCGGATTCTCTAATTTTTAATAGTGCCTCAATAACTTCAACTGGAATTTCAATTTCCTTTGACATTAGATCATCCTCCTTATATAAATATTATATCACATTGGACGGATCATGTAAACTGTTTTTTTAAAATGGTTACACAATCCGCCCTCGTGCGTGCGTGTTTACTAAAGTAAACTTATTGATCTGCAAACATAAGCAACAATAAGTTTTGAAACATTCTAACTTTCAATTGTACATCTGGTTGTCCATCCAATCCGCTAGCAAAGTTAGAAATGTTATTGTGATCATTTACCAACACGATATCGCTTCTATCCATTATTCCTGGTTTGATAATATCTTCTTGTTTAAAACCAAACTTCAATAACTTATCTATCACAATTGCTCTAAATACTGTTGGAGATGCTACCACGCTGTCCACCATATAAAATCCGATAATTTTCATTTTTGATTCCTCCTGTAATGTTATATTGATATTATATTCACAGGAGACAAGTGGGTTACAAATTGACATAAAAAAACCATTGGTTTCCCAATGGTCTTATTTTGCACTTTGTCCTTCAAGTATAATTAATTCTTGATATTCTTGAGGATGGTTTTGTTCTTCAAGCAATTCTTTCATTACCTTATCTGCTTCATAAGCATCTAATAAGTCTTGATTTGTTAGACCTCTTTCTTTAATTATTATTTTGATAATTTGTAGTCTACGCGTTGAAGCCTTTATTTCCGAACTTATAGGCAACAAACATCTGATTATTTGATAATACAATTGCAGTTCACTTAAATTTTTCATATCATTGTATTGCTTCCTGTATCTCAACTTATATAGTTCACTAATTATTTTTATCATTGTTTTAACCCCACTGTCCATTACAATGAGGACAATATTCAGAAGGCGAGGAGGAAATTACACTATATGTAGCTCCGCAACCATCATAATTTTTATCATTCAAATGATTCCAATTATCAGCCGATATATGGACGTCATCTGGTAATTTCTCATCTGTAGGAAACATGCTTTGTGGCATACCACAACAAGGACAATGATCTACATCTTTATCGCAAGTAACTTCCATAACTTCTTCGCATTCTTGACATTTATAAATATTTTCCATATCAATTTCTTTCCTTATAAGCTTTTGTATCAAAAACAACTAATGTCTTAAAATAATCAATGTGTTCTTGCAATTTGTAATATTCTTCAATGTTAGTATTCAATATCACAAGTACAGAAGAATATTTTTTAACAAACTCTTTTTTTAGTAGCAAATCTTTTTCTAACTGACCAACCTTTGTGCATAAAACATTAATGGGTGGATACAGATGGGCATTTTCATGCTTATTTTTTTCTCTATCAAAACCAATAGAATCAAAAGCGAGCTCAACAATTACATTACTATTAGCAACAATAGCTTTTTGTTGCTTTTCTAAATCTTCAATACTTACCATCATTTAAATTCCTCCCTGGTTTTCTTATTACCTTATAAATTAATTATATCACATTATCTTTGATATGTAAACCGTTTTTTAAACAAATAAAAAACCCTCAGTGATTCCCGGCACTGAGGGTTTTTGCTTATTTGCATAAGCTATAATGATCACGTACATTTCACGGAGCCGAACCGAAGTTCGGGTGAAATGGCCCAAGCGACTGTAAACACAATCTTTTGAGCTGACGCCTGCTTGGCGTAACGCAGTACTAGAAGGTAGCGACCTTCATTTTAAATATACGAATGGTAAGACGATTTATATCAGTCTTTAAGATTATTTTTCTTCAGTGAAAACAAAATAACCAACGTCAGTATTATACATGTCTTCATCGCCAACAGGGAAAACAGTGATAATTTTCAAATCAGTATGATCTTCAATGAAAGAATTATACTTAATTGGAAAATCAACAGTTTCTCTTTCATGAGGAATAAAGTATAATTTTCCAGGAATCTTTTCTACGTAACTAACCATTTTCAAGGTATCTGTTTTAACTTCTCCTTGATTAACATAACTTGGAGTTTCTCCGCCACAAGCTGAAAGCAAAATTAAACTAACAAATGAGCAAATTAATAATAATTTTTTCATTGTTTTCCCTCCTTATTTTTCTTCAGTAAAGATAAAATAACCTTCTATAGCATTCACATTAACAGCTTCTCTTATTACTGTTTCAACGTTGAATACTCTTAATTCAGGATGTTCAGTAAGCAATGCGTTATATTTAGCAGGGAAATCAGCTTTATTGTCTTCGTGAGGTATATAGTATAATCTGTTTGGAATCTTTTCAACATAATTTACTATTGGCTCTGAAGATTCAACCGTAACTGAACCTTCTTTAGCATAATCTGCTGGTCCGCAGGATACAATAAATATTAAAGCAATTACGCAAAAGATCATTGTGAAACTTCTCCAAGTCATTCATATCTCCTCCTTTTACCTTATAAAATAATTATATCACAAACAAGATTTTTGTAAACTGTTTTTTAACGTAACAATTCTTTGGTAATGCGTTTTAAATTAGTATGATTGTCAATCAATTCAGGCAAAGTATTGCTTAAAAAGTATCTTACACTTGCCATGTTCATTTCTTTAAGCTTATTAACATAACGTACATATGTTTCAAAAAAGATGGCTTCTGGATTATTTCGTTTGATCTCAATAATACATTCAATAAGACAGTCAATCTTATCTGCTGCTTCTAAAATTAAACCTTCAATTGTTTCGTCCTTGCCATTATTTAGAATTCTTCTATAGTCAGATAAATATTCTTCTGGTAATTTGCTAAAGATATTTTTTTCAGTCAATACATTTTCCGCTTCTTCAATAAGAGTTTTAATTTCATCAGTATGATTTTTCACATGACTCAAAATATCTCCCGTGAGAGCTTCTTTAACATCGTGATTAATGGCTTTTTCGTATAATTGTCTCCAATTAATTTGGACGCCATTCTTCTCTTCAATTGTTCCAAGCATTTGTGCTGCTTGAGTAACAGTAAAAGAATGGCTTGAGATGGTTGGACGCACATCTTCTGTCATATATTCGTTTGCCCATCTTCCCATTCTGTTTAACTTTCTAACTGTCTTAAGTAGATTTCCAAATCCCATAATAACCCTCCGCACTTTTAAAAAATCTATACTATATAATAATCAATCAGATAAAAAACCTAAACGAGAACCCACATTTAATCTAATATACAAAATATATCATATGACTTATGTATGTTAATTTTAAATTGCTTTTAGATAAAGTCACAAAAAAACAACCGACTATTAAAACCATCGGTTGTTTTCAATATTACTATTCTGTTGGTAAATTCTCATTCACGAATTTTGCTACATCTGCTCGCGGAATAGCAATTGCATGATTCGTAGCAATATTTGTTGCTACGAGCAGACCTGCAATTTCGTTGTAAGAATCTATGATTGCAGAACCGCTGTTTCCCTTACAAGCGAACATTGTATATTCATCAACTGTACGTGTAGCGTATGAGATTGGTTCTCCCACATATTTCTCAGCCCGTTGAACGATTGTACTATATCCAGCTTGTAGCAACTCTCCGGTCTTTTCCTTGAACTTTTCTGGTGTGTAGGAATACTCTGATGTATTCCCATAATCCTTGAATGAATTAATCCACGGTTTGGTTCCATCTGACACATTGAGATACATATGATCAGTCTTTTCAGTTTTTAGCAGAGCTAGGTCAAGCGTTTTATCAACAGCTACAACTTCTACTTCAATTGCGGTGTTCTTGCCGGTGTTATCAGAAACGGTGAGATATCTATCTTCCTCATCTTCAATAACATGAGCAGCTGTAAGAACGTATCCGCCTTTCAGATAAGTTCCACTACCTATAAAGCCAAGCCAACTGCCAATTTGAACCACTGCGTCTACAGGGGCTTTACCTATTGGGTATACAATAGAACCTTTAACCACTTCTGTTGCATGCACTGGTGTTTGTACTGAAAGAATCATTGCCGCTGCCAAAATTGTCATAATTGTCTTTTTCATTATCAATTCCTCCTATAATTTGTATTATAAAATCTTACCAATACTTTTCTGATACTTTTGAAGTATTGATCTTCATTTCTGAAATTTTTTGTGTCCATTCTTCTACTTTTTTATCACTTAAATAACCTTGGTTAACACAAACTCCATCAACAAAGAATCCTCTACCAGGCCGCCAGTCTTTGTTGTATTGAATGTGATTTTCCAAATCTCTAGGATCAACAATATTGATCTTATAAGAATCATTAGCATAAACTCCAATTGTAACATGATTAGCCATTATAATTTCTCCTTTAAATTCTTTTTTCTGAATAGCGTTCTATAGAAATAGCTAGCACAATTAATATAAAAATAATTAAATATTTCATTTTTGAGCTCCTCCGACTTTGTATTCCTTACCTTATAAATTAATCATATCACATAAATTGCACTATGTAAACTGTTTTTAAAAATAAAAAAGAGAGATTACTCTCTCTCATCTAAGCCATTTGAGATCAGGTCTTAGTCTACGAACAGCCATTTCAAATTGTTCGCAATCTTCTTCACCTTCAAATTGAGCTAATATTTCTTCACTTTTCTTTCTTCCTTGATCACAATCTTCATCGCTTTGCTTACGAATAGTATTAGCCTCTTTATCCCAAATGTAATTAATCAATTCATCCATTAGTAATTCCACCTTTGTTTTTTAATTTGTATTACCTTATAGATTAATTATATCACACAATACAGTATTTGTAAACTGTTTTTAAAAAACTCAGGGTGACCTCTCGTGTATTTTTATTTATAAGGTAAAGGATATATATTACCAAATGAATCTGATGATCACATAAAAAAAGAGGCTTTCGCCTCTTATTTAAGAATTCTTCTCTTTAAGATTTCCAAGTACTTTCCGCGAATAAACATAGCGGGATGTCCTTCAAAATCAAAATCACCCATATTAAATTTTTCTTCACCAATTTCGCAATAATGTGTTTGCTTACCAGATGAATATGGTTTGCCTTCATTGTAGTAATAATTAATCGTATCTCCATTACTCATTTCAATTTCCATATTTACCCTATAAATTTCTGCATTGCCATCAATGCGAATTGGTTGGACTATATCAAATGTTAATGTTTTAATTGTTTGATCGTCAAATTCAGCCATTTCACCATCAATAATATTAAAATTGTTGGTAATCATTTTATTGCCTCCTTCGTAATTGTATTACCTTATAGAATGATTATATCATACGTTATTACATTTGTAAACTGTTTTTTAAAAATAAATCATTCACTCTGTGTCATCCTCAGAAAGGATAAGGTTTTATATTAACCTTCTGTTTTGGATGATCAGAAGGATACAGAGTGTTCCTATTTCTAAGTTTGGATCCTTATTACCTTGTAAATATAGATGAACACAAAAAAAATAGACTGCTAAAATAGCAGCCTATCCAGGAGATCATCCGTATCAATACTTAAACGATCAATCGTATCATCGTCTCCTTCAATTAGTGCATTGCATAATTCTTGCTTTTCTGCAATTATTTCTTCAATGCGTTCATCGATTGTGTTTGCACAAATTAATGTACGAACAGTGAGTGGCCATTGAAGCCCAATGCGATGTCCACGATCTTCCGCTTGTTCAGTATTACCAGGGTTCCATGGTTTATCAAGCATAAGTACTTCGGAAGCGTTTGTTAACGTAAGCGAAGCTCCCATGGCTCCATAAGTACCAATAATTACACCGCAATTAGGATCATTCATGAATTTGCGTTCTTCTGCTTTAGGGTCCTTGCAACCACCAACTATCAGAGCTGGATTGTATTTAGCTAAAGTCTGGAATGCTCTACTAGTTACATCTGTCCAATTGGAGAAAATAATAACCTTTTCTCCTTTGGCTACTCGTTCAGCAACTATTTGCTCCATTCTATTGAATTTTGCGGATTCCTGAATAGTATCGCTAAGAATACCAGTGTGAGCAGTTGCTTGTCTTAAACGAATGAGTAATGCTAAAGGGTTAGGACTTAAACGAATTTTTTGAATGTTCGCTAAAATCATTTCCCTTACTTCTTTGTAAATTCTCTCTTGGTTTGGAGTCATTTCAACATACTCAGAAATGTGTTCCTTTGGCGGTAGATCAACGCACTCTTCTTTTTTCCGTCTTAGCATTACCTTATTAAGCTTACCACGAAGCTCACGGAGGTTTTTATAACCGGTGATACCAAATCCACCTTTACCTCCAAACTTAACGTAGCGATTTTTAAAATAATGGAATGTCGCTGGTTCAACTTCTAACCAATGTAATGCATTATATAAATCTGTTGGTCGGTTCATAAGTAATGTAGCTGTTACTGCTACCCTGGTATATGATCTGAGAGAAAGCAAACCTTTTGCGAGCTTCCCTTCAGCATTTCCAAGTTTTTTGTGAATTTCATCGATAACGCACATTCCAATTGTTCCATTTTCAGTTAGCTCGGTAGCTAATTCTTGGAACTCTTTATTTTTAAGGGTTTCAGCGTTTGTTACGAGGAAGTAATGTTCGATTCTTCCTTCTTTTACAGCTTGTAAATCTTGGAGTCTTTCTCCAACGTTTCCACCCCAGTAGATTTTTCCTCTAGAGCTAACTCTCGTTCCAAGAATCCAAGCTTCTTCTTCAGAATGCTTTGGTACTTCTTCCAACCAAACACCTTGTGCATTTTTAATACCGCATACAATAAGTACGTGTTTATAACCAAACTTATCTTTCTTATGCATTGCGATATCAATGATTTGTTTTGTTTTACCAAGTCCTGGCTCATCCGCAAGAACGAACATTTCGTTATCTTCCGCATAGTCGAAAGACTCTCTTTGGTGTTGGAAAGGTTCTGTCTTAAAAACAAACTTTTCACTTGGTTTTTTCTGGAGTGTTGTGACTTCCATTTAATCCCTCCATCGATGTTGTTTTTGTATTACCTTATAAGATTATTATATCATATATAAGGAGCTATGTAAACATGTTTTTAAAAAATATTGATTGCAACAATTATATATGATTTTTAACTTGTATCCTTATTATATCATCTTTACAGAACTATGTAAATCAATTTTCAAAAAAAAGTGAGGAACATTTTAAGTTCCCCACTCTCTCTTTCTTTTTTTGATTTCACACTGCTGCGGCTTCATTGCTAGCCTTTCCATCTTGTCCATTAAGCTTTTGAAGCTTTTCTTCAGCTTTCTGCTTAGCCTTTTCAACGGATTCTCTAGCCTTTGCTGCTTTGTCAGCTTCTTTCTTGTTGCGGTCATCAATGCGTGCCAATATTTCTTCCGGTTGTTCGTCAACAACATATTGATGTAAATAAGATTCCCATTCGTTAAGAATGTTAGTCTTTTCATCTTTACCATAGCCACGAGAAACCGTAATACTGGTTAGCATCATGATTTTACCTTCTGGATCAATATGCTCTCCCCACATAGTATAACGTTTGCTTGTCAATACTACATTCTTTCTTTGTGGTTCAACAACCGTGTCGGGCATGTCTTCAGCCAGCTTACCATAATTGAATGCGATCGGTTTAATTCTCATAATTTGTTACCTCCATTTTTTTGTTTTCTTATATATTATATATATATCCATATTTTACTGATTTAAGACACATTTTATCAAAAAAAATAAAAAAAATATGAAGGAGTGTTTTCCTTCATATTTTAGTTCAATTTATTTGTTTTTTATAAGTCTTTTAAAAGAAACTGAAGCGCTTTTTTCTTCTGGTTCAACTTGTTGATCTACTACTGGTTCAGTTGTCTCTAATTCTTGAGGTTGTGGAACTTCTTCCATTTCATTTGGCTGATTGTCATCTACACCTTCTGTTTCAAGAAGTTTATCCTTAATAGCAAATAAAACGTCCATACCACTATCGTTATCACCAGATAAAAGAGTTTCTTTCAAATTATTTAACTCTTCATCCGACATTTCCATATATTGAGGATCATCCCCATGCTTTTCATTTAATTCTTTTATCTTACTAATACAAAATTGAACTGATTGATCTTTTGGTAATTCTGCAATGTTATTACCAAAATCTTTAAACAAAATGTGATATGGAGTTACTTGACCATAAGAATTCTCATAACCAGGTCCCATGTCTTCTGCGAAATTTGCAAGCTTACGTAATTTAGACATTTAAAAATCCTCCTTAATTGATATTTATCTATAATAGAGAATATCATATAAGAAGGATATTATAATTAACTTACTATTTTTTTAACAATCTTCGCCAGACAATTTCTTTTCTAATTCGAGAACTTTCTTTTCAAGCTCTTCAACTTTCTTATTGAGGGCTTCAATTGAATCTGCAGCAGCACTCTTTTCAAGTTCTTCTGTTTCGATTCCTGCATAGTTCTGACCAGGATTAATAGTTTTATTACCTGAACCAGCCTGTGAGAAGTTAACGATAGTCATAAGACCTTTAACAGGGTCTTTAATCTTTAATAAAGCTCCACCACGTGGGCTTGTAAGCTTATCAATTGTATCTTGACCTAATTTGTTATAGAACGTATTACTCCATGGCTCAAGTGCACTATCAAACTCTTGAATCTTTTCTAATAAGAATTCAGCTTGTGGTTGACCAGCTCCTACCGCCATAAAATCATTGGCTAAAGGTCCAGCAATAATATCAAGTACACCAATCTTTTGCCATTGATGTTGATCTAAAACTGTTTCATTACCACCAGCAAAATTAACTCCTGCTCCGGATAATGCATCTAAAAATGCCTGTTTATCGTCAGCGACGTTTTCGCCTTCAGCTGTTTTTCTAAAATTACGTGTTTCCGCTAATCTCTTTTTAAAAGTAGACATGTGAAAACCTCCCTTATTTTTAAGTGTTTCATCATAGAAATAAGGGAGGTTGTTGTTAATTATAATAACTTTTATTAATATTTAGATGTCTCGTTAAAAAGATTGTCAAAACGTACATCTTTCTTTTCTCCAGTCAAAGTTCTGTACATTCTTTCATTTATAATTCTGATTGGATACAAAATTGTCATATCTGCTGCTGCTACGAAATTTCCTTCATCATCTTTACGTTCATCTTCATATTGTTGATCCAACATCTTCTTTAATTCGTCAAAATCAAAAGTAAAACCTTCATGCAAATATTCTTTTGCTTTAACGTAAAAATCTTCCAATTCAATTACGTGTCTCATGTCTTTGTATTTATTAACATAAGCTTTTGTCCTATTCAATAAAGCGTTTAACATATTGTAAAATGCTTTTTCTTGTTCTTCCGTAGCTTTTAAGAATATTTCATTTTTATGAATAGATTCTCTAAGCTTAAGACTATTTGTGTTTAAATCTACTAATTCGTTGTACGCTTGAGACATTATCTTCATCTACCTTATTTAATATTGTACTGATTTTATCCATCAGTTCCTTACGCTTGCGAGCAACCAAAACATCACTCCAGATAGAATCTTCATCATCCGACAATAGAATTATTGATTGATCTACTTCTTTTAAAAACTCAACATCTTCTATTAAATCAGAAACGTCAATTCTACTTGATAATAAGTCTTCTGCAAATTCTTTAGTACTGAATGTCATTTTATTTTCCTCCCGTGCTTAAGTAGTATCCACCATTAGGAAGCTGCTTTTGCGAATAATGTATTTTTGTATAAGTTCCATCATTTAAATCCAAACAGGATTCTGATTTATCCCACCAACTATTTTTGTAGTAAATAGAATCTGGTACATATTCAACGCGAACGTCGTTCATGTCAATTTCTTTGCCTGATCCATCTCTATACCATAGTTTGATATTGATTTTCATCTTTTTTCCCTCCATCAAATGTTCTTTTAAATGCCAAAATAGTAAGAGTTTTATCTTTTGATCCTCTACTTGTAAATACATCTTTTGGATAATTATTAGGAACAAAGTAACTTATATTGGAATTATACTCATATGATTCATTACTCTTTTTGTGAAATCCAATTTTATTAGCATCATATTTACTTCTTCTATATCCACCGTTACTATTTGTTCCTGTATCTAAATCAGACCATATAGTAACTATACTCTCATAACTCATTACTTTGGAATTTAACACATAAGCTGTACCCATAATACCAAATGCTTCGTCATAAGTAACATTCATCAAAGCGGATTCGTTATTATAGAACCTATCGTAGCGATAATCGCTTTTATTTCTATCTGAACAAGGATTAACATAAAACTTAAACTTTGTTAATTTATCTTTGTATTTTATTGGATCAGGTCCATTAATAGCAAACTCTATTTTAGTAATGCTTTGTAGAATTATTCTATCTGTCTTTTCCATAAGAGCATCCAATTGAGATTTATTGGCAAATATCAAACTATCATTATAACCTTTATGGGTAAGTACAAAATTTCTACCATCTATGTTATCAATTACTACAAATTCGGTTTCTTTAGAATAATATTGTGATTGGCTATTAACATCAATCTCATAATTCATTGGTCCTTTTGCTTTTGCTCTAATTTGAAATTTTGATTTTAGAATACAACCAACTTCATATTCAACATCCAACTCTTTTTGAATTTCAAGACTTTTAAGAATTTCTTCAACGTTTGATCTAATTCCAACAACCTCTGCAAGTTCTTTAATTACATGATTGAAAGATCTTCCAGTAGAAAGATGCGGTGCAAATGGTAATGTTACGAGATCACCTACTTCAGTATATGTTCTAAGATTTGTAAGTTTTTCATCAATAATCTCAAGGTTACCCTTAATCTCTTCCATTTGATCAAGTAATATCAGCATATCTTTAAATGCTGTCTCTTTGGAACTCATTTAATATTCCTCCAATGTATTTTTATGCATCACCTTATATGTATATTATATCAAAAAAATGAGACAAAGTAAACATTTTATATGCAGAGAAAAACCCTCTAATATTAGAGGGTTTGTGTATTTCTGTTAACCAAACTTTTAATAACTGATGCTATACCATTCGCCCATTGTTCATCTGAAGCGTATTTTTTATTCATACCCTTTAGTGTTGGACCATTGTAGTGATCTCCGTCTTCGTCCAAGTAATGCTCATTTACAAATTCTGCTACTCTATATATGCAATCCTCTTTAGTGTTGAACTTAGTAGCACTTTTGTAAGCACTATTATCATAAGCAGCAAAACCAAATAGATTGTTTTTGTTCTTTGCCAATTTTGAAGTTCCCCAGCTGCTTTCCCATGCTGCGTGAGCAATAAGATAATATGCATTAATATGATATTTCTCTTCAGCTTTGGCAAAAGCTGTTCCAAGACCTGCAAATTTAGTTCCTTCCAATATCTTTTCTATATCTTCACTTGAAAGACCGGACGGAGTTCTTAAGTCAATTCCCGTAATATCTTTTTGTTTGATCATAAGTAAAAAGTTTTCTTTATTTTGTTTAATAATTGTAATTCTTTTTTCTTCAGCTAATTTAGCTTGTAATTCTTTTTCTTGCTGTTTTTGTTGTTCTTTTAAAATTCTTTCAGCTTCAGCCCGTTTTTTATCTTGCTCTTTAGTAGCATTGTTCTCAGCAACTAATGTTTCAATACTAATCTCCTTTATATCTCTTTTTGGCTGAATGCTTATTGGGTAGATAGCTTCATAATATTCAGAATGTTCTACCTTTTGGGCTTTTTTCGAAATGCCAACTGCGTTTGCTTGAGGAGTTACTGCGATAACTGCTACAACCCCTGTTAGAAATAACGCCGTCATTTTTTCGTTCAGTCGTTTATTCATATAACTCCTTTCAGAATCTGTTTATTTAATATCTGTTATATTAATATTATACCACATATTTACGGTTTTGTAAACATTCTGTAATTATTTTTAAAAAGTTTTCGATTTGATATTTTTCGCACAAAAAAAGACCACCTTATTAAGGTGATCTCATATTTTTGCTATTATCTTATATTTACTTTCAATCCAGGTCTATTCCTTGGTACAGTTTGTTTGTCTGCCATTTCTTTGATTTTTTTAGCAATTTCTTCTCCTTTATTCATCATTGCTTCTTTTACCTTGCCTTCAACTGAATCAAATTTAAATTCTGTCCCATTAGCTTGAGATTCCTTACTGGCGGATTCACAATGTTCAACAAGAATAGTAGCCATATCCTTGCAAATTTTATCAACATACGACTTCACTTCAGGCCGATTCATTACTTTATTCGTATCTCTCCGCTGTTTCCGATTTGCCATTCTGATCTCCTCCAGTGTATTATTATTATATTATATTCATCTCAATTTAAGATAATTCCTACAAACATTAAAAAACACACGTACATGTATACGTGTGTTTACTATAGTAAACTATAGATATTATCTACTTCTTCTTTTCCCTTTAAAACCAAAACCAATTAAGGTTATACCAGCCATAATAAATAAGCCAGCAATTAATTCTCCAACGGTTGTTGCTAAAAACACTCTGGCAAATCCAACAGCTATGTCTTTACCTACGATAGGAGAAGAATTAAACGCATCTACCAATTGAATAATACCGCCAATAAAGGCCCACCATAAACCAACATACAAACCTGAAACTATACCAAAAATTATGCTAATAATACCTAAAATTTTCTTCAACGTTGTTTCCACCTCTTTGAACGATTATGTATATATTATATTCTATATTGAATGCAAAATTAAAACCCAGAGAATTAATCTCTGGGTTTTATATGATATCCTCAAATAAAAAGGAAGAGATTAAATCTCTTCCCAACTATTTACTGATTTCTTTTCAATGGCTTTTTTCAGAATATCTAAAATACCGCCACTGCCAATTAATGCTTGTTGATAGCTTTGTACCGTGATATTCAATGCTTCTGCCGCCTTTGGAAAACTCCTACGAGCAAGAAACTCTTTAACTTTCTCATTTTGAGATGGAGTTAAATATTGATCATAGTTATTTGTTTCCACTACAATCTTGATCAACTCTCTCATTTTGAGTAAAGTTTGAGATGTCAGCTTAGGGGTTTTCTCTTTCTCAGCAATGGCTTCCTTTTTTTCTTTATCTTTAAAAAATCCACCACGTTCAAGCATTTGATATATTTCTTCTAATCGGCCAAGAGCTCCTTTTGAAGATGATCCACCAAACAGTCTTTGATGAGTTGTTCCGTAAGTAAGTTTCAATTGATGATCAACATCAGTTGCATTGTAACACTTTAAGTATCTTGTTGCCGATTCTAATTGTTTTGAAGTCAAATATGTTTCCCAGTTTGGGATCAAAGAAGTCAGCTTTACAAATCTTAAAGCATAATCTGTAATGTTTTTATTTAGTTCTTTTTTGACTTTAGAAGAAAGATACTCCCTCGATTTGAGGGAGGCTTCTCCATATCTTGAATCTGCCATTTCTATCATCCTTTGCTAAAGATTTTTAAGATACAAGCTCTGCATTTTCAACATCTACGTCCAGTCTGATTCCGAGTTCGGTAACCGCTTTGAGGAAACCTTTTTCCAGGTTCAATTCTAAAATAGTAGCAGTAATATTTTCAAGGCTCTTAATTTTAATGAGATCACCTACGCCACCAGTGAATTCAATTTTCTTCTTTTCTTCAGCGACAGCATCTGGGTTTAATCTTTGTTTAATTACTGTGATTTCATGTTCTTCAACTGGTCCTGGAATTCCATCAGTTTTCAGATATCCCGCAACTCCAGTTGTTTGACGAACAATATTCCAAGTATGGTTATTCATAACCATCTTAACGAATATGTAACCATCCACCATAACATTTTGACGTTTAGTAGATCTGCGAACTTGACGAGTTCCATCTTTTTTAATTTTTCCGGTATCAACTACTTCTTCCCATTCTCTAATTGGAACAAGAACCTCTCCGAACAAATCACCTGCGCCAAGATTTTCAAACCGAGCTTTCAGTGAATCTCCAACTTTTTGTTCATATTTCGGAATGGTAAGAACTGGGTACCACTTATATTCCATGTTGTCATTTGAAAAATCCACCCGATGTACTTTAAGAAGCTTTTTACCCATTAATATTACCTCCTAATAAAATGTTTTTCTTAATATTTATAATATGATTAAGGTCTAGAAATTTTAACAGATTATAAATAAGAGTTTTTTTATTTTTCCTTTCCTCCTTATATATTTATTATATCACAAAATCGAAATATGTAAACTGTTTTTTTAAACAATATACAAAATAAAAAGGCTGTTGCTCAGCCTTTCTAATTAAACGTTATTCAGCTTCTTTTTCTTGAGTACCAAATGTTTTACCTAACGCTTTATATAGTTGATTAACGTGTGCTCTAGTAACTCCATAAATCCCGCCGATTTCTTCAAGAGTCATTTTCCGTTCTTCTCTTAAATACTTAATATGATCGTGCGCCAATTGATTTCTCAATGTCATCCTATTAATAGGAGCACCAGAAGTACCTCCTTGAGCTTCAATCAATGCCTGATCAATTGATCCAAAGTAATAAGAAATTCTTGCATATACTTTAGGTGCTTCCATACGGAGTTTTGTTAGATCTATATTCCCATTTTCATCGGCATATTGTTTCATTACAGCGATAATTTCACTGCGTTTTTGTTCTCTTTTTTCTTCCAATGTTAACCCCTCTTTTCATTTGAGTTTATCGCATGCTGTAATTCTATTATATCACAAGTTTAATCTCATGTAAACTGTTTTTAAAGAATCTTTTCTTTTAACACTGAGAGAGCTTTTATTAAAGTGTCAACGTCATCTTTTCCAAATTCTTTTCCGTCAATAGAAAAAGTACTGTCTTCAATTTTAAATCTATATCCGTATATAGTTACATCGTTGATTTTAAAATGAACCGAATCATTCATTACTTCTATTTCAGGTAATTCGGACGATTCAGAAGGTGCATTCAAGACTTTTAATTCTTCTTTGAACTCTTCAGAAATTGACTTTTCTCCTTCCTCTTTATTTTCAGAAGAATATACGTCAAAATGTTTTTCTAATTCTAAAAATGATAGACGAATTTGTTTATCTTTTTTATTGCCACTTAAAATTAAAACTTCATAAATATCTTCATTGGCGTTACAATTAACCGCATCAATGTTTAAAACCTCAACAATATCTTTTGGATTAAGATGGTCTTTAAGCAAGAAGTTATTTGAGATGGAATCTAAAGTTATGAGATTCTTTCCTGCCAAATATTTTACCGGAACAACATGATTTGTAGGGTATTGGAGTAGAATTTCTCTACTCGTTATAGGCATCAATTTTTCTTTCGTATATGTTCTTACGTTTCCGTTAATATTAACAACATCATATAAATTTTCATTTATTTCTCTTATCAATATCACGATTTCCTCTGTTTCTCGAGGACCAACAATCATTCTTGCTCCAGGCAAATAATAATTTCTTGGGGCTGTTTTCATGTCGGATACGATAACTTCTTCTCCAATTTTAGCTTCAACTTCTGGATCATATTTAGAAAAATTTATATCCACGTATTTTTTTGAAAATTGTAATTTTGTTCCTTCATCATTAACAAAATTAATCAAATCTTCTGACTCATTAGACATAATCATGATACTTGTAATTGTGAGAATTTCTCCCGTCTTTACAGCTCTATCTTTTTCTTTAAGTATGCCATCGCTAACAACTTTAAACTTATTACCTGGGAAAAACGATTCAGAAATAAGTTTAGTGTAGTCTATTTTTTTCAACTCTTTAGGGGTTGAAATTTTCAATAAATCTCTTGGAATACTAGCTAATTTCGGTCTGCTTGAGTTTTTGTCTGTATCAAAACGAACAATTAAAACCTCTTGGTTATCTGAATATAGCGTGCAAATTGTACCGGCTTTAATTTTTTCGCTATAAGGACCACCGTTAGTATTTATCTCAGTTTGTAATGTTAATCTGTCTCCAACGTTTATCTTCATCTATATTTTCTCCTTCATGTCAGTTTTATATATTTCTATTATATCACATTTAATGTTCTATGTAAACATATTTTTTAAAAACACTCTGTGTCATTCTAATTTTTAACCTTATATCTATATTAATTTATTATTTGGAATCAACAGAGATCATTCTAGGGTTCACAGTTAAGAAATAGACATAAAAAAAAGGAGAAGGAATATCCTTCTCCGATTTAAGACTACTTAATTTCAATTCTTGTGCTTGGTCCCCAAGGAACTTCATAATCAGTAGTCATTACCCAGAGTACTGGATAGTGTGGAGGTCTGGAAGGGAAAGTACCATAGCCATCTGTGAGATAGCAAACTCCAGCGCAATCTTCCAGGTTCTCTTCCACCCATCTGAATACTGGCCGGAAGTCAGTACCGCCACCACCAGCAGGAACTGAATGTTCAACATCTTCCAAAGGATAGACAGCTGCTACATCAGCGTCGCAATAGATAAGAGTTCCCCGAACCTTACCACCAAATTGGTTCATACATCCAACAATCTCAGAAATGAATGTCTTCATCTCACGATTACCAATGGAACCAGATGTATCAATTGCAAATACCAAATCTTTCACAACGTCTGATTCCTCAGTAAAGTCTGGAAGAATCATATCTCTCCAAAGGTGATGACGATTTGGAGGAGTGAATCCATAGTCATTGACTTCAATTTGAACAAACTCAGCCAAGAGTTGTCTCCAATTCTTTTGTGGTTCAACCAAATCTTTGATCAGACGTTTGAGTGCTCCTGGCATAGTGCCACGCCCTTTACCTTCTGCTACTTGAGCAGCTTGTACTACGCGACCTTTCCAGTCTTCCTCTTTTACATCGTCAACTCCACCAGAACCACCGTTTTTATCGAACTCACCGGTTTCTTCTGTATCGGTTCCGTCGCCATCTCCATCTCCTGGACCATTAGAACCATCCCATTCTTCATGACTGTCCAATGTTCCGCCATTACCTTGTCCAGCTTGTTTGTGAGCATTTTTTACATAATCTTCATCTTGCATAAGAAGATCGTAAATTTCTTCACTAAACAAAGATTTGAACTTAGGATCATATAATCCGCCTTTGATCATTTTGAAGTCTTTACCAGTTGGATCAGATTCAACAATCATAGCGTTGATGCAATAATCGCAAGCATGATTCCAAATTACTGGGTCTCTACTACCACGACGCCAGAGATGACCAAGTGCTGGGTGAAGAACTTCATGCGCAGTAAGGAAGTTAAGTTCTGCATCATCCAATGGTGTTACCCATTTTGGATTGTAGAAATAACTCTTTCCGTCAGTAGCAGCTGTTGGAATATGCGATACAGCCTTCAAACGAAGATGAAGAGCCAAAGTACCAAAGAATGGATAATGCATAAGAAGTTGTACCCGGCTTTTTACCATACGGTCTTCAATAGACATTGACATTTATTAATTCCCTCCAATTTCTTTTTGGAATACCTTATAGATTTATTATATCACATATTCATAAATATGTAAACTGTTTTTCACAATTAAATTCTTTTTGCGTATTTTGCAAGATCATTTTTATTAGCAAAACGAGAATACATATTGAATATAACCTTGTATCTTTTAGCAAGAGCGTTTTTAATGTTTTGATCTAATCGTGCATCACTGAGGTCTAAATTGAGTTCGTCAAGTTCTTTTCGTAAGATGTAATCAAATTCTCTACATTCTTTATCATTAAACATAGCTCCCAACATTTTATTTCCTCCTTCATCAATAAATATATATTATATAGAAATCAAACTACTTTTAATTAGTGAGTTCTTCAATTAATAACATTTTCCCATATAACTCATTAAACTTCAATTCTAATGATTCTTTTATTTCTTCTACGGTATTTTTTTCCATTTGATTAACAACTTTATCATAATCAATAACATCTCTCAACCTTTTGGAACCATTACGTCTTATTTCAACATCTTCTTCCCATCCACTATCACAACAAAAACATGCATCAAAATCATAATCTTCATTTCCATAAGCTGTATTATTCTTTAATAGTAAAAACCTCATAATATATAAACATCTATCTTTTTCATCTATGACATATAAATCAAAGAAATAATTATATCCTAAAAATGGATAACCGTTTATTGAACTTCTTTCTAATTCATATCCCATTTCATCTGCAATTGATTGCACTTTTTTCATGCCTTCTTTAATTGTATCTTTGAATCTATAATCTGTTTTAATTTTTAAACCAAGTATATAAACACTTGAAGTCTTCATATGATCACGACCTTATTGTTTTCATTAAGATAGCCGAATTCTTTTTGCCATTCAAAATTCTTCCATGAAAATTGATTCTTAAATTTTGGATCTAATGGTTGTGGATATGTTCCTTCAACATGACCATCTTCAATATGATTATGTTCCACGACAAGTTTGGTATCGCCTTTTAGTATTTTCCAAATAGTAACATTTTTCAAAACGCTTCCTCCTTTATAAATACAACAGTATTGGTATCAGATGGATCATAATTTTCATCCACTTTAAATCCTAACTTAATGAAAAAAGCTTCGGATTCATTTGTAAATGGATGTGCATATATAACGTCATTATTGATTTTTAATTGTTCAATTATTAATTTACCAATTCCTTGTTTTCTAAATTGTGGTAAAATATACAAAACATCAATATATCCAGTATTTTCAATAATAAATCCAGCAAGCTCATTATTGAAAACAATTGATTTAGCATTTTCACTTGTGCAAGAATCTCTAAGCATTTCATCTGGATCATTAAAATCGTATTTAGCTTTCGTAAAAATATCAATTTCTTTTTGAGAAATAGTATTCATTATTAACATTTTGTTCGCTCCTTCTGCATTAACCTTATATATTAATTATATCACAAATTATGTATTGTGTAAACTGATTTACAAATAAAAAAAGATGGAAGGAATACTCCCTCCACCTTCTTTATTGAAAGAATTAGTTAACGATCAGGTTTTTATGTTTCTTAGCCCATTCGATCCATTCTTTCATAACCATGATTTGCTCCTTGACTCCAGGAACGCGAAGGATATCCTTCATCGTAAGAACTGCGAATTCTTTAGGGAGCTTATCCATTGTGAACTTTGTGATGTTCTTGAGTTGATCTTTCTTAGCTTTACCAACCCGGGAACTCAAGGAAGCCGACAATGCGTACATAATATCTGGCTTTTGTTGGAACTGAACTTCTTCACCATCCATGATCTTTTGGACATCTGGAAGGCTTCCGTAAGTTTTTGCAAAAGCTTTGAACTCAACCGCTGCGCCTTCACCAACTGTACCGGCGATCATGTAGTAAGCTTTATCAATATCGTTATAAATCTTAAGATATTTACTTACGAAAGACCAGGAACGTGGAGTTGGGAAAGCAAGATCATCCTTGGAAGGATCGAAGCTATGCAATCTGTTTTGCTGCCAGTTCAAGAAACCAATAACAACTGGGTGAATTTCATTTGGGATAGCCCATTCTTTCCAGTCATCCAGGTTTGCGTAGATTTCAAAGTGAGTCATACGGTTTGCCAATGGAGTTGGCATTTTGTATGCAACACCCTTATCCACTACTCGGTTACCTGCTGCCAGTACAATTACGTTATCTGGCAAACTGTGCTCTCCAACTTTCCGATCCAGTGTAAGCTGATAAGCTGCAGCTTGTACTGTTGGAGGAGCGGAAGAAATTTCATCCAGAAGAAGAAGGTTAATAACATCCTTGGAATCATCCAAGTTGAAGATTTGTGGTTTCAACCATTGAGTGAACTCATGCGCCTTATCTGGAACTGGGATACCACGAAGATCAACTGGATTGAAAAGCAACAACCGAACGTCGGTGAAAATAACTCGCTTGCCGGTATTTTTAGCAAGACGTTTTGCCAACGAATCGCGAATTGCTTCGGACTTACCAACCCCAGGAGGGCCCCAAAGCATTACTGTTGGTACCTCGATACCAGAAGAGTACAATGGTTCCACAATATTGATGAATTCATTTGGTGTTACTTTCATAATTGCCATTTTCTAATTCCTCCAATTGGTGTGTTTTTCCTTACCTTATAAAATAATTATATCATGTTTTCCACGGCTTGTAAACTGTTTTTTTAAGAACGTTTAAGTTCTACCAATTTACCAAACCACCTTATATTTATATTATATCACGTTTTCGTTTTCTTGTAAACAACTTTTTTTAAGAAGTTTGAAAACCGAAAACATAATACTCAATAAATTAGATTTGGAATTTAGATATATATTATATAAGGAAGGGAAGGATTTTAACTTGTTTTCCTTATAAATTAATTATACCATATATTTTTGAATTTGTAAACTGTTTTTCAAATAAAAAAGGATACCATTTTGATATCCAGTTTTACTAACTTATATTTTCTTTGGATTCTCAGAGACTCCGACTAAATAATCTATTGAACATTCAAAGATTAAAGCTAAAATTACTAAAGTATCTATACTTGGTTGTGATCTTCCAGTTTCATAATGACTATATGTTACTCTTTGTATGTTTAACTTATTAGCCATTTCTTTTTGAGTTAATCCTGCTTGTTTCCTTAATGTTTTTAATCTATCTGAAAATTGTTGCATATACACATTACTCCTCCGCTTGCAATATCTGTAATTTATATACAATGGGGAGTTCACTTAATTATACTTTAGCAACAAAAAAAGCAACCAATTTAGGCTGCTTTCTTTATGTTATTTCTTTATTACTTGATCAATTAAAAATCTTTTTAGTAGAGACATAAGCAGAAGTCCAATGTTTAGTATTTAAAAGATGAATCTTATATGAAACATTTGTGAAAAAATTACGTGTGTTGCATTAAATATAAACTTGGAAAAGCATTCTTCTTTGATGAATCAAAAATTCTTTTTGTACTTAAAAGTTATTTTATCGTTAGATTTAATGTAGACTTCTAAGCACCCTACTAAATTGATTTCGCAACAGAGACAAATAAGAAAGTCTGGTTGTCTCCATTCAGGAGACCTTCAAAATTAATAATTTGTATTTTCGATGTAGACTTTCTGACACCCTGCTGCTTTATGAAAAAATAACCTGAGAGACAGAACCGCAAGTCGACTTTTAAAGCCAATTTGTAAATCATCTCAAAATAACGCCTAGCCAACAAATCTAATTAATTCGTATATATCACCATTTTAATGTAGACTTGCAAGCACCCTTAGGTTATTGTTTCGAATTCATTTGAGAGACGAAAATGTAAGTCAACTGTACTACATGTGAATAATCTCACTCAAATCAACTTTCGCTCCTCTTACCGAGGACATCTCTAAAAACTTGCCTCTAAATCTTATTAAATACGATGTATTATAATGTAGACTTACTGGCACCCTCAAATGTTTTCTTTTGATAGATTAATTATATAAACTTATCATTTGTTTTTTAACATCATCTTTCATATTTTTTTAATAATTCTTCAGCTTCTCTAATAACACTTGTGAAATCATCTGTACCAAAAAGTCTAGATGATCCTTCTTTTTTACCGCTAATCCTAGCCTGGATCACTACTTTTTTAAGCATTGTCAAGATTTTATCTTCAGATAACTCTCTTTCTGTCATGTTTATTCCTCCAATTTATTTTTTCTTTGTTAATTCTTTTGCAATATGACAAGCTTCACAGTGATAATCTGGCCATTCATCATGGTCGTTTTCTCTGGCTTTATATTTTTCTTTATTAGCCCAACTAAGTTTTTTACAATTATCGCATCTCCAAAATCCAGCAATTTTATATGAAAGCGTATACAATACCAAAGATACTATAAACACAAACATAATTGGCAAAACCACTGGCCAAAACATTATTGGTAAGGTCTTCAATCCTAACGACTTTAATATTTTTTTATAAAATCTTTCGATTGTTTGTTCCACAATTAACCCTCCATTAGTTCTTTTCGCTTAATACTTTTCCAACATGACAATGTTCACATTCCCAAGCTTTAAACAAAGTATTATCTTCTAAATGTCTCTTTCTTGTTCTATCTGTACTCGCCCAATAAATTCTCTTACAATAGATACATTGCCAAAAACCTAGTATCATTGATGAACCTATTACAATTATCCCTACAAGAAACGAAAGAATTCCAATAACAAATATTAAAATGAAAAACGGTAAAGCAAAAGGCATTAAAATAATTGGTATGCGTTTTAATCCTATCTTACTAAGCATTTTTCTATAAACATCTTGTTCTTCCATCATTAACCCTCCATTAATATTTTATTTATCGAACTTAAATCCAATATCTTGTAAAAGAGTTATCAGTTCATCTTGTTTTATGTTCTCACTTGTTGTACGGTGAATTAAAATATCGTGTCTGTAACCTATTCCAACAACATATAAAGTAATAATTACATATGAATAACTTGATTCAACAAGAAATTTACGTTTCTTATTTGTCTCTATTTTCCACTGCCCACCGTTTTTAAAGTTTTTATTCTGTATTAAAGTATCAAGAAGAAAAAACTCTTCATGTTCAAGTCCTTTATTCATTTCTATCACATCCATCATTAGTCCTCCGTTAAATATTTTTAGCTATCAAAACTTCAGTTACAAATCTCTCAAAATCTTCCATTAAAAAAAATTCAACGTTAATATTATTTCTTCTTTCATTAAATCTCTTTTTTACGTATTTATTTTCATTATTTGCAATCCATTTTTCAATCTCGATGTGTTGCTGGATATTACAACTTATTGAAGGAATCCCATAAGATATTTCTATTTTACATCCCAATTTATAAGGGTGTCTATTTTTTAAGTATAACAAAACAACACTCTTTGTTTTTTCTATATAATATTCTATATCTTCTAAAGCCAAAGAAGTAGCATAAACGTCTATCATATCACAAACATTTTCCATGGAGATTTTTGTTTTTGCTATCTTAGCATCCATATTTATTCCTCCTTATATATTAATTATATCACGTTTTTCAACTATGTAAACTGTTTTTAAATAAAAAAAGGAACCCAGTTAAGAGTTCCTCTTTTTGTTATTGCTTATTTTTAAAGTAAAGATTTGCTACAACATGAGTTTTATACGTTTCCAATTTACGACCTTCATATTTCGAAATACCCAATTTCTTCAATTCACCGATGTACCAACCTTTTGTTCCGATCATAATGTAGCCTCCTAGTTAAGTATAAGATTATATTAAGCAAATAAGCGGATAAATTTAACTCTTCTCTTTCAAGAGAGTTCCTACTTCTTCAGCCCATTCTGTCACATTACTAACTACATCGTCAAAGCTTTCTGCAAAGGGATAACGTGTGCCTAAAGCATTATCCTGCTCATCTGTTACGTCACTCCATAAGCAAGTGAGATTAACCATCGCATGGGATAATTCTTTCATTGCTTCCATAATTTCTTTATTTGTTACTGCCATTTTTTATTCCTCCTTTGAATTCTTATTACCTTATAAATTAATTATATCACACAATTTGATCTATGTAAACTGTTTTTTAAATAAAAAAAGGAACTCAATCAAGAGTTCCCCTTTATATTAAGAAAATTATTCGTTATCGAGAGCTGGAAGAGGTCTTGTTGGAGGATAATTTGCAGGGTTTTGAGCTTTCTTACTTGTAGGAAAACCTTTTGGCTGACTCACAGTTGTATCAATACCAAATGGGAAAAATTCGGCTGGTGCAGAATTTTTATTGTTTACGTAGCGGTTCTTTTGTTCCTGAGTAAGAGCATTCCAGTTGGCACTGATAATGTCGTTATTAACTCTATACTCTCCAGGATTGGCTTCTGCGTTCACCACTACAAGAGCACCGGCTCCAGGTTTCAATTCGGGACCATTAGCTGCGAATGCTGTAACTCCACCAATCAACATAACCACTGCCATAGTTGCTACTACCATTGTCTTTTTCATTTTTCTTTTCCTCCTAAAGTTTAATTAATTTTTTATTATATTAAGTATGCACATAAAGTTTACATCTTTCTCACCTCCTTTATAAACATATTTTATGCGCTTAATTCTTTATTTAACTCTTCGCTACTTATTGATCTTGTATGTTGAGTATGACTCCATGTTTTTTCGTTACGTTTGAAAAATGCATATGCAGTAATTGGAATCCAAGATAATGAGAAGAAGTACGATTGAATAAACCATACGGACTTGGAAAATTTCTTTTCCAAAAACAAACCAACGAAAGGTTGAACATAAAAAATTCCCAATACTGTCCACCAAACATATCCGTTTAAAACCCATGATTGAATAAATTCAGGTAAAGGTTGAAATAATGATAATGCGAAAAATCCGAGACCAGCTAAAGCTAATACTATTTTTGCCGGTTGGATCAAATAAATTAAAATGTCAAACGCAGCAAATCTCTTTTCTTTTTCAGTAAGAATAAATTTCATTAATGGTTTAAAGTAACGAACAGCACAATCAAAATGTCCCTTCATCCAACGTATTCTTTGGATATATGATTGTTTCATTTTTAAAGGCTTTTCATCATAAATCTTCGCTTGATGCAACCATTTCACGCATTTTTTTCTTTCAAGGAGATACTTAACTGTGAATTCAAGATCTTCAGTAAGAGATTTAGCTCCCCATCCCATTTCTTTCAAAACACCAGTGGAGAATACCATTCCAGTACCACCTAATTGAGCACTTAATCCAATATTTTCTCGTGCAAGTTGAAAAATTCTAGATGTAGCCCAATAAGAAAAGGCATATGATTTAGTAATCCAAGTATCGCTCGGATTCTTACTGTCAAGATAAGCTTGCATTACTTCGGCTCCGTCTTTCATTTTTGAATCAACTTGTTTAAGAAAATTATGAGAAACGAGATTATCAGCATCAAATATTGCTACTCCATCGTAAACAAATCCTTCATGTTCGCGTTCCCACAACTTTTCCAAAAACCATTCGATGCCATAACCCTTTCCAATCTTTTCTTTATCGTGTCTTCTCATTGCATACGCACCGTGTTGTTCAGCAATGTCAGCAGTATTATCTTTACAATTATCAGCAATTACGTATATATCATATAGTTCTTTTGGATAATCCATTTGCTGAAGATTTTTCACTATCTCTCCAACTACCATTTCTTCATTATGCGCACACACTACAAGTGCATATTTGCCACCAACCGTACCTTCTTGTTTAAGAAATGATTTTTTGATCATACCAAGAAAACTTATTAATGTTTGATACGTTGTAAAGAACAACGTTAACCCTTGAGCTACCGCCATAAAAACAATCAATGTACTGATCAAAAACACATTTACTACTTCAAACATGCATTTTCATCACCTTTCAAGTTGTATTTTCTAAGATGTTTGCAATTATGTATTTTCTATTTAAATTAACCCCCTGTTTTCTTATTTTGTTTATATATATATTATATAACATACACTGATTCTTGTAAATACCTTTTTTAAAAAGTAGACAAAATAAAAAGGTGAGAATTTAATCTCACCTCTTACAATGTCGCGCTCGATTTTCCAGATCTACTCATCTGGCGGGAGATCATCTCTTTAAGACAATCGAGAAAAGGAGATGTTCTATCTCGTGTGTGAGTGCTACATTGTTATCACCTCTTTTTAAAATATTAAGTGGAGAATAAAGGAATCGAACCTTCGTTACTAGCCATCATATCCCGTACAATGGGATACCAGGGAATCGAACCCCGCAGTTTGTGTCTCACAAACAACAACCAGTTTCTCCATAAAAACGGCAGCCATTTTGAGATAAACCAGGTATTTTTTAGTCGTCCCCGCGACGAATAGGATGCTGCCATATCCTACAGCTTTCGCTCACTCAATTCAAGTAACGAATTGATCACTTCACGGACTTATTTAACGTCGTGCCGGCCACGAATGGAAGGTTACCACTTTCATGACTTTCGTCCTTTAAAACATTGCATCTACACACCGGCTCATTGAAATGTTTACCTTAGATTCATATATGCCGGTCCTTCGTCCCTAGTTATAATCTACCGTCGTAGAAACTAGTTTAATGGACTCCCTTAATGATCAACTTAGGCCTCAGCTGTGTACTGTTAACCGTCATTAACTCCTCACAACAATTTTCTCCTATACTCCTAAGCTTCAACCGGTCTCGCGACTGATCATCCACCAACTCGATGTAATTATATGTGTTTCATCCATTGCTTTTTAACCTTTTTTGCTTTCCAACAATGATCTCTATTACGAGAAATTTCATCCCATACATCTGGAAGATTTCTGAGATTTCTTGATGGTTTAATAAACTCTTTGATCTCGTTATCACAAGAAAGTCTTCTTTCTTGTGTTGTCTTAGGGTGTCTGTAATAAGAACCTCTATGACTGCGTCTTCTATGAATACCTGGAACTGGACCATTTCTAAAAACAAAAGGACCTCTTATTCTCCAATGATAATTTTCAGACTTTGGAAAAACGTAATTTTCAATTTCTTTTTTGTAATGTCTTGGATCAATGATTCTGCCGTATTCGTCAATTACCATAATGCTTCTTTGAACAACTTGAGCTCCATGCGCAAAATCATAAGTTGTTTTGACATCATTATAATTCATAGCAATGTCTTCCAAAGCAGTATTGACTTTTTTGTTTGTATACCAAACATTGTGATTTGATCTAGCAAAATATCTGATAAAAGTATCAAAATCTTTGCAAACATAGACAGAATTTTTAGAAAGATTGTGGATATAATATTTCAATTTTATCAACTCCTTGTAGTTTTAACTACAAGTTGTCAAATAGTTTTTTCATAAAATATTCTCCTCTCTATAAGTGTGCTAATACATAACAAGATTCAAAATATTCATGAATACTCATTGCTTTCTTATACATATCTTTGTCAATTTTTTGATCTTTTTTCAGTTTATTCAAATCTTTTTTTATATTTGCTAACTGTTTAGCATTAAATTTCTTAATACTATTAATATCATTAACAATGAATCTGTACATTATACTTATTCTTGCTGCTAAATTATTGTGTATAGGAATTATATAAGCAACAACTTCATCTACTGTTTCTTTATCCATTTCTCACCTATAAGATCAAAAAGTCTCAAACTAAATCTTTAATTATAAGACTTTGATCTGAGACTTATTTTTTATTCTTCTCATCAACATGAGTATTCCAAAACCAAATTGATATCAACGCAGCTATGATTAACCATAGTGTTCCTGTTCCAAATGCATTTGGAACCCAAATTCCTAAGTAACTCCAAAATGAGAACAACATACTCACCAATATAGCCACTATTGCGGTTAGACTAAATTTTTTCATTTTCAACAACCTTTAAAGGTATTTAAATGGGCCCTCAGGGACTCGAACCCTGGACCGCCGAGTTATGAGCTCGGAGCTCTAACCAACTGAGCTAAAGGCCCTTGTAAAAGGAGAGTAAGGGATTCGAACCCTTGGAGCTTTTACACCCTACAGTTTTCAAGACTGTTGCCTTCGACCGCTCGGCCAACTCTCCATATAAGATAGAACTTGTAGAGACAAGGCGTAAGTCTTGTACCTCTTTCGAGGTTTGGTGGATTTGAACCACCATAGTCATTTGTTTGGAAAATGTTTTTACCAATGTAGACTTACAAGCACCCTACAAGTTCTATTTTGAATCTATATCTTATATAGATAAGATCCATTGCCCCGACCAGGGTAAGTTTATACTCATTCCAAGAGGTGAATCATCATTTCTGTATATATAATATATGGATTGCTGACATTATTTAACTTAAACCAGATACTCAGATGAAATCTTTTCGATATCAAACTGAGTACCATTCTCTACCGAAAATACAACTTCTGCATCTTCAATATTTTCTACGAGTTCTCCTCTTGCAACTGAATGCAAGTAAAGTAATTCATAGAGAGTTGGTTTTTTCAACTCAACCATTGATCTGCTGAGTTTAGCAATATCATCTTCATTACCATCAACCATACTATATCCAGCTCTAAAGTCATCCATAGAAAGATCTGTCCAAATGACTTTTTTATCCACTAAATCATAGATAAAAGGAATGGATATTCTTGAATCGCTAGTAATGTCAAACTTATCAACAACCGTAGATGGTTCATATACATTACCAGAAGCACTATCTCTGCTCATCCATCCAGCAAAACATTCCGGTAATTCAATGTAAGGAACATTGGAATAAGAGTTTACAGACATTACTACGTAACGTCCGCCTTGTTCCAATACCTTTTCAACATCAAAGTCTATAAACTCAGAAGCACCGTGAGGAGCCTGACGAATATCTCCACTATGAACCATACCATATTGTTTATCTACAAGACTAGTGAAGGATATTTGTCTTTTGAATTTCCAATCAGTATCATATACCACAGCGGATAAATCGAGGTCAACAGATCCTTGACCTTTAGATTGCTTCCACCATAAGAACATGCGTACTGTTTTAGCTTCAGGAGCATCAAATCTACTTCCACGAGAAACTTGTCTTAATGATTTACTTGCACTACGCTGTGAAAACGGAACATTATAGTGATCAAGATTATCATCAAGATAAACTTTACCGAGAGATGGAAGATCGGAGAACTTAGCAACAAGAGCTTGCTGAGCGATTTCAACTGCTCTAACTCTAGCTTCTTCCTCGATGTTTGAAAGTTTGTTTTCAATTGACTTCAAATTCGCAACATTTCCTTTAATAAAGAAAGTACGAACTGATGTCTCTTGATTTCTGTATTGGAAGTGAGTAGAGATTTGCAACAGGACTGGAGTTGCAACTTCAACTGCTACTTCTCTAAAGCTTTCAACTACAGAAATTGGATCATTTGAATTTCTCAAAAGCTGATCCAAACGACGAGCAAATTCTCCTGGTCGAGTTTTTAACAAACTAACAGCAGTATCAATATCTTTGTTCAAAAGAGCTGCTTCGAGCTTACTTGTGAAAGTTTCAAACTTCTTACTGTCACGCAATACGCTGAATGCTTCTTTTGTTTTAAAGAATTGATTTTTATATTCAGAAGGGTGAAGAATTTCACCAAGACGAATCCAACGCTCTCTATAACGGAGCATATCTTCTGTAATATTATTTGCATTTTCAAGCAAATTAAGAAACATTCTACGTTCAGAACGTTTAAACTTCTTGAAATGGACATTGTATGCAAGATTTGCATCTCCGCCAGAGAAAACTGTTGCAAGACGAAGTACATCTGTAGCAGTCTTAAAATACTTGGAGATATTGCGAACTTGCGCTTTATCATTTTCCAAGAGAAGATTAACTACATAACCTACATTTTCTTTCAATTTGATCTCTTCCGGTAGCAATACACTAACATCTTCATAAGAAGAAATTGCGTATTCAATGTCTTCTTTATCTGTCTGAGAAATTGAAGTTTTAGAGTCAATCAGATTTTTAATGATCTGTTCAAACTCTTCCTCTTCTCCCAAGTTGATAACTTTGAGTTTGATTTCGTCAAACAATGGCCAACGGAATTCTTCAACCGTTTCATCCAAATTACCGATGTAGTGATTGTAAGAATACAAGAACAGATCAGACTCTTCAGTATCCATAATTTCATCTGGGAAATTAGGAAAAAGTTGTTTGTGGACAACGTGAGCTCCGATCATTTGTTTTAAATCTGCTGATGTTTGTTGATAAAGAGAGACAAAAGAACTTACTGAAAGTGTAGATACACGCTCAATAAGAGCAGCAGAGAAAGTATAACCAAGAATATGAAGTTTTCGCATTGCTGTTGCTAAATAAGCTGCTGGCAACTGATTTTGTTCCGGAGCAACAATCAACTTTGTTTTTCTTCTCAAAAGAATAGTATTTTTCATTAAAGACGCCAGGGAATCAATACCTCTAAAATTTTATCTCGCATCCGAAGGACGCAAGATCCGCATGTTTTAGAAGGAAGAGATACTATAGCCTGGCTGCCTCCTCTCGGTTTATAATTTTTTTTAATATGTAACAGAAAAAATTGCAAAAATCAGGAGATCGATCCCTCTAATCGTTTGATTTCAAATATCACTTTTTAGAAGGAAGAAGAATCATAGCCTAATTATTTACAAATATATTTACTCAGGAAATCAGTGCCTCTCTCGTAAATCTACTATACTTGGTAAGTTGTATATCCAAAAGTAGAAGGAAGAAGCTTAACGAACTATAGCCTAAGTAAATATATTTAAAAACAATTTATTATTTGCAAATATATTTGTTTAGGAAATCAGTACCTCTCTCGTGAATCACCTTAGTTAAGTGTTATCTTACGGGTAGAAGGAAGAGGTTTGACGAACTATAGCCTAAACAAATATATTTAAAAACAATAATGAAAACAACCAGGAAATCAAAACCTCTAATATTTTCACCTAATTGAAAGAAGTAGAAGGAAGAAGTTTTATAGCCTGGTTGTCTTTTATTGCAGGAAATCGGAATCCCTTTTTTCAATTAAAAGTTGAGTCCCTTGCGGGTTAGAAGGATGGAATTCCATAGCCTGTAATGTTATTTATATAGATATTATATCAAATACGTGTATAAATGTAAACATTTTTGAAAAATAATTTTTAATTAAACAATCAGGGACAGGTAGGAAGTCCAGTTGCCGGAAGACCCGGCTTGGATTTTATCTTAAAAGGATAGGCCATGTAGACTTCCAAGCACCCTGAATATTTAATTAATTTGATAAGATCATTATATATAATGAGTATTTCTTTTTTAACATTTATTTTCTATTCATTAAACTCCACTTACTACTACATGCATCAATCGTTCTGTCCAAAAGAATAGAAGCTTTTCTATAAGCTTCTTTTGCCGATTTTTCATTCATTACACATGTAGTTAAAATTTCAATATCTTTATTTGTCCATCTTGGTTTTGATCTTATATCTTTTTTATATTTATTATACATAGACAAAATTGAACGATGTCTACGCTTTAAAACTTTTTTAGCTTCAAAAGCAGCATCCCAATCTGTCATGCCTTGCGAAATATAAAACTTCATAATACCAAGCAAAGTACTTATTTCTTCGTCATTCCACGTTCCGGCAGCAATACCAAATTGACTTTTATTCTTTAATATGTTTTTTTCATAATAATCTTTGCAGATATTTTCTGTTGTACCTAATTTTTCAGCTATTTCTTTAAAACTCTGTTTTAAGGTTTTCCCTTCGTTATTTCCTTTAATTAAAGTATTTAGAAAAAATGATCTGTTTTCATTATTCCATCTAAAAACTTTGTTTTTTGTTTTCTTGTTAATACCTTTTTTATTCGTATTGTCAATTTTATCTACAACACTTTCTATGTCCATATTATCTCTCCTTAAAGAGTGTTAACTTATATAATATATTATATCATGCGTTGAGAGCTATGTAAATTAATTTATAAAAAAAAGACATCAATTAAGATGTCAAATGTTTTTGAAGTATTAAGGCTTTTAACCTCTACATCTCTATCATGCCTTCAATCATGATTGATACTTCATGATGTTCCAATTGGGGATCGAACCCAAATCTCGTGCCTCAAATGGCATTGTTTTTCCGGCAGTCTGCAGGATAGCAATCGCTTTTGCAGAAGCTCATTAAACTATTGAGAACATGGCTCACCCGGTAGGACTCGAACCTACAACCTATCGATTAACAGTCGAGTGCTCAACCAATTGAGCTACGGGTGAATAATATTATTTATCTAAATCTTTTCTAATCTTTCTGTCTTTCCAATCGCTATAACAAGCATAAATAAATATCAATACAACAACTGCGATAATACCATAGATGACCAAATTGAACACCTCTTTTGATTAATTAAAATAAATATCTTGTAGAGACAAGGCGAAAGACGAACGTAGGCTGCCAGCTTCTATACTGGGAATCGAACCCAGACCTTTAATTTTACAGGATTAAAATGTAGTCTTTCAGGCACCCTACAAGAAATTCATTTGATAACGCAGCTCTCAATTGAGCGGGGAGCAAGTCCCTACTAGATTTCTCTAGTATATTTTTGACATTTAGTAAGCTACGCAAGCTTAACACGCCGTCTTGGCTAATTGCTGAGGAAGGATTCGAACCTCCGATCTCAAGCTTATGAGGCTTGCGAGATGACCGCTTCTCTACTCTGCATCATTAATCTTTCAGAGACAAGGCGTAAGTCTAGTTTTACGTGCTCTACCACTGAGCTACTCCCCTATGATACAGGGAAGGTTGGGATTGAACCAACGACACCGTCCTGGATATGGAATGTAGACTTACAAGCACCCTGAAAGATATTTAATAAGTGTTTCTAATACTCACAGCCGGACTCGAACCGGCACGGACTCAATGCCACTGCATTTTAAGTGCAGCATGTCTGCCAATTCCATCATGCGAGCAAATCAACTCTCCCTGCAGGGCTCGAACCTGCGACACCACGATTAACAGTCGTGCGCTCTACCAACTGAGCTAAGGGAGAACATTAATACCGAGAACGGGACTCGAACCCGTACGTCACAATGACACCGCATTTTAAGTGCGGCGGGTCTGCCAATTCCCCCACCCCGGCAAATTAAGCTTTCGGCTAAGCACATGTAGTCTTTCACACTACCTCCATGCTTATTTAATCTCCTGGTTTCTATATGAAAACCGAAAGTTTTTGTTTAACTTGATGTATATATTATTATTAAATTGTCAATCATTTTTAACATGATTTTTAATTTGTTTCTTACTCTTCATTAATTTCCGTGTTTCTTTATAAAGAATATAATAATAAAATTGTCTGTTTAAATTAAATAGTTCTCTGAACTTTTACATTCAGAGAACTACACGGTTAAGGTTAAATCATTACTCTCTACTTTAATGTTTAACTTTGAGATATGCTGCCACTTTATGTTCTGTAACAGAGTTTTTTATTTAATCGCATAGTATAATATGTCTCTATTTAATTTTTAGAACAACTTGAGGTAAAAAATTACTTTTCGTAAATATCGAATGTAACACTACAATTGATACTCTTTGCTAATTCTCTTATATTCTTTTCAAAAGTCTTTCCATCGGTTAAACTATCAGCAACATCGTATATATCTTTTAAATCTTGTTTTACCCAAAGTCTGATTAACATCTTTTCTTTATAACTAGATAAGAGAGAATCAACTGGAGTTTTTGTTACATGATAATTCTCAATGAAAGGAGTTTTATCTAAAATTTCATTTATTCTTGCAATAACTGTTGATTTATAATCATCAAACATGTTTTCACCTTCTATTACTTAATAGAAAAAGGAGACGGAGGGATTCGAACCCTCGCACGTTTTACCGTCTACTTGCTTTCCAAGCAAGCCCCTTATAGCCACTTGGGTACGTCTCCATATAAAGGATGAGAGATAATTTTACTTATCCCAAATCTTAATAACTTTTCCAAAGATCTTATCTCTAGAAATCCAACCATTAACAAATCCTCTATTATTGGAAATTTGAAATTGTTTTTCTTTGATCCCAGTAATCTTATGAGTATAATAATTACTTTTCACTTTGCAAAAAACAATATCTCCTACACTAAGAACAGTATTTTCCGTTATTGGTTCTAATGTTACAGGTTGTCTTGATTTGATAAGCGGAAGCATGCTATTACCAGCTTCTTTATATCTTTCAATAACTTTTCCTTCTTGTAACATTCCTGCAATCATTGATGCTTTTGACATATTTTCACCTCCTTTTAAAAGATGAATGAAGGAGCAGACAGGATTTGAACCTGCACAGCGAGGTACTAGCCCGCCTTAATCCGGGTTCAAACCGGACCCCTTGCCATTCGGACACTGCTCCATAAGCGGATGGTGAGAGATTCGAACTCTCGCGGCTGTTACACCCTAACGCGTTAGCAATGCGTCCTCTTCGACCTGACTTGAGTAACCATCCATAATATTTAATTCATTAAAAAAGGAACCTTCACCAATATGGTGGGTTCCTTAAGTGAAAGATTTGTTTTTATACAAATCCTTAAGTAACTTTCATATTAGGTAAAGTCAGCATCAAATTTACGTTACTATTAGATAATAACGACAAACTATTATTTGAACTTGAATTTAACAATGTTCTCATTTCTGACTCACCTCTCTTTTCCGTATTGATTAATATAGAAATATTATATATTGTTTTAACGCTATTTATAACATCTTTTTAAAATTATTTTTCAACAGATACATAAATTTTAAGATTTTCACCTTCGAATTCAGGATCAACCTCTACATCTTTTGAATCAACAACAATCTTGTTTCCTTCTTTATCTACTGGACCTAAATTTTGAAGAATTTCAGCGGCTTGTTCTTTTGAATGTTCGTTGTTTTGCAATGAACTAATAACAATTTGTTTTTCTTCTTCTGTTAATACCTCTTTAAACATAAAAGTTGCATTAAATCCAACATAATATCCAGGGTGTTGTTCTGGAGATTCCATCGTTTGTGGTTGACCTGGGTATTGATTGCTTAATTGAGTATCAATTTTCAAGCCATCAAAAATTTCCTCTATATCAAGATCACTAAGTACATTATTTTCTATCTTTAAAGCAGTTTTATTTAAACGTTTCATGCAACTTCCTCCTCGTTTTAAGTACGAGAATAAAATAAATCCTTATAAAGAAATTATATCACATAAATTAACAAATGTAAATAAAAAGATAGATAAACCGAAGTTTATCTATCTAGGTTGAATAGAACCAAAGCGGCATCTATACCAGCTAATTGGATATATCTTAAGATTTCTCCTAATTCATCCTTATTAGTGCCATGATGAAAACTATTAGTATCTATTCTTTTGATTAATTCTTCTAACAAAACTTCCTCTGGTTCCCATTGATTTTCTAAACCGTAGCAAGAACAATGTGATCCGCTCACTTCGTAAAGTTTGCCATCTTTCTCAAACAATACATATGAAGAACCTTCATAGTTTTCGTAGGTATAGTCAGCCAATATCATATTCGCACCCTCTAATTCCTGGTGAGAAATACCATAGTTGGAAACAACGTCAGTTAAAGAAGAAAAATCATTCAAATACAGTCCCATATACTTTACACTCTCCTCAATTTTGATTGTGATCAATACAATCGATTGAGATTGCACCGAATAGCCTCGGTACTTTCATTGAGTGAGGTTTTTCTATAGGTTGTTGTATTCGTTTATATATATATAATATCATAAATCTCATAAAATGTAAACACTTTTATGAAAAAATTAAATCAACAAAATACCATTCATCAATTTGTTCCGTCTTAGCTTTAATACCATTTTGAGAAGCAATATCGAATATACGTTTTTGTTCTTGAGAACTGTTTCTACTACGGCCTCTAAAAGAATATTTAATTTCATCTTCCCAAGGTTGAGTTTGTCTTAACTCATCGAGGTCAATTATAACATCTCCAACCTTTGATCCAGTAAAGAATGTTTCTCCAAATATGCTAGGATTAAGTACATATTCTCCATTTTCAATAAGCACATATTCTTCGCCAAGTCTTTTACCTTCGGCAATCTTTTTTAATCTTGAATCTTTTTTCATAATTACAACTCCTTAATACCACGATAAAATTCTTCAATCGTTTGTAAATAACTCTCATGTCTTTCTTTTATATCATCCAGAATTTCTTTTTTTTCTTCTTTAGAAAGTTTTTTGAAATCATCAATAACTTGTTGTTCTTCATAATTAAGCAAAATCTCTATATTGTTCATGAAGTTTTTTTGATCAATAAAAATATTTTTCATTTTTATTTTCCTCCTCAGCAATTTTTTCAGCTAAATAAACGGCTTCTAAAAAATCAAAAACCTCATCTAAGAATTCAATATTAATATTCTTAGATAAGGCATCTTTTCTTATTTTGAAAAAATTATGTTCATGAATATCTAACATTGAAAAAGTTTTAGATAATCTTATTGTATTAACTAGGTCTAACGTTTTTCCCAATTCAGCCGTTTCTGGATTTAACAATAATTCCTTTATTACCAATTCTATTTTATCTTCCATGATTTTTCCTCTTAAAGATATTTTAATGGGTCCTCACGGACTCGAACCGTGGACCACCGAGTTATGAGCTCGGCGCTCTAACCAACTGAGCTAAGGACCCTCAATAATCAACCCGTTTTTGTTTTGAATTCTTGATAATTTCTAAATGGCTTTAACATTGAGCAATTCTCCATAGCATTGTTAATAGGAAGATTTGAATTTGAGCAAATGGTTTTTCCATTTTCTTTTTTTCTAAAATCACAACTACCACAATAATTTTGGATACTTAATCTAGCTGCTGACATTTATTATTATCCTCCAATACATTAATTAAAAGCACCTGACAGGATTCGAACCTGCGAATAACGGTTTTGCAGACCGCCGCGTTAAGCCACTTCACCACAGGTGCATAATTATAATTGGCAAATCATACCTGAAAGTGGATTAGTCTCTCGGAGATTTTTTATAACTTGCGTTTAGGTCAGCATTGGAGAACATCCAATTTATCCAATGATACGCTTTGTGAACCAATAATTCTTTTACATAACAAGTATTCCTCGAGGAGTAGATCACCTCATAGGTATATGAACGGGCGGACCAGCCGCAACATATTCAAAGGGACCCGCCGGTGGTTTTACGGCTGTTTACACGAAATCTACAATACTTGTTATGTAAAAGAAAAACAAATTCATACAAGATCTACACACCAGGTTCAAAGGATCACACCCCTTAATTTTATCCCAGTCCTTCGAGCTGGCCATGCTCTCCCTAATCCGCAACTTAGAAATTACTCTCTAAGCACCTTCCATAAAATATAAAATGTTTTAAACCGCTTTACTAGTACCAGTTTTAATGATGTGGCTTCATCATCCATTTTATATCCTATACGGACCGCCTACTCGATCTTGTATGAATCTTTCTTTCCTTTAATTCATGATATATTATTATTAATACAGCTTGTTTATTTAACTGATTTTTAATTAATTAATGCTGATTTTTATCTATTCGCTATCATAAGCTTGCAAAGCAACTGGTAAAGACTGAATAACTACGTTACCAACAGCTGGAAGCGGTAATAAAATTGCACTGATAATCTCCTCACGCGAGGCTCCCAGCGATTTTGCGTGTTTTACATGAAAAGCTAGACCACTTTCCAATCTTGTAGCTGCAAGTACAGATATATATGCAATTTCTTCAGTTTTAGCATCGAGCGCGCTTTTTTCATCAAGATTTCGAATAGTCGCTTCCCAAACCTTGTGTTGTTCCGGAGCTTCCTTCATAAACGTCATAAAAGCATTACTAACTTGTCGTTTATCATCCATTCTAATTTCCCTCCAAATTTTTTATTCCTTATAAATTTATTATATCACATAATCTCGTTTATGTACACTGTTCTTATAAAACAAATAAAAAAGGAGATGTTGCAACATCTCCCTCACATGGATGATCAGTCCCTTTTGTTCGTAATTTCAACGACCCCTGTGTGTATTTCAACACTCTGTTCACAATTTCGTGATCTGCCTGTATGAACCCACGAACAGGACCTTGTTCCCCACCTTACCATCGATTTTCGACCATTGGGATACCTTCCTAATAAAAAATAAAAGTATAGCTTGTTAAAGACAATACGCTTTGTTACGGGTAATTCAAGATATAAGGTTGATGCGGTTGATGAGTATTGGTTTCGAACCAATGACCTTCGGTTGCACGATGCTCTAGCCATCTGAGCTAACTCACCATATAGGCAGGGGCTGAAGGGATCGAACCTCCATCTAGAGAGAATTGTTCAATATACAGCGTTGTTCTAGAATTAGTAACTGTATATATTCCTTTTCTTTTTTTCCGTCTCCACAAAATTACTCAAGGTAATTACTCTCTTTCATTTTGCTTTGATTTTCGTCTTGTCATGCCAATTTGACCAAGCCCCCAAAAATAAAAACGCGCAAGGAAGGATTTGAACCTCCGACACATGGCTTCGTAGACCATCGCTCTTCCGTGCTGAGCTACATGCGCATAAATTGGATATTGTGGATTCGAACCACTAGCACCTACAGTAAATTATTATAGATTTCCTAGGATCGTATAAGTCAGCACTGTATCCGCATATCCATATTAAAAAATACATGGCAACTTTACTCATTCTCCCTAACCAAGATCGTTTGTAAGACGACGAAAGGAATTGAACCTTTCCACCATGTTTCTTGATATATAATATTCTTTTTCATAATAATGTTTAACAACATATTTTTTGTTTTATATATATAACAGGAACACCAAATTGATCAACAGGAGATGATTTACATGGCAAATGAAGCATCTAACGCAGAACAAATTGGTAGAATTATTGGAGCGGCAGCTTTGGAAGTAGTTTCAGAAACAATGGGAGATGACACTCCCAGTCAACAAAATGAAACTAGCAACAACAATAATAACGGCAGCAACCAAGATGATACAATCCATGGAAGAGGAGAATCAGGTCTCGGTGGCGAAGCAAGCGATGGAACTCCATTAAGAAAAGATGGAGAACCCGATGGAAGATCTACTAGTCCTAACCGTGGTGGTAAAGGAAGAGATAACGATTAATAAAAAAGAGGAGCCTCCAAAAGAGGCTCTTTTTAAATTCTTTTTGTGATACGATCTGGATTCTTAAATCTATTAGGACTTCTTTCAGCTAATGACTTAAACCAGTTTTCTGCCATCTCTACATATTCTTTTCGAGGAAGATCACAAACTGAACCGTCTTGTTCAATTGCGTTTTCTCTCAAAGGAACTTTTGCATAAGCTTCTGGATATGTTTTAACTAAAAACGCTATAATATGTTCGGTGAGCCAAGTTTCAATAGGACCATCTTCTCCAATATTGTAACCAATTTCAATGTAACGTTTAATACGACGATATCCTTCATTGAAATCCCATAAACATTGAACGAGATCAAGAGGAGAATATTTGTAAAAGGCAGAATTCTTGTCATCCCAATCCGCAGTAAAATATTCTAACACTTGTGGCATCTTAATATGCATTGCTGGAGCTTCACCAGACCCTCCACCGAATAGAATATCTCCCTTTACTGCTCCTGGAAAATCATCATGAGCTCCTGTTTTTTCCACATCTTCAAGCAAACGATAAATAGGAATTCCGTCAAGCTGTCCAATTATTTCATGCCACACGCAATCAATAGCTGACATTTTTTACCTTCTCTCTATTTATTTTCCTAATTCTATTTGAGACCATTCATCTTCATTCTTAGCCCAACCTAATTCTACAAGCTTATCTTTCCATTTAGAAAGAAGCTCTTTAAGTTGTTTTTTTTCTTCAACTTCATAAGAAGAAAAACCAAAATATTCAGCTTCACTGGTCAAACAATTATCCGTGTCATGAACTCCATATTTCGTTTCAACACTTTCTATAAATCCATTTTCTCCGGAAGAATCCTCATTTGCCCATTCATAAAATTCATCTTCAGAACAAGTTACTGGAAGTAAATGATAAATCTCAGTATTTTCATCTCTAAATTCAAAATATTTTGGTAACAATTTACGTTTAGTCACTTCATCCCAAACTTCCCATATATAGTCTTTATGAGAAGTTTGATCGTTCTCATATTCCTTCATCATGGTGATAAGTTCTTCATTTTTCAGAGATTCAACATTCATATTGATACCTTCTTTCTATTATTTTTAAAACCAATTACGTTTAAACTTGAGTTTTTCTAAAATAGAAATTAATTCAGTAAGAGTGAATTTATCCGACAAATTTATTTTAATGTTTGAAACATTATTAATCTTGTCATAAGTAACACAAAATAATTCTTGAATTCCAAATCTGTTGTAATCTCTTACAAATTTAAAATCAGTTGTATATTTTTTATCACGTATTATGACTCTATGAGATTTATTCATTTTAATAAATTCTCTAGAAGCTTTTCTAATATCTTCTGCCATTCATAAATTTCCTTTCTCTATTTATCTCTTGACAAAGACTCCAATACGATATCTGATCCACCAACAAACATCTCTTTCATTTGTTTGATTTGATTTTCAAACGTGTTGTAAATTCTTTCTTTTTCATTTTCTAATGATTTGATCTGATGCCAAATTAAATCATTGTATTTTTCATTACATTCTTTTTCCGCATTAAAAACGTATACCCCATTATCAGAAATGTGATTACCGAAAAATTTTATTTCTTTTTTTGTTACTTCGTCTTTTTTATTAAACACAAACATTGTGAAAGGCTGCGGTGGATAATGTTTGTGCCCTTCTTTTGACATATATTCGACGTATTCAGGGTTTACAACGACTTGTACTTTTGTTGGTTTTACATGTCTTAAAGCTTTATTAAGACCGGTATTTTGTTGATAATCGCAAACCCATTTTATTAATGGAACAGTTGATGCAAATACTTCATCTTTCAATGTTTGATATCTACTTATTTGCATTATCAATTCAACTCCAAATCTTTTTATATAAAATTACATAATGTAAAATTTATCACAAATAGATACACGAATATCTTTAAATAATAATCTTTTTTAAGAGAATTTAATTTCTTATATCCAACAATGTGTAGTCTTTCTTATATATTTATTATATCACACATAAAGAAATATGTAAACTGATTTTAAAATACTCTCCAGGGGACTCGAACCCCTACGCCGAAGCACAGGTGCCTAAAACCTGCGTGTCTGCCTATTCCACCAGAAGAGCGCGTAAATTATATTATTTCTAATACTTTCTTTAATAAATCATCAAAATTGTCATCAGTTAATCTTCTTCCAATAATATAATCGTGTTCTTGATGCACATATACATCAAAAGCTTTTGGATCTTTAAGATAAGAACACAATAATTCTAAAGATGGAAAAGCTGCATTCTTTTTGTAAATAAATAATTCAAAGCTGTCTTCATCACAATATATTTTATATCTAAGTTCTAACATTTCTAGAGTAGAAATAATAATGTCAAGTTGTTCGTTGAATTTATTGTCAAAATATTTTTTTAATTCTTCAGGAAAATATTGATTGTTCATATATACATTATCTTGCAATTATTTTTCACCTCTTTTTCTCATTTCAAAAAATACTAAAAATATCTTATTTAAATCTTCAATATTTTTTCCATTAAATTTATACTTAAATTCATAATAATGAACAACATTTCTATACCAAGAACCTCTATCATATTTTTTCGTAGGTAGTTGTAAACAATTATCTTCAAAAGATTCTTCAATGTCATCCTTACTTCCAACAAATTCTTTATCACCGAAAAATTTATCTTTTCTAATTTGAATTCTTGCTCTTAATTTAAGTTTTGCATAGATTCTATTTGATCTGAAATCAAAAATAACCTTCATAGAAGGATATCCATTAGAACTCTGATTAAATTTATCTCTCAATGTATCAGCAATACTTCCTGTTTTTTTATGTTCAACAATAAAATATAAATTATCTTTATCTTTTTCTTCTTTTTGATAAAATTCCAAACAAGAAACATCTTGCATAGCTGCATAAACTTTCATAGAATCAATCAACTCATCTGCAAATTCTCTTTTCTCTTTAAAAGTCATTACAGTCATTATGATTCTCCGTTCTTATATATGTATGGGGTAGATGACGGGATTTGAACCCGCGAATATGCGATTCACAGTCGCACGTGTTAACCACTTCACCACACCTACCATATTGCGTTATTTAAATTGTTGTAAAATATTGATCTTCTTTTCAAGAATTTCAACTTTATGTGATTCAAAAATGTCTTGTTTTGATTCTGCTAGTTTTTTAAGCAAGAAATTGCTATATTCTTCAACTTTCCCGTTTTTATAAAAAGAAAACTGAAGTGGATAATCATTAAAACAAGAAAATAAAACATTTTCTTCCGTATAACCAGTTTGTTCATTTGTTCTCTTATACAATAAGAGCAATTTCGTATTTTCATCTTCTAAATCTTGCCAAAAATCAATTCTTTCTTGAGAGAGTTCAATTTTATCAGTTAATTTCAATGGACCAATACTCATATCTACTTCATAAAGAATTTTTTCATCAGTATCAATTGTCTTAATCGGCTTCTTATTCAAACTAAACCAGGCAAGAACATGTTCATTAAATTTTTCCTTTGTTTTCATTCTTATCTTCCTCTCACACTACATTAGTAAAAAGATATTGATTTTTCTTCTCCTGGGAGAATCGGAATGAATTCTAATATATGATCTTCGCTGTGAGAATTGATAACTTCGATAATATCGATATCGTTAATTAAACTTTCCATAACAAATTCGGGTTCAATTATCAAAATTTGGATAACTCTTACTCTTTTTTTAAAAGTAAATATCCATTTTTTATTTTTCACCATTCTACGTCTTACGTGAAATCCTTTTATTGATTTATAGTTTTTAAAAGATGCATCTCTCTTTAAAACCATTTCCAACGCTGTATCAAATAAATCATCAAAAATACTTTGATCCGGCATTAAATATCAACCTCCTATATGAATATTATATCATATTAAGAAGGATTTGTAAACTGTTTTTTAATCTATATACTCCTTACATTTTCTTACTTCAACGAAAGAATCGTCCTCTGCAAAAGTATATGCTGGAATATTTAAAATTGGATGTTCGATGACACCCTTTACAGTGTTGATAACACTTTTTGATTTGAATGGTTTTCTTGAATGTTTAACTACTTTTTTTCCTATCATATTTTCCATGATATTCTCCTTTTCAGGATATAATGGGCGGAGAGGGATTCGAACCCCCGAACTCGAAAGACCTGATTTACAGTCAGGCGCCTTTGACCAGACTTGGCTATCCACCCTTAATAGTATGGGTGTGGTGGGTTACGATCCCACTACCTACGGTTTAAAAGACCGTTGCTCTACCGATTGAGCTACACACCCATGAGTTTGTCTACTTTGTCACTGTTCAACGGAATCACCTTCTCTAATTAGTTATTTTTTAAATATCAGTTGCTTTTCTGTGAGTACGATAAAGATCTCTTTGAAGTAAAACTTGTTCTTCTGTAGCAGAACTATAGGTTTTAGCTACTGTCCAAATTCCGTCTTCACCTTTAAGACTTAATCTTGCACCTTCTCCTACACCTTTTTCCTTTGGAATCCAAGTTGTAAGCATTACATTTTCTTGTCTTAAATCGCATTGTACATAAGTCATAACATTCACCTAATTCTTTTTTTATTTGGCAGGGGAGGTGGGAATCGAACCCACGTTCCACGGTTTTGGAGACCGGACGATTATCCAATTATCTTTACTCCCCTAAATACAAAAGGACAGGGAAGGAATCGAACCTTCATAGGAAGTAATTAAAGCTCCTAGTGAGAATTGAACTCACTCAAACCATTACCATCTGTCCATGGTTGTCTCGACTGGATTCGAACCAGTGACCTCCTCCTTATCAGAGAGGCATTCTAACCAACTGAACTACGAGACAATATTATCCAAACTATTTATGTTTAGATAATTTCTAAGTGGTCCGAGAGGGACTTGAACCCCCGACACCCTGCTCTTCAGGCAGGTGCTCTACCAGCTGAGCTACCGGACCGTATTAATTAACATAAAATAGATAATGAATCTTGTTCTTCAGATATAACTAACCCAAGTTCTTCACCTTTTTTGATTAGATGCTTAACTTCTTCATCAGAATCTGGCATTGCCAAGTAAATAATCTCATGATCTGCGGCAAAATCTGTTTCCGCTAAATCTGGATGTTTCTCTAAAACATAATTAATAAATTTTGATAAATTTAGCAAATTTGACATGATCAACAAATCCTTTCAAATTTAAGGTATAAAGAGATAACCTTTGTCTTCTTTATCATCTATAAATCGAATAGAACAATTTTTTGGATTTCTTTCATCACTCAACCATTCTGGAGAATGTTTTAACCATGATTGAAGAATAATGCGTGTTGTCAAACCATGAGAAACAATAAATACTGTATCAATACCTTGTTTTTCTTGATCTCTAACAACAGAACCAATAAAAGATTTAACTCTAATCGCTACATCAAATGCGCTTTCTCCTTGCGGATACCTTGCATAAAACTTACCTTGGAACTGCAGTGTTCTTTCAAAGAAAGCATGTTCATTTGGATATTTACCTGGAATCTCTTCATCTAATAAGCCATCGAATAGTCCATATTGTTGTTCTACTATTCTAAAGTCTTCTAAAATGTTTGAAATTCCAATGTGATCATTAAACAATTCAGCAGTTTCTCTTGTTCTCTTATACGGACTTACCCATAATCTTGATTTGCTGATATTAATATCATTTTCTTCGATGTAGTTTTTCATAAACTCTCCAGATTTTGAAGCTTGTTCTCTACCTTTTTGAGTTAGATGAATAGCATGATCTGGCAAATTGTCATGATTTTCATGAGTATTCATAATTGATTCCCCATGTCTTACAAGAAAAATTTTCATTGTAATCAACCTTTCATATTGAAAGTGGAGCCAACAGGACTTGAACCCGCAACCTTAGCCTTGCAAAGGCTCTGCTCTACCAATTGAGCTATGACCCCAAAAATACATCCTCGACTGGATTTGAACCAGTAGAATTCCCCCTTCAACGGGGGTGACTTTGCTCTTTTTTGTCTACGAGGGTGATATGCTACTTAATAATATAGAACCCAAATTGCTGAATTTCATCGTAAACTTTTTTACCAAAAACTTCAATTAATTCTGCTTTGCTAACAGTACTTCCACCTTTAATTTCACTGTCCCAATGCGTAATTCTTTTGTCTTTAATAGTAAATTTCTCATCCATTTTAATTTCTCCTTCACCATGTTATAATAATATTATATTACAATAAAGATAAAATGTAAACAATGAATTCAAACGAGGATAACAGGGATCGAAACTGTGACTTAAAGTAGGGGATACCAGAATTGAACTGATATTCTTTGAATGTAAGTCAAAAGTTCTACCATTGAACTAATCCCCTATGTTATTAACAATTTTATTGATTCCCAAGATAATGAATTTTTATCCAAAACAAAAACTTTTACATTATTTTGTAAAACAACAGATTTAATTTTGATTTTATCTTTTATAATAAGATAATCGTTTTTAGGATCAAGATAAACATCATATTCCATAAGATAAAAATCTGGATAATAACGATGACTTTTTCCTTTTTCATCTAGCCAAATTAATGGTTTTGGTCTAATCCATTCAATATTATTTTTATCAAGATCTTCAGCTACTTGAATTTCATAATTTGATTGTAAATAAATGATTTTCCCAGATTTAGTTGTATAATGCATTGCTTTCTTAGAAGTATGACCACCACAATTCGCTTTTTTACAAGCTTCAGATATTTTATCTTTTATTGTTTGATCAAGTGCTAAACATTTAGCTCTACAACTTCGAGAACAAAATCTTTGATTTCTTTTAGAAAATCTAACAACAAAATCTTTGTTGCAATATTCGCATTTGTTTTTTACTTTTTCTCCACCACTATTCCAAACTATATTTCCTTTGAGTTTATTTGAAACAAACTCGTTAATTTCTTTTCTTTTGTTTTTAGTGGAAAAACCTTTAGCACATTTATTACTACAAAATCTACCTGAACCATAATTCCCATTATGTTCTTTATTACAATTTTCACAAGTTTTCATATCATCACCTAATGAATTATATGAAAACTAAAAAATAAATTTAATGGTGGATGGAGTTGGACTTGAACCAACACTGTCGAAGGATTGTCTCCCTGTCTCTAAACTTGGACTACCCATCCATTTAAGCGGTCCCAAGGGGAATTGAACCCCTGATTGCAACGTGACAAGCTGCCGTCTTAACCACTTGACCATGGGACCAGAAGGGCGATGTTAATCACCCTAAAATCTTACTTTTTGCGAGGAATCCCCGCATCACTTCTTTTTGCTCTCCATCTTCCGTCCAAATTACGACTTCTTACGTTACCAGCAGTTGGACCAGTTTTCACGATTGGACCTTTGCCTTTGTTTCCAGAATTCACAGAGCCAAAAGCTTTTGCGATTTTATCAAATATTCCCATTCGATTTCCCTCCTTAGAAGTTAAACCTTGTTAGGTTATAAGATAATTATATCACAATTTGGAGATAATGTAAACTATTTTTTAATATTGTGATAATGACACCAGCCGGATTCGAACCGAGCGATTACCACCTTGAAAGGATGGTGACTTTGACCTCTTGTCGATGGTGCCATGGCTACCCCTCTAGGATTCGAACCTAGGATGACGGATTCAAAGTCCGTCGCCTTAACCGCTTGGCAAAGGGGCAATAACTGGGGATACTGGATTCGAACCAATGATGGCGACTTCAAAGGCCGCTGCCTTACCACTTGGCTAATCCCCAATATTAAGTAGGGATGACAGGACTTGAACCTGCGACCTCCTGGTCCCAAACCAGGCGCTCTACCAAACTGAGCTACATCCCTATAATATCACTTAACGTCTAAACGTTCGTGATTATAAATATCTGCATCTGGATAATCTCTCCAAATAACAAATCTTCCTTCTCTTGCTGTTTTAGCAAATAGTCTTACTTCTCTTAATTCAATTTCTTCATCATTCTTAATGATTGCTAATTCGAAATTAAACCAATGACCTTCTTTTTTCATTCAATTCCACCTTCTATAAGTTTATTATGGGTGCCCTGAGGATCGAACTCAGCAAGCTTTCGCGAGAGATTTACAGTCTCCCGGGTTTCCCAGCTCCCTCGACACCCGAATTATAATGGTGACCCCAACGGGATTCGAACCCGTGTTACCGCCTTGAAAGGGCGGTGTCTTAAGCCATCTTGACCATGGGGCCATACTAATGGTAGCTCTAGCAAGATTTGAACTTGCGACATATCGCTTATGAAGCGAGTGTTCTACCCCTGAACTATAGAGCCATAGATATTTACTTCTTTTTCTTTCTACAATAAGTTTCTGTTTGACTATGACAATTTGGACATAGTATTCTTAAATTTTGAAGTTCATTATTGTTATTATCTCCATCTATATGATCAAGATGAAGTTTTAATGGTTTATCATTCCAAACTGGGTCTATTCCACATTTGCAACATTTTTCTTCTAACAATTTTTCTTCAAAAAGTCTATTTTTAAGAGCTGTACTCTTATAAATTGAACCTTTTATTAAAACATCATTAAGAGGAATTATTGATTTTGGAGTACCTTTACCTCCTTGATTAGTATTATAAATACCAAGCATTTCGGCTTTACGTCTAAAAGATGTAAAAGGTATTCCTAATTCTCTAGCGGCTTGCATCATTGATTTAGAATTTTTAACCACTTCAATTATCTTATTATCATCCATTTATTTTCACCTCATAAGAATCATATGAGGAACAATAAATAGTTTTAATAAATGCGGTAGAGAGGATTCGAACCTCCACGAAGTTTCCTTCACTGGCTTCTTAGACCAGCGCGTCTGCCTTTCCGCCACTACCGCGTATTTGGCGAGATCACCTGGAGCTTCGTAAAGACATCCAAGTCTGTTATGACCTATGCTACATGCCACTGTAGGAGGTAACCTCAAAGCGGGTAAAGGGAATCGAACCCTCATCAAGAGATTGGAAATCTCCTATTCTACCATTAAACTATACCCGCATATAAGATGACTGTTGGGATCGAACCAACGACGTTTCGTCGGGATGCGCAATCCCTATAGACTACTCACCACCCCTGGAAGGGGGCCGTTCTACCGCTGAACTAAATCATCATCTTGATAAAATAAAAAGAGCCTAGTCGATAATTCGACCAAGCTCCTTGTCTGAACAGATATGATATTATCATATACTACGTTACTTTATGTAGTACTTAATATCCTCCGTTTATTATAGGAACTGTATCGAATATCGTTTTGAAACAATGGAAAATATAGTGCTTGCACATGATCCGCAAAGCCCATCTCGGGTTTCCCAATATATTGTTGATCCAACCAAGTAATTTTCATCATTATCTCTCACCTCTTCAATAGTTTATTTTCGTTATTGCTTTAATTGTTTATATTATATATCATTTGTTTACTTTTTATAACACCTTTTTAAAAATATTTTTATTTATTTTAAAAAGGATGCTGATAGAGAGGATTGAACTCCCGACCTTTCGCTTACAAAGCGACTGCACTACCGCTGTGCTATACCAGCATAAACCTGCCTGGAGGGACTCGAACCCCCAACCGACGGTGTAGAAGACCGTTGCTCTTCCAATTGAGCTACAGACAGACATTAACATGTCTACATTATTTTCAAAACTGTTATCTTAACCGAAAAAAAATAACAAGCGCGCGATATCTCGTGGAGCGCATTTTAGGTTCGTTGACCTATTCGGTTTTTAATTTTGCGAGGTGTGCACCCCCAAACTTCAACAACGTAGAAAAAGCTTAGACTAACAATTCAACGGAATTGTTCTTATTTGTAAGAACGCAAATCAACTGTCCCCACAGTTGATAAATTTTGGAACCAGCTTGAGTAAAACTGTTTTCTTTGACTTAGGCTTAATTATTATAATACAACTTGTTAAAAATATTAACCGCCAGAGAAATTATTTTTTCAACACCATTCCTGGTGCTCTCAGCGATATGTACAACGCATTGTCATGAATGCATAGATTATTACGATTTTTATTTTCTTCGCAATATACTTTAATCTCATTCCAAATTTCATCCGTAACGAAGATATCAGTATTACCCATAATGGAATGCATTTGGAAGTTTTCTCCTCTAACAACCTTTAGTAATTCTCTTTCGTTGGTTGTGGGATTTTCAGTCCATTCTAAGATGTTTTTTGCATCTCTTGATAAATTCTTCCAAATCATTTGTTCCACTCCTTATATATCTTATTATATCACAATATCTTACCTTGTACATCATTATTTTAAATAATTTCAAATCTCATCAAAACACAAGTAACAATCAATATTACTGAAAATCTGAAAAAATAACTTTTAAACGTAAATTTTGTTTTTGTTTGTCTATAAAACAAAAAATAAGACAAAGGCATCATTAATACAAACATTATAGCTATATTAATCAGATATTCAAAATAATTCATATGTTCTCCCTTCATAATCTTATATTTACAATATATCATATATTATGAATTACGTAAACTGTTTTTTAATACATCTTTCAAATTTGTATAAACTATTCTTCTATATAACATTTGATCTACTATTAATATTTTTATATTGTTTTCCTTAGCAGCCTTTTGCAATTTTTTCCTCGTGTCACTCTGTATATGATATTTCACTGTTATATAGATATTATATTCCTCCAAATAAAAATCAACAGAGATAAATCTCGTGTCTCCATTATGATGATAGGATATTATCCTATCATCCATATTCCATTTAATTTTTTCTTTATCTAATATTTTTACTATATCTAATGCGAAATCACTATTTATTGGTTTATCTCCATAATAATATTTATTACCAGTACCTCCAAAATCGCGAACTCCAACCTTACCTTTTTTGGATTCTGATATCTTTTGTTTGGATTCTTCTGTATGATTCCACGTATTTCCTATTCTATTAGTAGCGGAATTCATAACAGATTCGTTATTTTCCTTTGTTAAACCTTTATTCCAGGGTTTCTTTTTATAAGGTATATATCTATATCCTATCTGATCAAGATATCTCTGAACGGTATTTCTGGGTATCTCAGTTAGGTCAGAAATTTCCTTCACACTTAATTTTTTCTTATTACTTTTAATAATATCATCTATTTTTGAATTTGACATAAAAAAGCTCACCTCTAACTTTAATAGTTAAAAGGTGAGCTTATTATTACTTTTAATTAAAAGTTGAGAAGTTTGCGGGTCTGCTCTACAATTTCTGACAGCTTTTTGTTTTGTTCTTCGAGTTCCGCAATTCTGGTATCCTTATCCTCTTGAGCTTGTTTTTCCAATTTAAGATTTTCAAGTTCGAGTTTTAAACTTTTATTTTCATCTACCAAAGCTTGAATATTAGTCATAAAGTCTGTGACTTTATTAATATCAAACTCAGCTTTTTCAATTTGATTAACAATTTCGTTATTACTTGAATCTTCAATAACCGGAAGTAAAATATGAGGTGCCAATTCATTTTCAACTACTTGAACTTGTGGTTGAGATTTTTTAGTAGCTTCGTTTCTAGCAGCTTGTACTTCTTTAACAAATTGATATTGCAAAGTTTTTTTCCAACGGAATTCTACTTCATTAACTGTACGTTGAATTTGCTGTGCTGCTTTACTGTAAGCATACAACGGTTCTTTACGATTTTTAATTGCGTCAATAAATATGTCAGCAATGAGATCGTCTTCAGTTTTAGTAAAAGTATCAGCAAAGGCTTCAACAATATTTTTTGGTTTGTTTTTAATTGCATCATCATTTTTTTCATCTGTATAACGACTTTTAAATTCTTCATTATCACGGATGTGAGTATACCACAAACCATGCATTTCTTTTGGTGTAGATCTAAATTGAGTAGGAGCTTCTACAGCTAAAATGTTTGTGATTTTTTTTCCATCAGCAAGTTGATCCAATATGAATTTATATGCTTCATATTTTTTCTCAACATCCCAGTTTGCTACTCCAGCCACTCCACGAGCTTCATTGATTTTTTTAGTATTTTCAGCAGAAAGAAAAGCATACCAATAGGTACGAACGCGAGTAATAGATTTATCAAGTCTTTTTGCAATTCTATCCATAGCAACTTGAACAGTTTTTCCTTCTTTAAGAGTACTCAACATAATGCCAATTGCAATATTTTCTTCAGTAACTTCCCAGTTTCTGCTAACTGTTGCTGCTTTTGTTTCTGCCATCTTAATTTTTCCCTCCGCTATTTTATTTAATATAGTAAGTCTATTACGTTTAAAAATGTGATTATACCAATGACTTGAACAACTCGATAATGATCTTCCTAAGAGCTTTGAACATTCCAACAATGCATCAGCAACCGTAAGATCTCTTATTTGATAAGTTATCACATATTGCATCAATTGTTTTTCGTCATTAACACTCCATTTTCCAACGTAATCGTTAATACGCCGCACTCCAGTTTTGATGAATTGTATTTCTTCTTGGAAATTCTTTTTAAGATGGTCATACCATCTTCCATTGCAGGATTCTACTGTCGTACCAATTACTTTCGCTGCCTTTATGATTGCGTCTGAAACAGATGCTCCTCGATTATAATAATCAATGACAGTACTTGACAATATGGAATCTTCTGCTGTTCCCCAATTCAATCATGTTTACCTCCTCCAATTTATGCCTTCACCTTATATATTTATAATATCACATGATTTTAATTTTGTAAACAGTTTTTAACATAAGTGGTATAATAAAGTTATATATTGAATATAATGATTTTCACAAAAAAAAAGGCATATATCATGCCTCTGATAACATACTCTTTAAAGCCTTGCAACTATCAGTTATTGAATCATGAATCACTACATTGAATAAACTATCAAAACTTGTAGCGTCATTATTAATGATAGCTACTTTTCCTTTATATCGAGCATCACCAACTGTTAGTGGTAACAAATTAACAGGACTGACGTTTAACGAGGTTCCTAATACAATCATTAGGTCACATTGTTTAGAATATTCTTCCGCTTCTTTAAAGTGATGAATCATTCCACCAAATAATACAACATTTGGGTGCAGAATGAAACCACATCGATCGCCTTTTGCATTTTTCAATTTATCACAACGTGGAATATCTTGTTCCATTATATAAGATAAACCAAATTCCTTTTTACATTTAGGACAACGTGCTTTCTTAATTGAACCATGCATTTCATATACTGAAGAACTTCCAGCATCTAAATGTAATCCATCAACGTTTTGAGTAAATACTTTTACCTCTTTACCCATGTCTTCAAGTTCTTTTAAAAACAAATGTCCATAATTTGGTTCAAAGTCAGAAGCCAACTTCATCTTAAATATTTCTTTATATATTGGCCAAAATTCTTTAGGGCTTCCTTCTAAATATCGTTGAGACATCAATTCTTCTCTGCTTTTATTTTTTACCCAAATTGAATTTTGAGTAGATCTGAAATCTGGAATTCCCGAATCCGTACTAATACCAGCACCAGTTAGAATAGCAATCTTATTTGATTGCTTGATCAAATTTGCTAAACTAGCGATCTTTGTTAATGATTCGATGTTTTTCATTTGTAACCTCCTCAATAATAGATCTCAATGTGTAGATTTCTCCTGTTACAGTTTTCCTTTGAATTAAGTTCAATGCATCACTTATCCATTTTCCTTTTTTATTAATACCGAGTTTCAATCCTTCTTCTACAATATCGTTTCCATTAATAGATAGTTGATATTTGAATAATGGCTGAGAGAGGATGAGATCAAACATAGAATCAAGTGGTTGACCTTTAATATTAGCTAAAGAATTCAATATATCCTTTAAATATTCTAACCCTCTCTGTTCTCCAATTTGATCAGTTATAGATAAAAACAATTGGGGATGAGGAACATCAATAATAATTCGATGTCTGATCATTACTAAAACTTTGAAAATTTCTTCACTATTTAAGAACATTACGTTATTAAATTCTTTTACCGCTTCTTCATAATCTGATTGTTTATACATCACAAAATATATATCAACCAGCGAAAGATTTTTTTCTTTCAATTGTTCTAGCTGTCTATACGCGCCTTTAATAGTAATTTCTTGTGAATTGAAAAAAGAATCAAACATATATACTTCTTTTTTCAAAATCGAATTATAAAAAGGGTATTTATTAATTTTCAGTTCTCTCATTAATTTAAGAGCTTTTACTACGTGTTTTCCTTTAAGCGTTTTATTAATTTCTTCTTTTACTCTTTCATGAGGAATTATTTTGAGACGATAAAGATTTTTCTCAATTCCCTTCTTTGTATCTTTATGCAAATCATATCCCAATTGAGATACAAAACGTATAGCTCTTAACATACGCAAAGGATCTTCTGCAAATCTTTCGTCTGCATCACCAATTGTTCTAATGATTTTATTAGCTATATCTTCTACACCGCATACATAGTCGGTTATTTCTCCAGTTTCATCTTCAGCTATTCCATTTATAGTGAAATCTCTTCTTTGAACATCTTCTTCAAGAGTTTCCACAGAATGTATTTTATTTGGTCGCAAAGAACCTTCTTTTGGATAAGATTCTCCACGATATTGTGCAATTTCAAATTCTTTATTATCAATGCTAACAACAGCTACTTTAAATTGCTCTCCACGAGCGCTAACATTGTTAAAGATATTAGACACTTCACTGTACGAAGCATTTGTAACAATATCATAATCTTTAATAGGAAGATTTTCTTTATGTAACAAATTATGTAATCTGTTACGAATAGAACCACCAATCATATACGCTTCAAAATTGCGATTTTTCAACATTTCTATTATCATAATTGCTAGTTGTTTCAATGTCAGCGTACCTTCTTTCTATTATTAATATATTTTAAATAAAGAGAGTAACTTCATAATCTCCTCTGCATCTTCATTAACTTTAATCTTAACAACGGATTTAAGACTTAAACCTTTATTACTATTACTGTATGTGGTGTTATGTTCAAAACTCAATTCATTCATTGAATCAATATAACCTTTTATTGCATCATATCCAACTCCATTGATAATAAAAATAGCATCGATACTATCATCTTCATATAGATTTATTCTATAATTTTTACCAATAACAGTTTGAACCTTTATCCCGCCAACATCTTGCAATATATATTGCTTTTCAACTTCTTTTTCTTCTCCAGCAAGAAGAAGGATTACACCATATCCATCGATTAAATCAATAAAATCGCTTAGCCGTGGTCTGATATCTTTTTCATTAAGGTTATATATGCCACCTAACATTTTAGCCGAAATCATTTTATCCACGTCCTATCTCTTTTTATTCCTATATTAATATTATATCACATAATATTAATTATGTAAATACATTTTTTAAAATAAAAAGAGACATTGATTAATGTCCCTTATAACTAATTCAAACATATTTTAGTATTCTATCAGTTAATTTTGATATTTTATCTATTCCTTCATCTGTATATATAAATTCATCAAATTCTATCTCAAATAAATATTTAATTCCTATCCTGTAGACTTCTTCAAACTTATTTAAATTTAAATCTTCCGTTAGAAATCTTTTAAATTCTCTACATTCTTCTTCATCAGGTGGTATACTGCATCTGACCTTACTGTCTTCATAACCAAATTCAAATCTCGCACTATTCATCAATACATTCCAACCCGGCTTATTATTACAAGCCAAATCATTAAAGATAACATTTATTGTTAGATCAGATTTTCCGTTTAACATACAAGCTAAATGTACCGCTTGTATTGCGTCTATCAATCTTTGTTGTTCGTCTGAGATCATCTCCCACACATCCTTTTTAACCTTATTTGATCTATATATAAATTATATTCATGTTTAACACTTTTAAAACATTAACATAAACAAAGTTATTTTTGCATGAAAAACACAAAAAAAAGCCATTACCTAATAAAAGGTAATGGCTTTTTTTATTGCTATATATTAAACCGCTGCAGACTCTTCTTGCTTTTTGGCTTCTGTTGGAGTAAACTTTCTTGAAATTTTAACGTTTTGAGATACTTTTCCTTCAGTCAAGCAAGCAGCGTATTCATTTTCAGTAATGACACCTTCAACCACTGCTGCCGTTAAAGCATTTTCATCAATAACGGTAATTTTTCTGGATACACGACCAAGAATCTTCTTTTTCTTGGCAAGTTCAGCAGCTTTTTCTTGATCAAGAACTCCAGCACCTCTAACGGTTGGCCAAGTTTTTAATTGAATGCCATCAATCATAACTTCAATTTGATCTTGTTTTGTTCCCGGAAGTGAAGCAACAATTGATTCTTTAATTGGTTCATACTCAGCGTACAATACTTTCAATTGTTGTTCCATTACATCGATTTTAGATTTAAGATCTGCTGCTTTTTCAAGATCTGGTACATAAACTGACGGAGCTTCTTTATATAGAACGGAGTTTCTGCTTTTCTTAGCTACTTCACGAACTGCCTTTTGAATTTCTGCCAATACTACCAAACTTGTTTCTGCCAATTTTTTAATCTGTTTCATTTTTTATTCCTCCTTGGTTTGTATTACCTTATATATTTATTATATCACATTCAGGAGGAATGTAAACGGTTTGTTTAAAAAAAGTTGGACAAATAATTATTATTTAATCATTTAAATTCAAGTGTTGTTTCATTACCAAGAATTGAAAAATCTCTACGTTCTACTTGTGGCAATCTTTCTTTAATCTTTCCAATTACTCCAACTTTTTGAGTGGTTCCGTATAGTGTTCCAGCAATATTCCCCGGAGAAATATTCAACTTTCTGCCTAATTCATAAAAATTCTTAACTTCTTTAAATTGTTTAGCGAGTTCAGCTTCGTATGGTGTTACATACGTTTCCCATTCTTCAACATTCATCAATTCAAACAACTCAGTTGCTAAATCACTTTTTCCACCACGTCTAAAATCTGTACGTTTTTCAGATATTCTATCATATGCTTTCAACAGATGTGAACGGACTGTTGTATATTTCATATCTAATTCATCAATTGTATCTTTCATACTTTGATTATCATGCACTTTCTTAACTACCTCAGCAGTTTTATCAGTTACATACTGTTCCCAATCAGGAGTTACTTCAATTAAATTCAATAAGTCTCTAGTTTTTTTACCAAATTGTTTGTTTACATTATCAGACATTATTTATCTCTCCTATTCAATTAATTCTTTATTAAAATTATATTACGTATCATCACGATAAATTCATAATTTTGAATAAAGTTTATATTTGAAAATTTATATATAATTATATTATACCATATACACATAAATGTAAACATTTAAAGGTTATATACACACAAAAAAAGCTATAATCGTTTTGATTATAGCTTTTTTATATGATATTAATTTTTTTACATTGTTAATTGTTTTGCTTCTTTAAGAATAATACCAAGTCTTATTTCCGCAGCCTTAATATCATAAATAGCTGCATCAACATGATCAGGATTAGAGTCTGAATAATCGAAATTTCTCAGAGCACGATCTCTTTCACTTAAGGCTCTGCGGAAATCATTCAAAACTTTTTCCGAATTAGCGGTTTGAACAAGATTATATGATTGCTTTTTTGATTTAAAAAATCTTGACAATACTTTTCTCATTATTATTCCTCCTAAATATCTTTTAAGAAATCTAAACCGTCTGTCAATTCGTTCATAACGATTTGAGCGTCATACATATCAATAATCTCCTTATCGAATCCCATATCGACAAGTACAGCAATTGCATAGTATAACTTTTCCTTTTTAGTAATTCTCTTAAGCCGAGTTGTATTCTTTTTTGCAAACTCTTCACGACTTAACTTCTTATCCCATGTTCCCATTCTATCAACAGTGTGGGTCCACAATTTATCAGTCTTATAGACGCGATGTCCGTCAACCTCATACCCATAACTTGTTTTTTTAACGCCGTCAATTTTAATCTCTTCTGCCATTTAAATCAACTCCCTCTTTAATGTGTATTACCTTATATAATTATTATATCACGGAATTTCGATTATGTAAACTGTTTTAATAAAAAAGCACCCTTTACAGGTGCTTTTCATTATTTGCGTTTTGTTTCTTACCCAAAGCTTTAAATAACCAAAATACAAAAACAGAAACAATTCCTGCAACTATCATTGCAGTCGATTGCGTGTCATCATACATACGATAAAGTTGTCCGATAAAATAAGAAGTATAGAAAACTCCAAAACATGAAATAAATTTCAATCCATTGGTTTTATTAAACTCTCTGGTTTTTATAATGTGACGAATTTTAGAAATATCTCTAGCTACCAATACAACTAGAAATGCCGAAACCCAAGTAAACCACATTTCATCCAATTGAATAGCTGCTATGATATAAAAAGCTGAATAGAAAATAGAAATGATTATTGCTGAAAGCATCATTACTTTTACAGCTAATCCGTGTAAATCTTCTTCGCTCTTTTCTAAAGATTGAACAAGTTTCTCTTCCGCGTCTCTTCTTTCACTTGCTGGTAAAGTTGTTGATCTAATATAAAGCAATAAAATAAAAACTGCATATCCCATCATGAAAATAGCCATGTATACATCTCCTCATTTTTTATGTATTATAGATAATTTTTAAAATGAAATTAAAAAGCCTTCCGAAGAAGGCTTAAAAATTAATTCAATTTTTCTTGAACAATGTTTTTTACAATACCCATATCAGCTTGGTCACGAATTGATGCAAGAGCTCCCATTACTTTACCCATTTCTTTTTTGGATGTTGCTCCAACTTTTAAAATCGCAGCATCAACAGCAGCTCTGATTTGTTCTTCATTCAATTGAACAGGTAAATAGGACAATGCAACTTCTCTTTGTGCTTCTTGGAAAGAAGTATCACGTCCACCTTCTTGCAGACCTTCAATCTCTTGTTTGAGTTGTTTAACAAAAGATTTAGCAATTTCTCTTACTTGATTATCTTCAAGTTCAGAGTCTTGCATTTTGAGTTCAATTTTCAAATTAGAAATATTGGCCTGAAGCATGCGAATTACACCAAGTTTAAGTTTACCATCTGCACCAGCCTTCATTGCTGTTTTCATATCTTCTCTTAGTTGTTTTTCCAAAGACATCATCGTCATCTCCTAGTTTGACTATTATTTAATTCCTATAATGTTATTATATCACATATTCAATAATGTGTAAACATCTTTTTAAAGATTTTCTAAAAATTCAAATATATCATTTTCCAAAGAGAAAACATCAAAATTTGTTGAAAATTTAAACTTCAAAGTATCTAATCCTCTAAAGTTTCTTATATAAAGCTTATCCGTTATGAAACGTTCATAAATCTTAATAAATCTTTCATCAGTTGTATCTAACACTGGATCTCCAAGATAATTTAAAGTTGCATTTTTTAGAAATTTATTTTGAGATTTCATATTTTCATGCTCTTTTTTTTCTTCTCTCAAAAACTTATTAAATTTATTTCTACTTCTCTCTAAAATTAAATCTAAATCATCTTGATGCATCTTTCTCTCGTGAGACATTTGTACATAAGCACTGTCAAAATCTGTATGCAAATATACACTTTCTAATCCAAATGGAATTTCTTTTTCCAACATATCAGATATCAAATCTCTAAACTTTCTACAAGCAATGTATTTTGTTTCAATGTTGTATATACGCATTCTATTTGTGATATGATTTCTATTTTTCATCATTGTTTTTTCAACATCTAAAACTTCAAAATATTCTTTTAATCCTTCATTTTTCTTAAGTATAATTGTTTGTTCTTTTAATGTATTTATTACACTATCTATACTAGGATTAACTTTCTTCATTTCTTTACATAACAAATCAAATAGTATAGGTCTTACTTTATTTTTTGTATTAAAATTATTATACATAAGAATTTCTTCAGAAAAGCTTTCTTCAAAAATGGCAGCTCTCTTAATATTGCTTGGTGTCGGTAATAAAAACAAATATTTTGATTCAATCAATTTACAAACAAAATAATTAACTGCATTGCCATATTCTTCATTTTTTCCGTATTTCATTAATTTTTGTAAATAGTATTCTAACTCTTCAAACATTTTATCACCTTCTAATATTAATACATTCATTATATGCACTATTAGCTATATATTTAATTTGTTATACAGTACGTTATACAAATGTTAACTTAGCTATAGCTAGTGCATATAATTCTTATTATTAATTATAGGAGGCTTTTATAAATGGCTTTTTGGGATTTCATGAAAAAACCTAACTACAACAAACAAGACGAAACTTTAATGCCAGAACTCATTGGCTCTGACATAGGCTATGGACAAAACAAAAACGTATCAGGTAAGACTAAGGAGAAGTTTCCTTCCGCTGTTGGTACTCCAATATCAAACTTTGGTAGGGCTACTGCTGTAGTAACTAAACAAGAGTTAATGGATAGTTTATCGATTACTCTAGGTGATCAAAAATACTATGTTGGTAAAAATGCTATTGTAAATACTCGTAATGGTAGATTTACTCTTCGTCAAAACAAAGCAGACGATATTTACAATGTAGTAAAATTTATTACTAGTCTTGCTCTCTTTACAGAAGAAGATCAACGTTATGCAGAATTTGATGTTGTAACAGGACTTCCAGTTCTTGAATTTAAAAATCAAAAAGATGCTCTTGAGAAAATGATGAAAAACGATGACAAACCTTTTATCTTTGATATGCATTACGGACCTAAGACAGTTCGTAAAACAATTCTTGTTAATAACGTTAAAGTTGTTTCTCAAGGTGAAGGAGCATTCTACGACTTCATTCTCAATAATAAAGGTGAAATTATCCCAGCTAGAGCTGAAATTGCTGGTGGTCTTGTTGTTGTTTGTGATGTTGGTTTCCGTACAACAGATATCGTTACAATGGAAAACGGTCGTTATATTGAACCGCTTTCAGATCAATTCAATAAAGGTGTAAACCAAATTCATCAAGAAATTTTACGTCTAATCATGGAACGTTATGCAATCAAAAAAGAACTTAAAGATATAGACCAAATTGTTCGTGACGGAAGTTTTTATCATAACATGAGAGAATATGATGTTCGTAGAATTATTGCTGATGCGGCACAACCTTTTGCGGAAGACATTGTTGAATCTCTTCATACAACATCTAATGACCAACTTGGTGGCGCTAATCATGTTATCTTCACTGGTGGAGGATCTGAAATTATTTATGAACATGTAAAACCTTTATTGAAAGGTATTGTAAATACTTCGATCATGGAGGATTCAGAATTCTGTAATGCTCAAGGTTATTACAAATATGGTCTATTACTAAAAAATGCACAAAGAGAAGCTGATAACAATGCTTAAAGCTGTTAGATTTGATCTAGAAGAACATGAAGAACTTATAAGATTTATAGAAGATTATCGCGATAAAAAAAATAGACCAAATCACAGTGAAGCAATACGCATGTTAATGCAAAAAGGATTAGATACTATTAATAAAGTATCTAATCCTCAACCCCAGTTTGATATTGAAGCTATAAAACGAGACATTGTAGATCAAATCAAATCTCAAATGAATTTATCTCCCGTACATGAGCGCGTGTTTACTCCAGTAAACGACAATCTATCTCAAAGTAAAATAATTAAAGATGAAGTTAATGAAGTTCCTATGTCTTCACAACCAGCAGCTCCGTCGGTGCAACCTTTAAATCCGTTACTTGCAAATTTACTTGGAAATTCACAAAGATAAAGGAGCCAATTGGCTCCTTTTTTACTTGCTTCTTCCAAATTTTCTAATCTTCTCTATAGAAGAAACAATATCTTGTTCGTTTATACGATCAATTTCAGCATTGTTAACTTCTTGTTGCAGTTCTTGTAACAACCTTTGTTTTCGTATTCTCTCTTCATCTCTTTCTCTTTCTTCTCTAGCTTGTTGCTCAAATTCTTTGATTGACTGTCCAGGATATTTTCCATCAGCAACATCTTCCAAAGCTTTTCTCTTTAGATATGCATTGGAAGCTCTTCTTCCAGTCATATATGAATCGAATGATTCCATCCCTCTATTAAATCCAATTTGACTGATCAATTTTCTCATATGACCAATCTCTTGAGGTGAACATTCTCCGATATATTTACGATAGAAATAAAAATTCAAAATCCCTCTAAATGGCCAGATCCAAGATGATGGATAAATTTTCTTTTTGTTATATTTGCTCATTGTATTTTCTCCTTTATTCATTTATTTTGTTCATATTAATCTCTCCCCTGTTATCATTTATATTATCATAATAAACCATTTAATACGGTTTGTAAACAATTTTTTAAAAATAAAAGAACTCTTTTAATTAAGAGTTCTTGGAAAAGCAATAACCTTCTTTTTTTCTACTTTATTTTTAGGATTATCTAATCCCTTAATATTATTGTATATAAACATTGCATCGTCTCTATATTGCTGTAAACTCCATAATAGAAATTCATTGAATTTATCAGGAACCTTACCTGGCTTAATTTGTCCAGCACTTGCTTGATTAATATATGCTACAAATAATTGCCTTTGAATTCTCCAAAAAACACAAAGCATATCAGATTCAGAATAATTATATGCTGTTGCCATAACTTTAAGTTGTTTTTTATATGAAAAATACGATTCAACGAATTTAATATGTCTAACTGCAATTATCTCATGCCAATTTGAAACCGATTCTAATAAATATTCTACAACTTTCATATCTGCCTGACAATTTATGATATTCTCTTTGATGCTTTCCAAATTTAACTTTCCCCTATCAATTTCTATTAATTTCTTGTTAATATAGTAAGCATACTCGTATCGAATATTAACGTATAAATGTGATTCATAGAATGCATTATCCGTTATTCACAGAGTGCACCTATAAATATAGAATATTAATAATAAATATATAAAAAAGAAAGATAAGCGGCACAGCCGCGTCTTATCTCTTTATTATTGAAATCTGTACAAGAAAAAGATTAAAAATAGAACATCCAATGATTATCATTTAAAGCTATATCTTTATCTCAGTATCACTTTATATCATATTTTGTATGTTTCTACAAAAACAAAAAAAGATCCTAAATTAGGATCTTCTGATCAATCTTTTCATTGTTTTATTTGCTTCAGTTGTCTCATCATCTACAGTTATTACGTAATTAGCTTTCACATAACTTTTCGCATCTGATAAATCCTTAGCATCATATGCTACTCTTATGTTTTCTAATCCCCAAACACCACTACTAAAATCTCCCTCAATAACTTTAAAACTACCGTTAGCATCAGTCCATACTTCTATAGTTAATTTATCTGATGCAATTCTCCAATAAAGTGTTTGTACTGATAATAATTGTTGAATTAACGGTAATGGTATATTCATCTGTCCTAAATCCGCTGCTGTTCTTTTCATTTGTTAATTCATCTCCTAATTACTATCATGTAAATTTAAAATATTTGAAAGATATTCTTCATCTTTATAATGTTCTTTAACATCTTCAAAATCAACTTTCATTTCTGCCACAGTTTGAGCGTCTCTATCTGTTGGAAATTTAACTACTACTTTCATAGCATCATATAATTTTGGATATTCTTCATAAATAGAGTTCAAGCCTTTAAACAATTGAAGGTAAGAATCATATAATTGATCTATCGCTTGTTCAATTGCATCAAGTGCTACATCTGCTGCTTCTAAATTAATGTCACTTTCAGTTCTGACTTCTTCAATACTATCTGCTTTCTTAATTAAACGTTTATGCAATTTCATTCACCTTCGTCAAAATAAATTTCTACTTCTTCTAACTTTATACCAAGTATCTCTGCAAAATCTCTATATCGCATATCAAGATAAGAAACAACTTCAATAATATTACCTTCATCATTATTTGTAATTACTTTAGATACTTCATTCATATATTCCCAACCTTCATCTGTAGAACAAAATTCTTCAAAATTTTGTAAAGTTAATTTATGAATATACTCTATCTTCTTTTCTATAAATGATTTTTGATCATCGGTTAAATCTTTTTCCGCATCTGATAACTTCAATAATTCTTCATCTCTTAATATAAATCCACCATTCCATGGAACTATTTTACGAATTTCATCAATTACTTTATTAGCATCTGCATCTAACAAATAAGGAAACACAGTCATATTGAAATGAGCTTCAATCATCTCTTCTTTAAAAATAGCCCATTCAATCTTAAATTTATTCAAAGAAATCTCTTCTTCAGGAGTTAAACCAAACAAAGATTGTTTTCTATTCAATAATTCATACTTTTTATACAATCTTTTCATTTCTGTTCTTATTTTATATATATCTTGCAGACTCAAAAAATCAACTCCTCTCTATTTAAAAGTAAGAAATTGATTCAATGTTATTACAGTTTTTTCTAAAATATGCTACGCGTGTGTACGTGTTTACTATAATAAACATATAGATATAATAATATCGGAGGTGATTATCTCATGGAGATTTTATTATGTATGATCATTATCATACTTGCTACTTGTCTTAGCATGATAACATTGATTGCTATTTGTTGGTATATATATTGCATTGTTGGAAACATATGGCATAAGAATCGTAGAAAAAACTAGATCACATTATAAAAGGCTCCACTATCTTTATCATAGTCGAAGCCTTTCTTTTTATGTTTATTTTGTTTTCTTTCTGCAACAACACTTGGAACTGGTGGGCGTTTGGTTACTCCATCAAATACTCCAAATGTCAATCGACTCAACCCAGGATCTCTTTGACCTTGACGAACCTTATGCTCTCTCATTTTCTTTGTCTTACTCTTTGACACATTAATCATCTCCTAATATTTTTATTTAAGTGCCCTTTTTAAATTACGTTCTGCAAAAACAAACAACATTCCTGAAAGTATATAAGAGATAACTGCATAAAAATAATTATTTTCAAACAAATAGCTTGCTCCTAAATATGAAAAAATAGCTGTAAATATATAAGCAAAAACAGATAATACAAACCGCATTCTCTTTCCCCCTTACCTTTATAATGTTATTATATCACGTTTCTCTTAAAATGTAAACAACAAAATAAAAACTCTGAAGAAATTCTTCAGAGTTTTTATAGATACAAATAATATTAAGCTCCTATTACTTTTTCAACCCAAGATTCCGCAGCTGGATCATATTCCTCTTTAATCATATTAAGGAAACGTTCACGACCTTCATCTGTCATAAAGAACTTTGCACCTTGGCGTTGAGCGTCGAGAATGTTTGCAATCTGTTGTTTTACTGACATATTATAAAACCTCCTGTTTTCTGTTATGTTTAATTATATTCGGAGATTTTATCACATATACCTGAATTTCATTTATTTTTCCAATTCATAAAAAACCTTTATTGAATCCAAATAATCATATATAGGTTGTGCTAATCTGATCACTCTTTGTTTTCTACGATTATCATGAAAAGCAGATCCTTTAATCAATGCATCAAAATTTCTATATACTATACGTATTAATGATCCGCAATATTCTAAAACATGAAAATTAGTATCTCTAATTACACTAAATTCTCGTTCTAGACTATTCCAATCTGTTCTTGAACTATATATCATCTCTCTTCTTAATTTTTCTAAATCCTCGTTCAATTCAGAAGATATATGCATTTTCAAATCCCCTTTGTTAAGGTTTGGGCTTATCACTTACTTTAATAGATTCAGTCGGACATCCTTCACTAGCATAAAACAAATCATCGTGCATACTTTCAGGAATACCTACAGATCCAGTATTTTTATCTTTATTATAGATATTCTCAGCATGTCCTTCTTTGTCATATCCAAAAATATCGGGAGCTGTTGAACTGCAATTTCCACAAGCTATACAGGTATCTTTATCTACCCATGCAAATTTACAAACCTTATCAGTATATTTCTTTTCCAGCCAATTAAAAAATTGATCATCTTCAATATGAAACAAATCAATAACTGAAACTTCTACTTGTAAACTAAATACTCTATCGTTTTCAAGGAGATTTCTCTTAACTCCTTTATTTGTATCATTATAAAATTCATACTTCAAATTCTCAACCAATTGATTAAATCTTGTATCTGGTTGTTTCTGCCAAACCTTTGTTAAAATATTCATACATTTAGTAATTCTATTTGGGTCTCTCATTTTTCTTCTTCCTTTGCTAACATTATTTTTGCTAAATATCTTTCATCTTTTCTCCAATATCTTATGCTATTATCTATTTCTTCCATTATAAATTTATTTGGGTCGTCCAGATCAATATCTTTATGACGATAACCAAATATATAAATTCTACACTCTTTTTGTTCAAAATAAGGTATTACACAAATATAACATTTGTTTTTACACGCCCACGTTTTTCTAACAAGAGAATATGGTGTTGAATCATACATTTCACCACCGCATATAGGACAATCTTTCTTGAGTAATATTTCTTCAATATTTATTCTCATATCAATTCTCCATCAATTTGATTAGATATCTATCATTCTTTTTCCAATAAGCTAGTGTCTTTTTAAATCTTTTCTCTATATTTCTTGAATCAACTGTATCTTCTGAAGTTGTTATAAATTCTTCTCCGAAAACAACATCTTTTCGCACCCAACCATTTCTAAACAGTATATAACATTTGTTTTTACAACGCATCATGTGACCATTAATTATTAGCATTTCACTTTCACATATAGGACAATGTTCATCATTCATTTTCGATGCATTCTATCTAATATTTCATTTAGTTTCATTCTTTGTTTCTCGAGTTTATAACCTCTGTATGCAAGATATATTCCGCCGACCACAATAATTGATACAGTGACACAATAAACTGCTATATCCATTTTATAGTTCATCAAAATCCCTCATTTTTTAATGATATATATTTATTATATCACAAAATGAGAGATCTTGTAAACGGAATTTAAATTTTATTTACAATGTCTCGAGCTATATGAACTCCAGATGCTGAGGCTTGAGCCAAACCTCTCGTAATACCCGCTCCATCTCCTGCACAGTATAATCCACTTATCTCGGTCTCAAATTTATCATTTAAAACTGGACGAGCTGAATAAAACTTAGCCTCTACTCCGTACAACAAAGTATGTTCACTTGCTATACCTGGAGTAATGTGATCTAAAGCTTCAATCATTTCAACAATAGATTTCATAGTATTAAACGGCAACACTAATCCCAAATCTCCTGGAACAGCATCTTTCATTGTAGGTTCAAGAAATCCTTCTTTAATACGAGACGGAGTGGAACGTCTATCTTTCTTAATATCTCCATAACGTTGTACTAAAATCCCACCATTAGATAAATCATTAGCTCTCTTGCAAATCTCATGAGCATATTCGTTAGGTTTATCAAACGGTTCTGTGAATTTATGCGATACCAATAATGCAAAGTTCGTATTCTCACTACCCAATTTTGGATCTTTATAAGAATGTCCATTCGCTGCCATAATACCACTATGATTTTCTACTACTACGTGACCAGACGGATTTGAACAAAATGTTCTAACTCTCGTACCTACTGAAGTATTAAATACGAATTTACCTTCATATAAATGTTTATTGATTTCTTGCATTACAACGTCAGATGTCTCAACACGTACTCCAATGTCTACTTGATTATTGATCATTTTAAGTCCTTCATTTTTCAAAATGTTAGACAACCAAACAGATCCATCTCTTCCTGGAACAACAACTACTTTATTAGCTCTGATTTCTTCTTTAGTCGTTCTAATTCCAGCAATTTTACGAATTCCATCTACATTCTCAATAATGAGATCAGTTACTTCAGTTTTATATTTCATCTCAATCTTATCAGATAAATAATCATATATGGATTTTAAGATCTCAAGATTTTGTTCTGTACCCAAATGTCTTACTTGAGCTCGTAGTAACTTTAATCCTACTGCATATCCACGTTGTTCTATCTCTTTAACTTTATCTGTAGTAGGGTCTGTAATAGATTCTGTGGCACCATGTTTTAGGTTAATATTATCTACATACTTGATCAATTCAGTGACCTCGGAGGAACTGAGATAATCTGTCATCCACCCTCCGAACTCCGTGGTAATATTAAATTTTCCATCACTGTATGCACCAGCTCCACCAAATCCGTTTGTAATAGAACATGCTGGTAAACATCCTGCAAATTCTTTCTTCTGCGTCGCAGGTGGACATTTAGAAATTCTACCTTCTAATATCGGACAACGTCTCTTAAAAATATCTAAACCTTTATCTACTAACAATATCTTAGCATTAGGCGCTTTTAAATTCAATTCATAAGCAGTAAAAATACCCGCAGGACCAGCTCCAACAATTACTACATCATAATTATTAATGTCGTCACACCTCTCTAAATACACGCGATTATATATACTATGTAAAATCGTGCTTCATTTATAATAAATCTTGACACTCTTTAAAACATTCGGCAAAATTGCTAAATCGAAAAACTTTTGATTCATCATCATTAAAAGTAACTTTCATATTAAATAAACTAAAACCAATCAAATTAAATTCTATTACTAAATGAGTATCTACATTTCCAAAACAAACATCAAAGCTACTATACTTACTATAAACTTGAAAATCAAAGTAGTAATTATATCCCAACAAATTTGCAGTAATTAATAACATTTCCCAAGCTTCCAGAAAATCTTTAGCTTTATCTTCATCTATACTAAATCCATACTTTTCATTTGTGTCTAAATAAATTTCAGCCGGTTTCATAATTTTCCCTCCATATAAAAAGAGCTATATTAATAGCTCTTTTCTTTAAAATTTAGCATATAAGTTAAAGAATTCAACATTATAAACAACAAGAAAATTAGAAAACCCAATGTAAACATAAGTGGCGTGTCATGAAATATCATAATAAGTACTCCCAATGCAGAACATAAGGTGAAGAAAAACATTGTGACAACAATTGAAAATAATCTTAATACACCAAACATCTATACAAACCTCCTACAATACGGTTCTAATTCCATGAAAATCTTCTTCACTTCACTGACTCTAGGATCTATTGCAGATATTGTTAATTGATTTCCTATCAATTTTATTGAATATTCACTTTTAATAACAGCTTTAATTACTTTCTTTAAATCGTTATCTGCAATCTTACTAAATTTAAAAAACATCTTTACTATGCTACCTTCTACTTTAACATCAAAAAACAGATTCGTTGATCCTTTACCAACACCGTTTATATTTGTCAAAGCTTTTTCTATTAACTTCACTTGTATTAAATCTCTATTGCTAGATTCAAATATCTCTACACGAATTCCTTTTTTATCAGAAAGTTCGTTTATTACTTCATAACTTTCAAAAAAACCCTTAATTTGATCTGAAATTTTCATAAAACCACCGAACCTATTTTATTTTCTTAATAGGCTTAATACAACTTTATAATACCCTACCACCCGTTATCAAATACAAAAATCCAACAATCAACATCGGTAACCAAAAAATATGAAACAATATATTAAAAACAAGCTCACCATTTTTCTTATACGGCTTAAAAAGTAAACCAATCAACAAATATAAAACTACCCCTATGAACCAAATCATATTTCCATCTCCTTATAATATTATTATATCAAATTGACTTGATTTTGTAAACACTTTTTAATAAAAAACAAATCGATAATATCTTGTAACTCTCTAGCACTAACTGGAAAAAATTCATAAACATGTATATTATCCTCTTTTTCTTTTCTCCATTTTCTATGCATCTTGTGTCTCAATATAATAGAAGCTTTTCTAGAATCAAAATCGGATAAACTATTTACTAATCTAACTTTACAAGTTCCACCCACCGAAACTTTGTTTTGGAAAAAATAAACAATCATACTTATCCACTCGTCTTTATAAGGTACATCAAATCTTATCATATAATTATGTCTTTGAAACTCTACTCTTTCTGCTGAACTTATATATGTTTCTTCAGATAATTCTAACCCACATCTAAAGACTTCTATACAATCCAATATATCTTTAAATTGATCTCTATTAAGACCCGATAAGTTTTTCTCAAAATACAAGATTTCTCCTCCTTTCTAATTAAACAAATACGGCTTTTCAATAATTAATTTTTCTATAATATGTTCCATAATTTTAACTACATCTGCAGGATTCTTTAGATAAAGATCACAGACTCCCTCTCTTAAACTCCTATATTCAAATTGTACATCTGTCAATTCTCTTAGAAAATAACTAAAATCTAAACTTTGAGCATATTGTCCATATATTTCAAAATTCTTTGTGGTTCTATTTAAAAAAACTCTGTTTGCAGTAAAATTACTACTACTTATAAAATCCCAAACATAATGATTTTTTCCATTATAAAAAAATAAATCTCTTTTGATACTAAAATCTTTAAATGATAAACTCCACATTACTTCTTTATTTTCTAATGCTCTTTCAAAATCTTCATGCATCTTTTCATTCCACTCTATATCAAATCTTCTTTTCGCTTCTCCCATTAAATCTCTTCCTCTACACAAAAAGATACCTTCTTAATATCTTAATTAAGAAGGTATCTTTTTTAAATCAATTTATTTGTCAAATTTTCTTTATTAATAAATCCAATCACTCTATCTACTTCTTTTCCATCCTTCAAAAATACCAACGTCGGTACTTTCATTACTCCATACTGCTCTGCAATCTCAAATTGATCTTCAATATTAATATCAGTTACTTGTACTCCATTTTCTTCTGATACCGTTTTAACTACCGGTGCTAACATCTTACAAGGTCCACAAGTTGTTGAATAAAATTTCAAAATTTCCATGTCTATCATCTCCGCTTTTTACTTTTGGATTTATATAATATAAAAAAGCTTCAAAAAAATTTCTGTTTTTCCTATTTACTTTGAATAAGTATTGTGATATATTAAACATAAAAATACGGTAGATCTCTCTACCGTAGTAAGTATTTTTAGATAAAAACTTCGTATGAATGTGAGTTCGGTAAGATGATGTCAATATCGTCAAATACTCCTACGTCTATTACTCCAGATAATGTTCTAATCTTTTCTGACTTACTACTACCTTCCCAATTCTCCAATGTCAATTCCGCATGCTCACCTTCTATTACTGTACATACTGAAATCTCCGAAGCCTTAAACCCTTTGCAAAATTTCATGAGGTCCCACGTAAGCGTTTCTCCTGCAAGTCTGTTCTGTGTTGTTATCATATGATAACCTCCTTTTTTATATTATATTCACATTTTATAATGAATATTATTAGCATTCCTTGTTTTCCTTAACCTGATTAATAATCTTAATTATATGGTTCATATTTTTTAAACAGTATAAATTTTAATTATCTTCTTGGCATAAAAAAACCAATCTCTCCAAATAATTTCATCAATTCATGGATTGTATCTATATCATATACAGAAAAGCACAAGGTGTTATATATAGAAGAATAATCACCATTATATCTATCTAAAAAATCATTCGTAAATTCAGAAGTATGATTAAATTTCATCACTATACCATCTTTCACAGAACCAACTTCTATAGATAATAACTTTACATCTTCTCCCCACCACTTAGTCCAATACTCAAATTCATTAAAAATCTTATTTCTACTAAATTTAATATTTGTTCCATATTCTAATGCCATATATTCAGCATATCCCTTAAAAACTTGCTTCACTTCCGAATACTCCATTGCCATTTATCTCGTACAGCTCCTTTAATATCTCTAATACGTTTTTCTCATCCTCTTCAACATCTATTAAAAATTTAATGGAAGGCCCAGTTACAGAATAATCTAACTTTTTTAAATATTTATTATTTATAAGCTTTACAGGAGAAACTTCATCTGATTGCGATAATGAAAAAATCGAAGTATTCAATACTCTTTTAAGAGATGTAAGTCTCAAAGAACCACCAGTTCCATCAAAATAACATATATGTTCAACTCGTATCTTCATTAAATTTCGATACATAAACTCGTGAGTTAAAACCATATAACCAAAATTTTTTCTAGAATCAGTAAACATATCATCATTCATCAAAGATGATATAACTATCTGAGACTCTATATAATCAATAATTTTTTGACCTAACATTTCCTCAACCCTCTCTAAATGCTTCTTCAAAAAATTCTCTCAACTCTGTAAGATTTTCTACTCCAAAAGTTAATTTCAAATTCTTCTTATTATGCATAACTCTCTTAGAAACCTTACTTTGCATATTCTCCAACTTCTTTTGCTCTTTCATCCACTCTATAGTCTTAAGTGCTTGTATGCTCATATCATTATGAAACAATATACTAACAAGCATAATCTCTTGCTTCTTAGGTCTAAACAATATGATCTGAAAGTTTGGATTCTCAATCACATACGATTCCATCTTCTTGGAATTCTCTTTCTCCCAATAAGTCCAATCTTTCTCAAATAAGGATTTCATAACAACTAACCCATCTAAGTAATTTATGAGATCCATCCCAATCTCCCCCTAAAATATTTTATCAACCATGTCTAACAAATCATCAAAATTATATAAAACTAATAAATTTTGAACTTCATATAACTCGTATATCTTTTCTCTATATGTCAAATTTAAAGCGCTTACAAAATATCTATCTTCAGAACAATAAATGGAAATACAAAGCTGACGATCAGCATAAACTAAAATATTTTCTTTAAATATAATTACGTTTATATTCTGTCCAGTTGCTAATACCTTAATTACCAAATTCTCTTTAATTTGATCTACTATATCTTCTAAACTCATACACAATCAGCCTCTTTTACTGCGCTTATAATACTAAAAAACTCCATCAATTCATCAAGATCTTTCAATCTAAATCCAGATACCTTATAAAAATCATTATATTTTACAAATTTTACTTTTTGCATCTTGATTAAACACCAGCTCATTACATCATCTATAACATTTAAAGCCACTCTAGTTTGTAAAACATTTACATTTCCAGTCTCTATATAGTAAAAGAATTCAATCATCATAACATCTTCTTCAATAACATATAACAATGTTTTACATGCATCACTCTTAATAAATTCGCATTTATCTCCAGATACTATTCTCATAATCTTATATGCTTCAAGAAATTCCTCCATACTTTTTAGATCAAACATATTCTCCATCTCCTCAAAGTTTGTGTTCCCAACATATCGATAATAAAACTTTAACCGCGGTTAACAATTTATCATAAGAATCGGAAAACATTATAAACTCTTTTCTACTATTAAATTCACTCTTCAATACATAATCTTGTACTACTAACAAAAATTTATAATCTGTAGGATCTTTATAAAATACAACAGCAAACCAAAATGAATACGGTAATCCATAATCTATAGTAAATGAACGATGTGTTTCATTAAATTCTGCTTTTGGATCGAGTCTGTATTTTTCTACACCAGCCAACTCTCTCATCAAAACATCATTATCTATAATATCAAATATCTTTTTAGCAAATTCACGCTGTTCATTTACTACATTCTCATCAAACATGATTTACCTCCAAATGAAACTCAAATATTTCAACAAAGTATCGTGAGTTCCATATAAATTGAAACTATAATCAGCATTAAGATTAATTCTGTACTCATAAACAAATTTTCTAATTTTTCTGCTCCAATCAAATTGATTCCAATTGTATATTTTATAAATATATCTATCTTCTTCTATAAACCTTATATCTTTAGTAATATTTATATTCATAATTTCTTTATGATCAACTTTATAATGATAATAATCATTTTTATTTTGTGTAAATAATTTAATTAAATAAAAATTTTCATGATCATGATGTTTAATGAAATACTCTTTATCACATAAAGCTTCCATAATAATAAAATTCTCTATGTATTCAATTACTCGATCAATATCTTTAAATCTATTTGTCATTTTCACTATTCTTCCTCCCCGCTTATAAAGCGCAAAGCAATATTTAATATCTCAGTATTCTCATTGTTTTCATATAAGAAAAATTCAAAAATAACAAATGTTCTGTATCTATAAATTTTCCTATAATGCTTTTTATAATTTATATTCTTTGGAATCTTGTCTTCAAAAACATCTGCTTCTTTCTCTGAAAAATCCAAATATAAAATAGTACAAGATTCATCGTATACTGATATTTGTAAACTACAAATTCTGTCTATATATAAGAAATATATATCTTTACTTTTTAAATCAAAAGATATATCTTCATCTATCAATTTTCTCGATACTACAAAAGCATTTAAATAATCTAAAACATAATTAGTACTCATATCCTCTCTCCTTTCAAAAATTCCAATATAACATCTAATAACCTTTTTGCTAATTCTTCTTTATACAGATGAATCTCAAATATAAAATCACTTATATATCCACTTTTATATTTCGTACATTCTCTTACATTATATTGAAATTCTCTCCTATCCATTATTTCTCTAAGCTTATTCATTTCATTCTTAGAACAATCTACATATATAGCACATAATTTACCATATGTACATACTTTCAAATTGCAAATTCTTTCTACATATAGAAAATATTTATGATAATCATTAGTATGAAATAAAACATCTCCTTCAGTTAATTGCTCAGATACTACAAATGCATTCAAATAATCTATTACATAATCGCTTATATTCATTTTTTACCTCCTCTCAAAAACTTCAATACAATTTCTAACACTAAATCAACTTCTTCTTTCTTATATAAACGGAATTCAAAAGTAACTTCAGTTTTATATCCATTACCTTTATAAATTTGTCTATATTGTTTGTTATAAGTACAAGTTTTATAAAATCTACTCATTCTCTTATCGAGTTTTCCAGTTTCTCTTTCGTCTAAATCTAAATACAAAATACAAAATCTACTCTGCATCCAAACTTTTAAATTTGCAACTTTGTCTATATATAGATAATAATTATCTTCAGCTACTCGATCAAGTGATACATTTCCATCAATTAACTGCTCAGACACCACAAAAGCGTTTAAATAATCAACAACATAATCTCTAATCACTTTGTGTCCTCTCCTTTATAAAACTCAATATCACTTCCAATACTTGACTTGCTTTCTTTTCTTTATATAAAGAAAATTCAAACGTAATATCAGTTACAAAAGCATTATCTCTTACAATCGTATTATATCTTTTTCTAACATGACAAATCCCTTCAATTTTCTTTGCAAAAATATTCTCTTCATCTTCAGAACATTGTAAATATATAACACAAAATTTACCAAATACATATAGTTTCAAACTATATACGTGATTTACATATAAAACATATTTATAAGTTTCTACATTATTTAAAACAACTACGCCATCCGTCAACTCTTCTGACACCACAAATGCATTCAAATAATCTATTACATAATCGCTTATATTCATTTTCTCCCTCCTCTAAATTTCAATATTAGATCTGCTAACTCTTCAGCTGTTTGCTGATCAAATATATGAATCTGAAAAGAATATCGCTTAATTTTTACTTCTGCTCTATATCTATTATCTCGCATTACTTCTTCATTTTTTGAATAAGAATATCTTTCTAATAATTGTTCAAACAACTTAGCATCTTCTGATGAACACTTAATAAAAAATACCAACGAATCACTCAAAACATGCATTTTAAAAATTTCATCGCCATCGGAAAATAAAGAATATACAGTTTTATCAAAAACTTCAACATAAGATTCTCTATCTACAATAAATTCTGCTAAAGCAAAAGCATCTAATCCATCTTTAATGTTTTCTATATTCATCGTATTCCCCCCGTCTCTCCCCAATCATTTCATGTCTTCCTTATATATTAATTATATCACATCTTTCATACTTTGTAAACAATTTTTTAAAAACAATCCAGACCATGCTTCTTTCCACATATCATGTTAAAAAACATCGACTATCCTTTTATTATATACTCTATAACGGGCGGGATTCCTCTCAAACATCCGCAGCTAGTTATATCTTCTATTCTCTAACCTGGCTGAGATCACTTTTGATCTCAGTTCTATATAGAAAAACTAAGAGGTGGGAAAGGTTCCCCATACGCTTATGATAAGGTCGGAACAGGCAGCCGACACCCTTCTGGATCAAGATAAATCTTATTTATCTCCCGAAGTTAGGAGATGCAGGAAATGTCACCCTGCTATCATAAGTTACCAGAGATCAGGAGTACGCCGTCCTGCTTAGCTTTTTCTATATAGAACTGAAATTAATTTAGTTCTATATATAGAAATCTGATGCCAAAGACTTTTCTATATATAGTACTGATATTAATCAGTATAGGGCAAATTCGATGTCCTAGGATCTATTACGATATTACTACGCTAATGTTCTCTTTCAAATACATAGCAGAAAGTATCGTAATACTCCATTTAAAATTGGTGTTCACCACTACTAGCCTGTAGTTATAGCCAAACTCGAACAACCATCAACACCACTGGCAAGGTGTTTCCAGCTGACGTATATCTCGTCGGTCAGCAAAAACTCCTAATTAACGAATTAATTAGGAGTTTTTTTTATTGCTTATATTCAACTAAAATTTCATTAATACAATCTAAAAACTTATCAAAATCTCCAAATATAAGTCTATCAAACGCAGCATAATCAACTACATATCTACATAATTCAAAATTCATATTAACCAATAAATTCATCTTAAACCTTTCATCATATACTCTCGCTCTTACCCAAGCAGAAGGCGAATTTTTATCTATATAAGCATCTATAAAAAGATCTAACATCTCACACGCAACTTCAAAAAGATCTATCTTATCTTTATGCTTTTCATAAACTTCAATTTTTAAATTCTTAATAGCGGTACTAAGCTTTGTAATCACACAATCACTTCCAATAAATATCTATTCATCTCTCTTACAGAACTAATCCAATCATTATACATTCTATCTTTAAAAGATTCAATTTGAACTTTATTTTTTTCTGTAACCAAACCCTTCTGATGTATAAAAAGTAATTCACTAATTCCAAATATATAAAATTCACATCTCATACAATATAATTTTTCTCCACGTATATGTACTTCATATGCTAAATAAGTATCGTATTCATACGTAACATCAGTATAACCAAGCATAACTAAATTTAATTCAAATAATTCTAACTCGTCTTTAATCTCAATTGCAATATCTCTGTTCGCTATTCCTAAATAATCAAAGATTTTGCTCATACTTATTCACTCCAGTTCTATATATAGACTTTTATAAAATTTTCATCATAATTTCTATAGCTCTATCTAAACGCATAGTACTAGAGCTAATATCCTCAATTTTTCCATGAATTCTATCCATATAAAAATTAATATTAGTAACTATACGAATTGAATCTTCATTTATATATAAGTAAATTTTATCTGGATCTTTATTAAACAAAATAAATAATTTGCATTTTGAATTCTCTCCGTCTTCTACAGAATATCCATTAAAACTTGCATAAACCGTTAAAGCGTCTAAATTGTCTAACGTTTCTTCTTTTTCTCTATATAGAGCTTTTCTTAAATCTAACACACAATCACTCCAGTTCTATATATAGACTTTTTATAAAGTTTTCAGCATGAGATCTATTGCTTGATCTAAACTCATATTGCTTAAATCTTCATCTCCACTAATAGCTTTATTAAATCTCTCTCCATACAATCCACTATTAGAAGAAATGCACACTTTATCTTCTACAAATAAATTAATTTGACATACTCCCTTTTTAAAGGTTACATAGACTTCCTCAAGCGAATTCTTTTTTACAGAAGTATAGTATTCTTCAAAATTAGCAAAAATCATCAACGCATCTAATTTATCAAGAGTTTCTTCTTTCTCTCTATATAGTACTTTTCTTAAATCTATTACTCTTTTCTCTTCCTGTATATTAATTATATCACGTTTTTTTGCTTTCGTAAACAACTTTTTTAATTTCTCTATATATAGACAACTGGAAATTTCTGTCAACTTCACTATCAACTTATCGACAATTGTTATGATCCGCATATGCAACTCCTCCGCAATTCCTAATATTTGTACAACACTTTTACAGCAATTTCCACCACTTTTGATCTACTTTTTCTGAAAATCCTTTAGCTACAAATAAACTCTGCGTTAGCTTAGCAAAAGTGTCAAAAATGTGCTGGATTTCTGGAAGGCCTCACCCACTCTGACCTCCGATCTCGTGACTTCTTTTTTTGAGATCTCGTGTTTGTTTTTTTTGAGATCTAGTGTTTGTATCGTTGTTTGTTTCTTGATATATATGTTTGTTTTTATATATAGTAGTTTATGTTTGTTCTTTATATATGATATTTGATAGTATATATGATTTTTGTTTATATATGCTGAAGTCTTTATATTAACATTTGTTTTCTATATATGATTCTTATTTGTCTTATATATGTATTGTTTATAGTTAGTTTCTTCTATACGTGCACGCGTTTACTATAATAAACACTTATCTTTATATATGAATGTTTTATATTGTTAGTGTATATTTCTTTTTTTGTGTATGTTCATTTTTATTTATCTCTGATGTTTATACTTTTAACACCCTTCTTTGTTGTTCTGGGTTTAATTTTGTTACATTTTACTTTACCCTTTTTACACAGCTTTTTATACGATTTACACCTACCTTATGATTATTATTTAGTGCAGTATTTACATTTTTATGACAGTTTTATTTACACAATGGATATTTTAGTGTAGTAGGTGTAAATTTCAGTCTAGAGTGTTCTAGAGTATTTTACGGAGTTAAAAGCTGGTTCTATAGTAGATTATTAAGTAAAGTTCATAATTGGATATTATTTTTTTATAGTCTGATTATTGATTGTAGTGTATTTATTAGTATTTCAATTTTTGTTATATATAGCATTTGTTTTGTTGTTTGATCGTCATATATTTTTATTAGTTTTTTTATTTTTCCGTCTATAGTAGACGAATGTATTTCTCTATTGATAGAATCCAGTAGAATTGTTTCTTCGTCTATGATAATATAGACTGAGACTTTATCCATTGTTAGATAGATTAGTGCAGAGTTATTTAAGTAGTCTTGAACTCGCAGTTTGTGACCTAGCATATATATTGATACTTCTAGTGTTTCTAATTGTTCTGTTAGGTCTTTGTTTATATTTGTTATAGTATTTGTTAGTATTCCCATTTTACATATGCTCCTTATTAGAATTCATTTAGTATTGTGATTATTGTTTTTATTGCTTCATCTTGTGGCATATATCCGTACATTTCATTTGTTTTGTGATCGACTAACGCATATACGGGTTCTGTATTTGATAAGTCTCTATATGCTGAGCACTCATAGACATTGTTTTTTCTTATATTTAAAGATCTGATAAAATCGCCATCAAATGAGTAATCCAATAGAAGTAGAGTTACATCAAACATTTCTAGTTGATCTATTTGATTTTGGTTTAAATTTCTTTTTTCAAAAAATGAAGTTAGTGAATTCATAATATTTATCTCCTTGTATAAGACTATTTAGTGTTTTGATTGTTTTGTTTATTGCTTGATTTTCTGATGTCAATTTAGCAACTTTATTTGCTATATAATTAGTTATCATGTATGTTGTTTCTGTGTATTCTTTTGATTCAAAAATTGTCGTGTCTGTGTATAATTTTTTTATATATGTTGTTGTTTCTTTGTGTATTGAAAAAAATGCTATCTTGTTATGATTTAATATATGTAAAATATTATTATTAGTGACAAATTTATAGTCTAACATAAGTAAAGATACATCTAATAATTCTAGTTGTTCTTTTTGTATTTGAGTTGCGTTTTCTTCAAAGAATGATGTTAGAGTAGTCATATTGTTCTCCTTTTAGATAATTTCCATTATCATATCCACTATTTGTTCTATAGTTAAATTTTCAATTCTTTCTACAGGTTGATTCTCTCTTGGGTTAAAAAATATTAATTTGTCTGAGCTTTTTTGTTTATATATAGTGAATTTATGATTTTCGTCGTTAAAGAAATACATAAACTCGCTCGCGTTTTCCGTTCTCCAGTTTAGTATGGGTAGTGTTGCGTCTATTGCTTCTATTTTTGTTTTGTATTCTTCTGATGTTTTATACTTATTTAAGTATTCTATTAGTGTCATATGATTCTTTCTCCTTATATATTTTTCATTAGAAAATCTATTGTTTCTGTTATTGTTATTTGTTTTAGTTTTTGCATATATTTATTTTCTTTGTTCATAAAAAATACTGTACATGAGTCCGTTGTTTTTCTTGCTAAAATTGAAAATTTACATTGACGATTTTCATAAATAACGTAAGTAGATAAACTATGAGGTGCTAATCTATATTCTAACATATTTAAACTTACCTCTAATGTTTCTAATTGTTCTATTTGTTTTTGTGTTGGTTTTTTGTGTTTAAAAAATTCTATTAGTATTCCCATTTTATGCTCCTTATAGAATATAGAATAAATGGTCTATTACTTGTTCTGTTGTTAAATTTTCTCGTCTTTTAATTGTGTTTTCTTTAACATATCTTATTGAAAGTTTATTTGAATCTACGTGTTTAAATATAGTAAATTTCCATTTGCCTTTATAATGTCCGCGAAACGCTAAATTATAAGTTAGTTCATAATCTAACATAGTTAAATTAAATTCTAAGAATTCCAATTTTTCTTGTTGAGTTTTAGTTAAATCGTTTTTATCGAAATATTCATTTAGTATTTTCATTTTATACTTCCTTATCTAGTAGATTAATAATTTGATCTACTGTTAATTTGTTTATTGTTTTAGCGTAAATCATTTTTTCTGTTTTGTAACATACATCATAGATATAAACAGCATTGATTTTTTCCCAGCTAATTATGAAGTAATTAGCGTTAAAACCTTCTACATGTATTTGTAATGTGTTTAAAAATTGTTTTCTCATTTTATATCCTAGCAGACACAGTTTTACATTTATTATATCTAATTGTTCTTCTTGCTGTTCATTCGGTTTTGATCTATCAAAGTATTCTACTAATGTCATTAGATTTTTCTCTTTTCATATTTTTGATAGTAAATAAATAACACGTTTTAATGTGATATGACGCAATGCATTTGCTGTTTTTTTATCATCCTCATCGTCTCTATGATCAAAAACCATATAATTGTATTTGGAATTTTCCATTTCCTGATAAATTGATATTTTACAAGTATCTTTAAGATTCACATATAGAGAATTCATCGAACCGTGTTCCAACCAATATTCTAGCATGTTTAAATTTACTTCTATCATTTCTAATTGTTCTATTTGTTCCATGGTTAAATTTTCATCTTTAAAATATGTTGTTAGTATCATAATTTTTCTTTTGACTCCTTCATTATTGCTTTTGACAATAAATTTACAAGTTCATCAAATTTTACTCGTCTACTCCAACCTTTTTTAGGTACAAAAAAATCATATTCACTTTCTCCTTTTTTATATATAGAAGCTATATCTTTTATATGAAGGGAGGAACTAAGATCTATTCTATTAAATTCGTATCCTAGAATGATGACTGTTACTTCTAACGTTTCTAATTGTTCTATTGTTTGATCTGCGAGATTCTCATGTTTAAAGAAATTTATTAATACTGTCATGTTTTTCCTCATTTCAATGTTGAGAGTATATCTATGATCTCCTCTAATTTTACATTTTTCAAATAGTGATCGTGTTGATTGTTTATTGGGTATTGAACAAAAACATCGTATATATTTTTTGGGTTTTTATAGATTGCAACTATTGTATGTTGCAATATTACGTATACTGCATTTGACATGTTTTCAAATTTATAGCCTAACAATATTAATGTTACTTCTATCATTTCAAATTGTTCTTTTTGATGATTTGTTAAATTTTTTTCTTTAAATAATTTTGTTAGTTTTGACATCATGACTTTCCTTTTTTTAATATTAGTTTATACAAAATATCAATAATTTCTCGTATATTTTGTTGACGTTTACTTATTTTTTTGTCACTCGATGTAATTGAATAATGTTGTTGTCCAGTTGTTTTAATGTTTGTACTTTTTGTTTCTTTATTGTAGTAAATTTCAAAAACAGGATGTTTATAAATTGTGAAGCTAAGTTCTTTGTTTAAGACTATATATAAAGAATCTAAAAATCTTTCTTCAATTGCATAATTCAACAAAACTAAAGAAACCTCCAGTGCATCTAATCGTTCTGATTGTTCTTCCGATAATTCTTCTTCCTCAAAATATTTTTTTAGTATTGACATTTTAATTCTCCTTACATTATTTTAGGCACAACTTCAAGTACACTACCTAAACTGAGTCTAGAACTTGTGGTAGACATTTGCAAAACTTCTTCAAGTTGAAGTTTTATCTTTATGGTGTGTGCCAATATAGTATATTGATGTCGCATGATAACGCGATTTTGTTCTGATTTTTTATATGTAGACCATCTTTGATCCCCATATATTGAAAAAATAAGTTCTCCATTTAAACGTGCATATATTGTTTTGTTGGTTTTTTCAAATGCATATCCTAGTAAAGCTAAAAGTATTTCTAATGTTTCTATTTTATCCCTATATAGTTGTATTTTAGTGTCTTGTTCAAAAAAATTAATAAATGTCGACATATATAAGTTCCTTTCTTTAGATCAGTTTTTCTATAAGATTTATAGTATCATCTATGTTTAGATCAGAAGTACTGTTTCTTTCTTTAAAATATTTTTTTATTTTTTCGTATGCTGTTTTATTTTGAGAAAAGAATTGCCACTTTTCATTGAGATACGTTTTAACAACTGAAAAACCGCCAGTGTTATTATACATATATATGTTTAAAACGGTGTCAAACCATTTTATTTCATAACCCAATAAATTTGTTGTAACTTCTATTTGCTCTAGTTGTTCAATTTGTTCTTTGTTGAGATTTATATTTTGAAAATATTCTATTAGTTCCATGATTTCTCTTCTTTCTTATTTAGATTCAATTGTTTCATATAACTCTAATATTAATTGTTCTAACACTAAATTGCGAATAGAACGTGTTAATTTTTCTCCAAAATAAATTGAATAGTTTAATTTTTCTTCAAAGTACATAGAATCATTCTTTCTCATTAATTTTTCCGTATATATTCTACACTCAATTTGATTATTTTTAGAAATATAAATATTTAAAGATGGAAACGATTGTGTAATCGTATAATTTAACATAGTTAACATTGTTTCTAGCACTCTATATTCTCAATTTGTTGTTCTGTTAATTTTTCTCTTTTAAAACAAACTGTGAGAGAAGACATTGTGTTTTCCTCCTTTAATTTAGAAATTGTAAAATAGCATCTATTAATTCGTCTACACTTAATTTTTCTTTAAATGGATTAAGTACATAATACAGTGTTTTTGTATTTGTTGAGTTTTTTAAAATAGTGTATGTATTATCTTCTTTTGTTATAGAAAACATGACTTTATGATTATATGAAATAATCAAATTTGTTAAAGAAATAGATTCTCTAACATTGTAACCAAACATAAACAAAATTGTTTCTAATCCCTTCAGTTTTTCTATTTGCAAATAATCTAATTTTTCACGTGTACAAAAGTATTTAACCATTTTACTCATCGTGTTTTCTCCTTCAACACATATTTACCCATATTTTTGCTGTCCCTCTACAGCAAACACAAGTGAAAAAATCTGATTCAGTTATATAAAAAATACCGTTAGTACAATCAACACAATCAACTTGCATATAATCTTCAACGTTTGTAACATCTATTTCTAATATTGCTTTCTCATGCGTTTGTTTATATATTGTGGCTTTCATAATTTTCTCCTTCAAATAATTTGCATAATAAGGTCTATTGTTTCTTTAGCATTTAAAAGTTTCTTGTCTGTTTGTTGTTTAATTTTTTCTTTTATATCTATATTGTTTGACCAGATTAAAAACTTATCAACATCTCTCCAATGTATACCAAATTTATTGCAATTATTAATATCAAAATTAATGCCTAGGGATAAAACGTTTAACTCGTAATCCAATAGTGTTAATGTGACATCTAAAGTTTTTAATTTTTCTATATATTCTTCTGATAAATTTTCGTAGTCAAAAAATTCAACTAGCATTTTTTCACCTCACTTCTAAATAATTTTTTCAATAATAGTAAATAATTCTTCCAATGTTAATTTATGAAGGTAAGCATTATGTTTTTCTGCTTTTTCTTTAAACTCTTTATTTGTTGACCAAATAATCCATTTACTTTCATTGTCTGAAACGTAAAATTGATGTAATTTGTTTTTGCTAAAAGCAATTGCATCAACAAACTCGTGTGTGTCATATCCTAATAAATTAATTGATACTTCTAACGTTTCTAATTTTTCTCTATATTGATTTGTTATATTCACTTTGCTTAAAATAAATTTTGTCAAGTTTCCCATCACAATTCTCCTCTCATTAAAGTATATCTGAAATAAGTTGTATCATCTCAGTAGTTTTTAAATTTAACAATCCAAGATTAAACGTTTGATGATACTCATAGATCTTATTGAAATATTCATCGCTATCTGCTCCAATTATCCAGTTGTTGTTTGCTTCTTTTATTGGATTGCGATAAATATAAAATGCTTCTATCCAGTCTTTTTCAAAATAAAGACAAGGATAATTCGATTGTGCAATTTTTAACTCATAACCATACATTTTTGCTTTCACTTCTATCATATCTAATTTTTCTGCTTGTTCTGAATCTATATTTATGAAAAATTCTTTTAGCATTTGCTTCCCCCTAAAACAGGATTTATAAAATCGCTCATTATTTTTCATCTCGTAATAATTTTTAATGTTTATATTGTCTTTATTATTATATTTAATGTATGTCAGACTTTTAATTTTTAAATTATTTTGTCCATTATATCTAATAATTCTGATAACTCAATTTCTTGATGTGAAAATGGCAACAATTTTTTAAGTTTATTTTCATATATCAGATTATTGTTTGTTGCACTTATTATCCAATTTCCTTTTGATATACTATAAATATAAAAAACTTCACTATTGTCTTTAAAAAAATAAATTATATTTGAAACAACAAAATTTTCATATCCTAGCAGAGATGTTGATACTTCTAAAGCTTCAATTTTGTCTAATTGTTCTTGAGTTAAAGTTTCGTTTTTAAACATTTCACTAAATTTCCCCATCGTTAACTCCGCCTTTATATTATTTTTTGTATAATATCTATTAAATCAAAACAATTTAATATTTTTAATGTTTTCTGTAGTCCATACCTTTGTAATTTAAATAAATATTCTTTATTTTCAACTCGAATAGAGTACTTTTTTTCTTTATCTTCATAATATCCATCTTCATCTTCGTGAAAATATACATAGAATTTACTTTCTCCATCTTTATAAAAAGATATATGAAATTCGTCGTCATTTTCATCTGTAACATTGTATCCTAAAATGAATAAATTTACTTCAAGTAATTCTATTTTTTCTAGTTCTTGTTGCGTTTTACATTCTTTTTTGAGTTTATTTAACAATAATCCCATTTTAATTCCACCCTTTATACTAAAATAGCCACTCAATAAGAGTGGCTGATATTACTTAATAAATTTTATTAAGTATTTTTGATATATCCTATATAATAATTATATCAAAAATACACAAAAATGTAAATTGTTTTTTAATATTAAATTATGCCTTCAATTATGCTTATGGTTTCTGGCACATCTAAAAGAGTTTGATTCGTTTTCATTATTTTTTCTTTAAATTCATTTGTTTTTCCAACTACATACCAAAAATTAATAATGGTTTCTTTTTCAACGCCCTTGCAATATAAGATATAAAATTGTTCTAGACCGTTTTTATTGAAACTTAAAACATAATCTTTATAAACTATAACATATCCAAGTAATGTTGCGACTATTTCCAAGGATTCTACTTTTTCAATAGTTTGCTTATCCATTTTGACAACGCTAAAATAGCTACTGATTATCATATACATTCCTCCTTTATTAATCATTATTTTGAAATAGGAGAATATAGAATCAATAATTCTTTCATTTTGTTTAATGCTTCACCAAAATCGTTACAATTATATACAGAGAGCATATCTGATCCCTTATCAAATCCAGATAAATTGATAGAAAAATTATATTTATTTGTATTAAAATACAAATATACAACAAATAAGTCAGTGAAACCAATTTTTGAATTCACTATACAAGTTACTCTTATTGAATTATACACGGAAATTGAAGTTCCAATAGTAACGTCAATAAGATTTGCTAAAACCATGATAGAATCTATTTCATCGCTATATTTATTAACCATTTCTATATTCGATTTTTCCAATAATTCTTTGAAATTCAAATTTTATCACTCCTAATCTCAGATATACCTACATATTATGTCTTTTGCTTTTTCTAAAGTTTCATCAAAATTATGAAATTTTTGATATGTTGATAATAACTCTGGATTTTTAAATTTAAAAGTGTATGCATGTATGCAATATCTTTTTTCTTCAAATGATAAACTCATTATAAATAAAATATCTTGTATTGCACCGTTCGTTATTGCAAAATTCGCAATGATAGTGTTTTCAGAATAAAAAGCAAATACATCAATGTCTAATAAATTAGCGAAAACTAATAATGAATCTATTTGATCACTATAACTTTCCCCAATTTCATCGTATGAGAATTCCAATAATTCTTTAAAATTCACGTCATTTCATCCCCTAATTTGAAGAATATAAAGTTAATAACTCATACATTTTATCTAGCATTTTATTTAAATTTGTAGTGTAATAATTTGTGTCAATATCGTATTTTTTAGAATCTTTTTTATTAAGAAACATATTGTATCGATTCAAATCAAAACGAAAATTGATGAAAAACAACATGTCATCTGGACCATCGTATTTATTCATATAGAAACTTACGCTCATTGCATTTTCTATGCAAAACGTGTTATGTATTTCGATATTTGAAAGAACAGAAACAACTGATATCATATCCATTTTATCTTTAGAATCTTGACTTATGTTTTCATATGCGGTTTCCGCAAGAACTCTGAAATCCATATTATCTCACCTCATGATTTGATAATATTTCCATGATTTTTTCTAATTGCTTTTCAAAATTTTCTACTGTTTCAATAATTCCAGTATTTCGATTTGATACTCTGTATAAATCTTCTTTAAAATCTATATAGAGAGTATAAATGACAGTATTCGAACTGAATTGTCTGTGTTTATAAAAATGTACTCTAAACAAAGTTTGATCTACGTATCTGCCCCATACACTTAAACCAATCAAATTGGCAAAAACCTCTATAGAATCTATTTTATCTATTTTTTCTTGTTCAAGAAGAATTTTGCTTTTTTCAAATACTTCATTAAAACCTCTTTTCATATAATTT
>RCUU01000008.1_pt1 | contig 127596 bp, 99 predicted proteins | sample 2166211 | NCBI WGS metagenome assembly RCUU01 (sample SAMN09932620, study PRJNA488358) | compost metagenome | feature: garden; material: soil; isolation source: compost soil in phenylacetic acid-enriched culture | place: Germany: Experimental Botanical Garden Goettingen | collected 2016-01-27
AAATCAACCCGTTAGCAAAGCCAACCTGTCTATTTGTTGGTATAACCGCTCCGCCTCGTCCGCCAAGTTAGGCTGATTCAGCCGGATCGACATGGCAAGCAACCGGTCGGCTTTCTGTTTGAGCCGCTTGATCTCCATCATGACCACTTCTTGATCCATCCCCGGATAACGTTTCACGAGCGTTACTCCTTTCACCACATTTACTAAAAACATCCATTCGTCTTCCTCCAATTTACTTCATTTTGCAGTAGTGGCCATTTCCTGGAGTTTTGAAATAGGGACAATTTTTCTGCAAGCTTGATCTAGATCAAGAATAAGCCGACCGGTTGATGTTAACATAAGAGACAGGAAGACAATGATATCAACGATCATGATCCAAAAACCCATTCAATGAACCGGCCCGCTGACCGGTCAAGGAGGAACTATTCATGGAAAAGCTGGCATTAACCAACCTTCAAGACTACCAACCCGAGAAATTCACCAAACGCATTGCCTTCAAGAAAGGCGAAAGCGTCGTATTCGTGCTGAACTTTATGCCGGGGCAAGAGCTGCCAACCCACACGCATCCGAATACCGACGTGTTTATTCTTGCCCTGCAAGGTAGCGGAGCGATCACGGTGGACGGAGAAACCTCACCGCTGGGACAAGGCGAAGTATTGCATCTGGAAGGAGCAGAGTCTTTCTCCTACCGTAATGACGGAACCGAACCCGCTAGCCTGTACGTCATTCTAACGAAAGTTCCTTCGGCGGAATACGCGCAGAACATTTAACGCCAACTCCGGCTCATGCTAAGGGTTCGTCCCAGAAGAAAGTGAATCCGATAGGTGACTTTCTCTTGATAAATCATCGGCCAGGTGGGAACCCACCTGGCCGATGATTTGATTCAAGCAAGGTCAACTTCTACAATACGACCGAGCGTTTTTCTTGTACTGATCGGTAGGCAGCCTCCATAAGCCGGGTTAATTCCACGGCCGCACGGATATTTCCCTCCGCCGACGTACCATCTTGGATATGCCCAATCCACTGCGCAAACGCGCCTGCCCGGTTGGCTGGAATCTCCAGCTCATGCCATTGTCCGGCGTATTCCTCGCCTTTCACACCGGTCCGCAGCAGCAGCTTCGACTCCGGCGTTCCGTACAGCAAGCTGCCCTCGGTTCCGTGAACCTCGATCGTAAATGGGGAATACGGATTCACAAATCCCGCCTCGGCGATCCCCACGGCCCCTGATGCCGTGCTTAATGTCATCACGGCGTTATCTTCTACCTGCTTGTCCATTACATACCCGAACTGCGCCGTAACCTCGACGGGGTCTTCTCCCAGAAACAGGCGAGTCAAATATACCGGGTGGCAGCCCAGGTCAATCAAAGCCCCACCGCCGCAATCCACCGGGTCATAGAAATGCTCCGGCAGCCATCCCGCTATCGCGCCATTGTGAGATAGTCGTACGCGAACCTGAGTGACACGTCCGAGCAGCCCTTCCTGCAACGCCTCCGAAATCGCCAATGTGTACCCGTCATTCAGTCGGGGCAAGGACACCGCCAACTTGACATTGTTTTGCTGCACCGCGTCCAGGATCTCCTGAACCTCTTGCAGATTAGGAGCCAACACTTTTTCCGTAAAGATATGCTTGCCTGCGCGGGCCGCCTGCACCATCACGTCCCGATGCAATCGGGTCGGTGCATCCACGATGACCGCTTCGATGCCGCTGTCCAGCATTTCCGTCAATGAAGCGTAATACGGAACGCCCAGCTTCTCGGCCTGCTCCTGACCCCGTTCCGGGTTCTCGTCCCATGCCGCCGTGATCTCGGTGTCGGGATGCGCCAGGGCCTCCTTTGTATAATCCCATGCATGTACATGCCAATAACTGATCATGCCAATCCGAATCGCTGCCATTCGCCATTCCTCCTCGGAATAAATGTCCAATTGATTCCTTCTTAATGTAACACAACCCCGGGCAAAAAACAGACCGAAGGCTGGACCACTCCGCCCCGGTCTGTTTGTTCATTTATTTCGCGATGAGGTCTCCCAATGAAACGGAATACCCCTTGGAGACATTACCAGAAGTGTCGACAGATTTGAACTGTACCGTGTACCCTTTCGGATTCTTCATGTCCGGCAGCACTACGGTCTGAACGCCGCGAGCTACCTCCATCATATCGCCGAATGGCTTCTTGTTCTTTAGCAGACGGATCTGCACCTTCTCGCCGTCCACATCGTACGGACCGTCCCAATATAGCCGGATCCGTCCGTTTTCCTTTACCGCGCGCACATGTTCAACTTCCCCCGGAGGCGTATGGTCGCGGGGCGGTTCAGGAATCACGGGCGGCGCCGTGAATACGGCCGGATCGCCGAACGTGAACTTATCCAGGTTAAACAGCCAATCCGAGCCTTTGAAGAGGAGGAATACGATATGTTTACCGCGAACCGGGGAGGTAACCTCCGCCGAGAACACTTTAAACTCCTGCCAGCCGCCAGTTCCGGTGACGGCCGTCTCCGCGATCACAGGGCCGCTTGGGCTGTCCAGCCGTACCTCGATCGTCCCGCCGGCGGTATCGCTGGCGGCGCTGACATGGAATTGCGCTGCTCCGCCGTCTTCGCCAAAGTCTACGTAATTGTACATAGCATACGGCTGATTAGGTCCAAACATCCCTGCAAGGTACGTTTGTCCCCCGCCTTGCTCCGTGCCGAAACCCGAACCGCTCGTATAGCTTTCGGCCTCCAGCTTGCCGTAAGCATCCTGGGCCTTGCCTTTAACAGTCGTAAAGCTGAACCAGTCGAGGTTACACGGAAAATCGCTGCCGTCCGTGCCATGGAACACCAGGTAGACGTCGTGGATGCCAGCCGCTGCCGTGTCATCGACCGTGGACATCACATCGATCCATGTTGCCCAGTCGCCAACAGCGGGAATAGGAAGGGTGCTGACGGTTGGCCCGTTCAAGCTATCCAGCTTCACCTCGATCGTTCCGCCGCGGTTCCCGCTCGCGACATGCGCCGTGATTCCGGCCGCACCGCTGCCGAAATCGATGCCCTCATAATGAACGTACGCGCCATTCGTGATTCCCTCCAGGAAGCCATGCTCGCCGTTTCGGCTTACCCCGGAACTGGCGTCGAATTCGCCGGCCTTCCGTTTGGCATAGGCATCGGTTCTCGTCGGATCGGTCTCCGTAAACCGAAACCAGTTCAAGTTAAACAGATAGTCGTCATTCGCCTTGAGAAAAGTGAAGTAGACATCATGCTTTCCGGTTACCGTCACTGAATCGCCTTGGTCATCCTTGAGCACGGCAACCGCATCGATGAACTGGTTCCAACCGCCCGTGCTTTCGACCCGGACCGTACCGATCTTAGGACCATCTTCGGCGTCCAGCCGAATTTCGATCGTTCCGCCGGACGTTCCGCTAGCGGCCCGGGCGATGAAGCCGACGGCTCCTGTCGTCCCGAAATCGACGTTTCTATAAACCGCAGTATGCCCGTGCTTTATTCCGCCCAGTTGCAACGTGCCTTCCGCGCTACCCTCTAGCACGAAGCCTTGGCCGATGTTGTATTTTTCCGCTTCGATTCGTTGATAAGCCGATTTCACTGGGTATGCCGGGACGATGGACTTCGGTTGCACGACCGTCAAGGCCTGGACGGCGCTGGAGGCGGCCCAGGATTCATAGGTCCCGGACAATAGCTGCCCGATCCAGTTGCCGTCGACGATACCCTCTGCGTTCCGATGGCTCCAGGCCATGGTTGCATTCAAAGCCAGCCAATCGTCAAACTTCCGTTCAAACTCCCGATGAGCCCGGGGTTTGCTGCCATCTACCGCTTGCTGCAAGTACGCCAAATTGCGTAGCAGGATCGTTTTGCCGCCTTTCAGGTCCCCGTTCGGGCCTTCATAACCCAGCAGCCCATTGGCTTCCGTTTGATGCGCCATGGTAAACTGAGCTGCCTTGATCGCATCCTCCAGATACACCTTATCGCCGGTGACCCGGTGCAGCATGGTGGCGGCACCGATAAATGTCCCCTGATTATAATGCGTGGCATCCGGCACAGGGCCGCGATCCGGTTCAATCCGATCGAACACCTTGCCGTTTCCATCCGTCAGCATCGTTTTGCCCCAGCGGTAAATTCGGGTTGCCGCCTCCAGATAATGCGAGTCCTCCGTGATCTCGTACAGGAACACCGCCGCTTCGGCTGCCGGGAAGTTAATGCAGGCGTTCTTCGTGACATGCTCGCTGTTCAACCACCACAGACCGCCGTTCGCAAATTCGTCATCCCACTGGGTATCGTATACAAAATCAAAGTAATATTTCGCCTTGTCCAGGTAGCGGGCTTCCCCGGTGATTTGATAAGCTCTTGCGCTGGCCATCGCCCACCACATGATGTCATCGTTAAACGGATTATTCGTCCAGTCCTCGCCATATTTAAGAACGGCGCCGTCAAAAATATCGTCGATCTGGGCGCGAAGCTGCGCCTTCAGTTCCAGGTCCGAGGTGCGAAGATAAGCGTCCATGACCATTTCCCATAACTCGGCTTCCACCCAGAAGCCCTGGTAGTTGGAGCCGCGATTGGAATCGGCCCAATAGGATTTGGCCTGCGGATCCCAGAACTTGGCGTTAAAGGCTCGGATTGCGGCGTCCGCATCTGCGGAGTTGAAGCTGGCCGCTTGAGCCTCCGGAGCCTTCGCCCCGGTAAGCAGCGATATTGAGAGTGCCATCGTCAAGGTGAGCGTAAGAAATTTCGAAGCGGTTCTTTTCACTTGATTCCCTTTCACGGCAAAACCTCCATTTGCGGATTCATTCCGTACTGAAAGCTAGCGCATGGCAATTTCCAGACCGCATAAGCTGAGCACGAATTCAACAAACATCGCGTTGGACCAAGAGAACCATTCCCGCGAGTATTCCGAAGGATTATCCTTGTGGAAACCTTCATGCACCAAATTCGTTCCGGCATCAGTTCGTTCGAACATGCCCAGAATGTCCAGCTTTTCCGATTCATCGAGCGCAGTGATTCCCTGGATGGACAAGGCGATGTGCCAGATATAGTCCGGGGGCGTGTGCGGGCTGCCGATCCCTTTGGCATAAGTTCCTTCATAGTAGTAAGGATTGCGTCGGCTAAGGATCATCCGGCGGGTGTTCAGATAAATCGGATCGTCCTTGCTGCAGTAATCGAGATAAGGCAGCGACAAAAGACTAGGCACATTGGCGTCATCCATCAGATTGACCCCACCGAGCCCATCCACCTCGTACGCATACACCTTTCCAAACTCCTCGTCATCGATGACCGCGTACTGTTCAATCCCATGCCGAATGTCATCGCGCAGCGCGCGTACCTCATCGGCGAAATCGTCGTCCCCGTAAAACCGTTCATTGATCTCCAGCAAATAACCCAGCACGACGATCGCAAACAGGTTCGATGGAACGAGATAGCCGTATTTGCAGGCATCATCGCTTGGGCGGAAACCCGACCAGGTCATGCCCGTATACGTTACCGGTCCCGGGAGCCTATCCGTTTCCCCGCTGTTTTCCCGGACGAACGTATATTTTGAAAGTTCCTCGTGGCGCTGCTCGGTCCGCCAGGTTTGCAGGATCAGCTCGGCCGCTTGCTTGAATTCCGGCGTGAAGTGACGGGTCTCCCCGGTATTTTTCCAGTAAAGGTAGGCTAACTGAAGGGGATAACATAACGAATCTACCTCGTATTTGCGCTCCCAAATCCAACCGGACATCTCGGTCAAATCCGACTGATGGCCGCGAAAATTCTCGAATTCGTTAAACGCGTTGGCGTACGGATCTCGCAAGATCGATTGGCATTGCGTCATCAGTACCCCTTCGATAATCTCGCGCAAGCCGGCATCCTTCGCCGCCGGGATCAGATACGGCCGGAGCTGGTTGACGGAGTCGCGCAGCCACATGGCCGGAATATCGCCGGTCAGCATAAACACCGTTCCGTCCTCATGACGATGGATGGTCGTTTCCAGCGTATTTTCGTAACACCGTTTAAACATCTCCACGATTTTCGGGCGATGCTTCATCTTCGTTTCCACCAACGCGATGATGTCGGTTTGGGTTAGTTGCTCAGTCATGATCTCTCTCCTCCGTTTAATCTAGCAGTGGTTTGATGGGACTTTTTCCGCGTGGTTTCTTCACTCCGATAACTTCAGCTTTGCCGCCGCTTCCAGCAGCATCAAGCCGCTCAGCTGGACGCTGAGCTGGACCGGCAGGGTAGGTGGCTCCTTCCAGGAAGGGCCGCATAAGAGGGGGTTCTTAAGCAGCCCCTCGGAACGAAGCTTCTCCGCATTCATGAGAAGGACCTCCCGGACACGCGGGCAAGCCGGGTCGATCTCCAGGAGACGGACGAGGTAGCGAATCAGGATCCCCTTAAATAAGCCGGTATCGTCGATCCCCTCCTCGGGAAGCAGACCGGTGCCGGGCTCACCCAGCTCCTTGAAGCAGGCGGCAGCGGTCCGTCTGGCATCCTCCAGGTACACCGATTCACCGGTGCAAACGTACAATTCAACACCCGCACCGATAAAGACGCCCTGGCAATAAGTAAAACGCCAGTCTTTGTCGATCGTTCCGTCCCCAGTGCGGTTCATGCCGTCCCACACAAAGCCGGTAGCGGAGTCGACCAGATGTGTTTTATTCCACTCGTAAATCCGTTTGGCCCAAGCGAGGTCGTCAGGTCGGCCGAACAAACCGTAGAGCCGGGCAGCCAGGATCGCTGCGGGCGCGTTGGCCGGGGTGTTTTTGTAATCGAGCTGATCCTTCTTCCACGCCATCCCGCCGCCGCAATGCGCATTCCAAGCCGTTTGGATATCCGCCCACAGCTCCTGGACCTTCTCCTCGTACCACGTCTCGCCGGTCGCCCGGTAAGCCCGCAGCAGCGCCAGCGCCGTCCATTCCATGTCATCATAATAATTGTGCGTCAAGGCCCCGCCGTTATAGCGTTCCAGACTGATGCAGAACTGCCGCATCCGGTCCGGCAGCGCGGGGTCGGCGGTCCGCTCATAGGCGTCCACCAGCACGTCGAGGACGTGGGCTTGCCACCAGTAATAGAAGTTTTCGCCTGCAAGGCCCGCCGTACGCGGATACCACTGGTCCAGGATGCCGGTCTCCTCGTTCCTATAGCAGGCGAACAGGTCGCGGTGCACGTGTTCTGCCAGATGAGCCCAGCCCAGTTCGCGGCGGTCCATCATCGCGTCTCCCCTTCGGGCGCGGCATCCGGAGTTAACCCCGAGGCCGCCTCCATCAGCATGACGCCGCTCAGTTGCGAGCTGAGCGACACGACTTCGCCCTCCTTAGGAGCTCGGCTCCAATCTGTGCCAAACCGCGATTGCCCCGATGCGGTCTGCCGGCTCCAGGCGCGTTCCGCCTGAAGGCCAACATACTCGGCAACTTCGGGATGGTCCGGGGCCGCATGGGCTAGCTCCGCCAAATAGCGGATCAAGATGCCTTTGAACAGCCCGGCGTCGCCGTCTCCTTCCTCCGGCAGCAGCCCGGTTTCGCTGGAGGTGAACTCCTGGAGGACGACGCGGAACGTGCGGAGCGCCGCCTCCAGGAAAGCCGCCTCCCCGCTTACCCGGTACATCTCCACGGAAGCTCCGATAAAGACGCCTTGGCAGTAGGTGAACTTCCAATCCTTGTCGATCGCGCCGTCTCCCGTCCGGTTCATGCCGTCCCACACCAGGCCGGTAGCCGGATCAATCAGGTTCGCTGCCTGCCAATCGTAAATTCGCTGCGCCCAAGCCCAATCGTCCGGGTTTTCAAACGCTTGGTACAACCTGGCCGCCAGGATGACGGCGGGGGCGTTGGCTGGGGTATTTTTATAGTCCAATTGCGATTTCTGCCAGGCAATCCCGCCGCCCATCTGCTCGTTCCATCCGGTTTGGATATCCTGCCACAGCAGGAGGGCTGCCTCCTTGTAGCGCGGTTCTCCGGTAACTTGATAGGCGCGCAGCCAGGCGAGTGCCATCCATTCCATATCGTCGTACAGCTCATTGGGCCAGGCGCCGCCGTTACGCCGAAGGAGGCCGTCGTACAGCTCCTCCAGCCGCTTGGCAAACCGCCGGTCTCCCGTGCGCTTCAGTCCGTCGACCAGCGTGTCGACCGCATGCGCCATCCACCAGTAATGAAAAATATCGTTGCACGTCCCGTTTTCGCATGGCGTTTGGATATTATACATTTGGATCTCTTCGTTCCAGAACCTTTCATCTAGCGCAGTCTGGGCCAGGTCGGCCCGTTGCCGACGCACTTCGGTTTCCTTCATGGTGGTCTTCATGTGATCTCTCCCATCTGTCCTATCCCTTGATTCCGCTAAACGCGATACCTTGGATAAAATACCGCTGCAGCAGCAGGAACAGCACCAGAATCGGCAGGATCGCTACCAGCGCCCCCGCCATCATCGGGCCGTAATCCGTCTGATAGTTGTACGAAAAAGCCTGCAGCCCCATTTGAATCGTCGCCTTCGCCGGATCGTTCAGTACGATCATCGGCCACAGGAAGCCGTTCCAGCCCGCTTGGAAGGTGAAAATCCCCAGCGTGGCCAGGGCCGGCTTGGTCAACGGCAGGTAAATGCGCCAGAAGATTTTGAACTCGCCGCAGCCTTCGATCCGCGCCATTTCCATCATGTCTTTCGGCAGTGTCAGAAAGAACTGGCGCATGAAGAACACGGCAAACGTACCGGAAGCCCCCGGTAAAATAATCCCCCAAAACGAGTTCATCAGCCCGTTACCGCCGCTGCCGAACAGGTCGTTTCCACCGACTAGCGGAATATGGCGCAGCACGTACACGCTGGGGATCATCGTAACGATCCCCGGCACCATCATGGAAACGAGCAGGATGCGGAAGAATGGCTGGTTCATCCGGAAGTTCAGCTTGGCAAACGCATAACCGCTTAGCGAGCCGAAGAACAGGTTGAACAACACGCCGACCGCGGCCAGCAGAAACGAGTTCCAGAAATAAAGACCAAACGGCACAGTCGTAAACGCATTATAGTAATGCTCGAACGTAAGGTTCGTCGTGAACCACTTGATCGGCAGCGAGAACATCTCTTCATCCGGCTTAAATGAAGTAAGCACGCTCCAGTAAAAGGGCAAAAACATAATCACAGCGATGATGGCGCTGACCGTATAAAACAACACGTTCGCCAATCTTTTCTGCATCGGTGCGCCCAATTGGATGTGACGGGTGCCGACGCCGGTTCTCGTCGTCTCTTGATTTGTCATACAATCGGCTCCTCCGCTTTGGTGATTTTCATGCTGATCAGCGAAAATACGAGAATCGCCATCGCCAGCACAAACGCCTGCGCCGAGGCATACCCCATTTGCAACTGATTAAAGCCCTGTTGGTAGATCAGGTACACCGGGGTTTTGGTGACATTGGCTGGACCGCCCTGCGTCAGCACGAACGCCTGATCAAACAGCTGCAGAGCGCCGATGATCGCCAAAACGCTGACAAGAAACGTCGTTGGGCGAAGCTGCGGCCAAGTGATATAACGGAAGCACGCGAACCGCGACGCCCCGTCAAGCCGGGCCGATTCGTACAAGTAATCGGGCACGCCTTGGAGTCCGGCCAAATAAATGATCATATTGGAGCCAACCGACTGCCACAACGTCATGACGATGATCGAAACCATGGCCGTTTCCGTTTGCGATACCCAAGCCGGACCGGTGATGCCGATATACGAGAGCAACCCGTTGATCAGCCCGTATTCGGGATGCAGCATCCAGATCCACACGGTGGCCGCAGCGACGGCGGAGGTCAAGGTCGGCAGGTAGTAAAACGTGCGAAACAGCTTGACTCCGCCTTTCTTTTTGTTGAGAAGCATTGCTAGCAGTAAGGAAATCAATAAATTCAGCGGAACGAAAACAACTGCGTAATAGAACACGTTCAAAAAGGTCTGCCAGAGCAGCGTGTCGCCGATCAGGCGGCGGTAGTTATCCAGCCCAACCCAATCGTTGCTGCTCAGCACGTCATAATTGGTAAAGCTGAGATAAAGGGCCATCACGACGGGGATGACCATGAATACGGCAAACAACAGCATGGTTGGTGTAATGAACAGATAGGCCATTCGGGCCTGATGCCGTTCGAGCTTATTGACGGATGCCATTCTTCGCTCCCCTTTCAGAGGCCGGTTTTATTTCACGACCGCATTTTCCGCAAGCAGTTTGTCGCCTTGCTCCTGAGCTTTCTTCAACGTATCGTCGATGGATTGCTTGTTCTGCAGCAGCAGCTCCAGATTCGGAATCAACGCGTTCTCCTCCATGACCGAATAGCCCGGATGCGTTGGACGTGTCTTGGCGAACTCCAGCGTTTCTGTAAATGGCTTCCACAACGGATCCTCAGTAAAGAACGGATCCTCGAGCGCCGGCTTGAAGCCCGGCAAGTTCAAGCTCGTTTTCGCCCACAGCAAAGCATTGTCCTTATTGGCCGTCCACCACTTGATGAACTCCCAAGCTTCATCCGGATGCTTGGAGCCTTGCGGAATCACGAGTCCGAAACCGCCCATGACGCTGCCCTTGTCGCCGTTTGGACCTGCCGGAGGCGGAACGATGCCGTAATCCAGATCCTTGCCGTATTTATTGTAGGTACTCATCATCCAAGGACCGGTGTACAACATGGCAACTTTGCCCGTTACAAATGCATCGGTGCCTTCGCCAAGACCTTTTTCGAAGCCAACCTTATATACTTTGTCCTCGTTCAGCAAACGCTGCCAAAACTCCAGTACTTGCTTGCCCTGTTCATTGTTGAAGTTGGTTTTGCCGTCCTCGCCGAGCATCTGTCCGCCGGCCTGTTGCAGATACATGTTGAACAGACCCGGGTCAGCCATGGAGAAGCCAGAGGTTTCAAGCTTACTGCCGTTCCACTTCGTCAACGTCTTGGCGGCCTGCTCCAATTCATCCCACGTTGTAGGCGCCTCTAGGCCCGCATCCGCAAACATCTTCTTGTTGTAGAACAACGCGCGGGCATCCACCGTCAACGGCAGGCCATATAGCTTGTCGCTGTTGGTTAATTCCTTTAAGGACTCATCAAAAAAGTCACCTTTGTTCACGCCATCGCGCTCCATATAATCATCGATCGGGCGAAGTACGTTTTTCGGAGCGTACAGCGACGTTCTCCAACGGTCCCAGAACAAAATGTCCGGCGAACCACCGCTCGTTGCGGCGGTCAGGAACTTCGTCACCATATCCTGTTGAAGTACGTATTTTACTTCGATTTTGTCCTGCGATTTGTTGAATGCATCGACCATCGTCTCGAATTGCTTTTGCCCTTCGCCGCCCCAGTCGCCCCAGAACGTCAGCTTCACTTTCTTGGCATTGCCGCTTCCGCTGTCTCCAGAACTGCCACCATTGCCACTGCTGTCACCGCTGCCGCTTCCTCCGCAACCAGCCAGCATCGCGCCGAACAGGACCGTCACCAGCATTACAAGCATCCACTTTTTCATTTCATAAACCTCCCCTTTTCGTTTAGATGACATAGCAATTAAAGCGTTTTCAATAAACATAGTATATTAGCATCATATCATTATGTCAATGGGGAAAAATATCGATGTTCCTGGTATGTAAAATATATATCAAACGTCCCCTTCTCCCTTCAAGCGTGACAAAACAAGGACCTCCTGTACGGAGGTCCTTGTTCGGAATTCACGATAGGATTTCACCCTGATCCGTCTGCCAAATGCAAAAGTGCAGTTGGTATACAGCAAAATGCGCTGGCTAGCGTACTCAAATGTAAAAGTGCATTTGATTTGCCGTAAAATGCTCTCGAAAGAGACTTCAAATGTAAATGTGCAGTTCAAATTTGCTCAAATCGCCCTTTTCAGCCAAATTGTCCTCAATCAGATGCACTTTTACATCCCAAGGGCCCACAAACGCAAAAATGCCGAAACTCAACTGCACTTTTGCAGTTGGGTTCGGCATGAGGGTGGCAGTTACCTTAGTACGCAGGCGAGCAACTGCCATCGCACTACGGAGACAGCACTCCCATCGCGCACAGCCACGGTTGCTCCGCCACGGGGCAGAAGTTGGCTTGCTGCGCCGCGAGCGGCAACTCCAGCATCGAGTGGCCGCAGTTGGCCATTCCCACGGAGTGGCGACTCACTGTGCACCAGCGCATGCCTTCGCCGCAGACTGGCAAGCAAGCCTATGGCTACTCGCGCCGCTCCCTCGCGGGTCCGGTGGATTCTCCCGGAACGAGTGCGGCGGGCAGCTTAACCTTGTTCGCTACCGGCCGGTTCTCAAGCAAGGCCAAAACATTCTCCACGGCCAGCTTGCCCATGTCCTCTTCGCTTTGGCGCATATGGGTAAAAGCGTAGCCCTCGCCAATGCGGAACTGCGGGCTGTCAAAGCAAATGATCGATACGTCTTCGGGAATGCGAAGCCCCAGCCGCGTTACAGCAGCTTTAGCCAACAGCGCGATGTTGTATTCGATGGCGAAGAACGCCGTGATTGAAGGATGCGCCTGCAAATGGCGCATGATCTTATCAATATCTCGTTCGATATTCTCATCGTAAAACGAGTTTGGCAGGGTGGAGGTCAGGTCGCTGATCCACAACTCCCGTTCCGCAGCGATGCCTCGGCCGGCATGCGCCTGCACAAACCCTTCGATCCGTTCCTCAACGGCCGACGTATCTACCGGCGGCGGGGACAGCAACGAAATGTGTGCGTGCCCGAGATCAAACAAGTACTCCGTCGCCTCCTGCGCCGCTTTCACATTGTCGGTGCTAATCGAGGCCGCCGCCACGCCTTTCAGTTCCCGGTCGATCAGCACCAGCGGGAAGCGTTCGATCACCATCTTGAGGATTTCCGCATTGAAATATTCCCCTTGCGCCGGGAATACGATCAATCCGTCCACCCCAAGCTGCAGCAGCTTCCGAATGGTCGCTTCCTCGTTCTCCTGAATCCCAAATGTCCGCTTCGGGACGAGAAAACAATCCTGCTCCCGTGCGGCATCCTCCATCCCGTAGATCAGCCGCGTCCCGTAGCTCCCGGCGAAATCCGTCAACACGACGCCGATTAACTTCCCGGCCGCTTCCCTGTCCGCTCCATTCCCGCCGTAGGCGCCGTCCATCCGGCCGTGACTTTGTTCCGCCGCTCCTACTCCATCGGCTTCCGGATCCGTGACAAACGAACCTCGTCCCGGCTTTCGAACGATGATATGTTCGGCCGCCAGCAGCTCCAGCGCTCGCTTGCTCGTAATCCGGCTGACCTGATACTCCTCGGCCAGCTCTTTCTCCGATGGGATCCGGTCGCCCGGCTTATAACTTTGATCCAGGATTTGCCGTTTCATATCATCAAAGATTTTCTCGTACATCGGTTTAGACGAGGTACTTTCACTCATGACGTTCCTCCCACGTTCCCTCACAAAAGGACATGATATATATTATAATATATCATGATATATCGTGATTGTCGAACCATGTTTGAAACGGTTCACGATGCCCCCGAAACATCAGCTACGGATAGTCATCGCTTCCAACCCCAAGGCTAATGCGCCGCAAAGCCCTGCACGGTTTCCCAAGCCCGGCGGGACAATGTATCCGTCCATACCACTTAAAATCGCCGAAGCGTTCACATACCCGGCCAGGTTCCGCCGAACCTCCTCGCGAATCAACGGGAACAACTGCGGCTGCTGCATCACGCCGCCGCCCATGATCACCTTCTGCGGCGAGAGCATCAGGATCGCGCCGGTCACCGCCTGCGCTAAATAGTAGGCTTCGATCTTCCAGGCCGGATGATCCGGCGCTAGCTCATGACCTTTCACCCTCCAGCGCGCTTCGAGGCTTGGACCCGCAGCCATGCCCTCCAGACAGTCGCCATGATATGGACAAAGGCCGGGGAAATCGTCCTCCGGATGCCGCCTCGGCAGAACATGTCCGCCTTCCGGGTGGACCAGCCCATGGACAAGCTTGCCTTCCGCCAGCACCCCAACGCCAATGCCGGTCCCCACCGTATAATACACGCAGCTATCCAGGCCTTGTGCCGCGCCCCACTTCGCCTCCCCCAAGGCGGCGGCATTCACGTCCGTATCCCATCCATAAGGAACATCAAATTGCGATTTTAACTTACCAAGAACATCATATCCGTTCCAGCCCGGCTTTGGCGTCGTCGTCACATAACCATAAGTGGCGCTGTTCCGGTTGAGGTCAAGCGGGCCAAACGAGCCTATGCCGATCGCCTCTACCTTTTTATCGCGAAAATAGCCAATCACCCGCTCCAGAGTTGGTTCCGGTAGCTCCGTTGGGAAACTGACGCTATCTTCGATGACGCCATGCTCATTTCCGATGCCGCACACAAACTTCGTCCCGCCTGCTTCAATTGCTCCGATTCGCATTGGAATCTCCTCCTTTGAAGGTCTGGGATATGCTATAATCATAGAATTCAATCGCTGCCTCATCTGAATTATTCTATCCGTGTAAGGAGCATGATCATGTACCCTTTCCTTAAAAATAATCACGCGCACTACCCGCCTGCGAAGTCCGGTAACAACCTATCCCGGGCAGGACGTAAAATTGGCTTATTCACCTTGGCCGCCCTGATATTCATAGTCTGCGTGAATGCAGCCGGCACCGGTTATTCCACCGCTGCCCCCAAATTAACCGCGTCCCCTGCCTCCCCCACCCAGGCTGCCGATGTCAGCAAGAAATATCATCTACCCAAGGGGAAGGGCTTCGTATACCTTGACGAGGTGATCCCGAATGCCCTATATGATCTTCGCTATTATACCGGTGACAACTTCATCGGGGAGCGGATCGACGGGTACAGCGGACCGTTCGCGATCTTGACCTTACGCGCGGCCCGCGCGTTGAAGAAGGTCAACGACAATTTAGAAGCCCAAGGCTATCGCCTGAAAATCATTGACGCCTACCGTCCGCAGAAAGCGGTTGATCATTTCGCCCGCTGGTCCAAGGATCCCCTCGATGCGGAGATGAAAGAACGTTTCTACCCCGAGGTGGATAAAAAGAATCTATTCAAGCAAGGTTACTTATCCTCCAAATCCGGCCATTCCCGGGGCAGCACGGTGGATCTTACGTTGGTCTACAAGAAGACCGGCGAGGAAGTCGACATGGGAAGCCGGGTCGATTTCCTTGGCCCGATTTCCGCGCATGGAGCACAGGGGCTGACCAAGGCGCAGCGGACGGGCCGCTACATTCTCAAGACGGCGATGGTCAAGCAGGGCTTTAAGCCGTATGCGAAGGAATGGTGGCACTATACCCTGAAGAACGAGCCTTACCCGTCCACCTATTTTGATTTTGACGTGGAATAACTGTCACTCGCACTCACCACTTCAAGCGGTAGATCCCCTTGTTCTCAAGCCCCCGAATCAGCGGTGTCCATGCTTCGGATTCCGGCGTTGTAGCCAGCGCGTCCTCCACCATTTGTAGTTTGGCGTCCAGCGCGTCGATATGGTGCAGGGCGACAGCCTCCGGCGTCTGCGGCTGCACCGGGCTGCCCCATTCCCCCAAATTATGGTGAGACAACACCAAATGCTGCAGCCCGAGCACCTTCGGCGAATCCAATGCAATATCGAGGCGAATCGCCGCTTCGGTGATCCATTGCGAGGACATGGAGATATGCCCCAGCAGCTTGCCCGGCGTGCTGTACTCGGACACAATGCCCAACTCGGCCACCATTTCTTCAGGCTTGGCGATATCGTGCAAAATGATGCCTGCCTTCAGCAGGTCCGGGTTCAGGAATGATCGCTGCCCGCACAGAAAATCGCCGATTTCCAGCATGCGCACCATGTGGTAAGCTAATCCGCCAAAATAAGCATGATGATGCGTTTTGGCTGCAGGGTAATGGGACAGCTTCTCCTCCACCTTCCCGACGCAATACCGGACGATCGCCTGGATCTCCTCATCGGCAATTGCGTTGATGACGCCTTGAATCGTATGAATCAGCGCCTCGGATGAAATCGGTGCGGAACGGATGAAATCCGTCAGCCTCACTCCATCTTCCGGATTGGCCGGCCGGATCTGCATCACCTTGACCTGTAGCTTCTCCCGGTAGGTTTGCACGATTCCCCGCACCTTGACTAGCCCCATCGGGAAGAACGTTTCCTTATCGGTTGACGAAGCATCCCAGAATTTAGCCGGCATTTCGCCCGTCGCGTCACACAACACAATATCCAAATAATCCTTTGGCGGGTTGGCGTTGGTCTGCTTTACCTCCAGCTCCTTAAGCAAATAAAAGCCAACGAATTCATCCTGATTTCTTAATTGATTAATTTGCGTCACCCGTAATTCCTCCAAATCCATGATAAATCTATTATACTATGGGACTGCCAAAAGCTCAGCGCCTTTTCCCTTCGCCAACTTATCCCGATATCCAAAAAAGGACGCCGTCCCTCAGGTACAGCAAAAGCCCCCTTAGATTTAATCCAAGGGGGCTTTATGCACTAAGTCTTTAGACTTGCAGATTCCGACGAAAACGGTTATCTGCCGGCGTTCTCAAGCGCATTCTTCACAGCGTCGACCACTTGGGCCGATACCGCCTTCACGCCGTCTTTTTCACCAAAGGCTGCCGGGCGATACCCGTATTTATGCAACGAACCTTCTGTGGTTGGCGTTTCAATTTCCGTTTTGACGGTTTTCTCGTCAGCGGATAATTGTTCTGCGGTCTTGATTTTGCCGTTCGCATCTAGATAGAATACTTCCATTTTGAACGGAATGTTGTTTTGGACCGTCACCATGACGTAAACGGATTTGTCCTTATTGATACCGGCGAAAATGCCGTTAATGTAAGCCGTTTTGTACGACTCGTTGATTTCTGCCTTCTTATAGGCATTTTCCACAGCTGTCTTCAAAGCGGTACTGCTGCTGGTTGCCCCGGTCACGACGTCCACTTTAGCTGCTTGCTCTCTCGTTCCTGCAAACAGCAGATCGCGGGTCAGAATCGGGATCGCTCTAACTACCTCAGCATAAGCGGAAGCACCGCGGTCAACCATGTTCACACCAACACGATACAGCTTCAATCCAACAACGACACCGTTACGCAACGTGACATCCGCACGGTTCGTCCCTTTGTCGTAAGCGTCGCCAAACGCAGTGTAAGTGCCGTCCTTGTAGTTGCCTTGTGTTTTCGAAGCGTTGGTCAGCAAGTCGGCGAACGCGGCTCTGGCAGCTAGGGACAAGTCTTCTTGACCTACGATCGGCGTCATGTTTGCACCTTTTTGAGTCAAACCTTCATTCAATTGAGCGACAAGAGCTTTTTGCTCTTCCGTCAGCTTGTCGGCGGCGATCAGTTTACCATCGGCGCCAAATAAGAGTACATTTACGTTCGAAACTTTGTCTGCCTTGATGTCAGCCAGAACCAGTACTTTGGACAGGTTGTCGACACCAGCGAAGGTGCCTTCAAAATACTTCGCTTTGCCCGGTACCTTCAACGCTTTTTCGAAAGCTCTTTCCACGGCCAGGTTCCAGCTGTGGCTGCTTTCGGTTGCGCCGGCAATCGCGTCAACGTCGTCGCTGTAGTTCGCGATGTACGAGCCTTTAGCGAGCAGTTTAGCCGTCATCGGTGCGTTCGCTTTTACCACTTCGGCATAAGCCGTTTCGCCCCGGTCGATCAGGTTGGAGCCCAGTCTAAACAGCTTCACATCAACCAGCTTGCCGTTGCGAATGTAGACATCGGCTCTCTCTACGCCTTTATCACGGGCTGCGCCGTAAGCAGAGTAGAAGCCGTCGATGTATTTCGAATCGTTGCTTACTTTCGCGTTTTGTTCCGCATCCCAATAAGCGTTCACTGCGGCTTTGTATTCGGCTTCTTGTCCTTTAGGACTAACAGCGCCTGTACCTTTTGCCAGAAGTTCGGCAGTAATGGCTTTTACCGACGCTGCTTGCGCTTCGGTCAGGTTCGCTTCTTCGATTGCATTGCCGCTGGCATCCAGCGGGTAAACCTTGACAGCCGTACGCTTCGTAGCATCAAAAGTAACGAAGACCATGTATTTGCCTTCCGGATCTACACCCATATGCTCACCGGCAAAATAGGTTACACCCTTTGCCTTCGCTTTCAAGGCTCTTTGGAAAGCACGGTCGACGGACATCTTCCAACCATTGCTGGAACGAGTTGCCCCGGACACGATGTCCACCTTAGCGGCTTGTTCCTGCGTTTTGCCGAGCAGATTGGTTTTCATCGTTTCATAAGCATTCCAGAGGCCGCTGTAGTTGTTGCGCACATCTCTGTCAATCAGTTTAGGGCTTGTTCTAAGCAGTTCGATCGCGGCGACTTTGCCATCCTTGATCGTTACCTTTGCCCCTTCGGTTCCTTTGGAATAAGCGTTACCGTAAGTGACGTACACACCGTCAGCGTATGGATTCTCAACCTTTTTGACGTCAGGTGTAGTCGTTTTAACCGGAGTTGCCGGTTTGGTTGTCGTCTTCGCAGGCGTTGTCGTTTTCGTAGGTGTCTTTGCCGGCGTTGTCGTTGTCTTGCTAGGTGTCTTCGTTGTTGTCTTGCTTGGTGTTGTTGTCTTGCTTGGTGTTGTCGACTTGCTTGGCGTAGTTGTCTTGCTAGGTGTCGATTCCTTAGCTGGCGTTTCTGATTCCGATGCAGCGGACACTACGTCAATGCCGGTCAGTTTGTTCCCCGACATACCGACGGTAAGCGACAAGGATGATAATACCAACGTCGCGCTTACTGTAAGGCTAATCAGCTTTTTCAAATGCGATCCTCTCCCTTGTGAAATTCACCAAGCTATGTAAATTACATAACCTGCTCTTCAAATGGTGTTTCTCTTTGTTATTCGACTTTGCTCAGAAACGATGAAACCCTTTCCAAGCAATCGCGCCCCTCCCTCTTGCACGATGTCTAACCGGAAACCACGCCTCCCACGAACGTGAATCAATTCACATAACAGTGAAAAAAAATAGATACGGGTGGTTTCCATTAAATACTAGGTAATTTGTCGCAAAAAAGCTGTACGCAAAATCACACAGCCTGAAAGATATGTCACGTTCTCCAAGGCGTTGCCAAAGAAAAACAACCGCCGGAGTGATCCGGCGGCTGTTGTATTCACAAACGTCCTACAGCGTATTACCGATTGCGATCCATGTCACAAATCCGTAATTGACGTTGCTCTCCTTCAGCTTGGAGATCGTGATCACGGCCGATTCGGCCGACTGCTCTTTCAGTGAAGCGGAATACGCAGCATGGTTGGTCATGGCAACAACCACATAGTTCGACGACGTGAACGGCGAATCGAAGCTAATCGTTACCGTCGTCTCCACCTCATGATGTTTCAGCAGAAACGCGACCATACCGAATTGCAGCTCCGCCGGCTGGCCCGACATCGTTTGTATCGGAGCAAAGCTTAACTGCTCCATCCCGACGGAACCCGGTTGCAGGTGGCGGGTTCCGACAGCTTCGTTGGCCAGTTGGCTGCTACCGACCGCATTCGGCGCCAGGTGAACGTTTCCGACGGCCCCTTCCTGTAGATGCTCCTCCCCAACCACGCCTTCGGCCAACGCCCCGGCGTCCACCGCCCCCGGCTGCAGGTGCACCCGGCCGATGGATGACGGTTGAATATCCTCCCCGCCGAGGCCTTCCTCGGGCAGCAGACCGTGTTGCTGAATCTCAGCGGACAAATGCCATACATTGACGGCTTCGAGGGAGATATGGTGGGCAGTCACCGCCGCATCGCTAAGATGCCGAGACTCCACGCTTTCGGCCGCCAAATTCGCTCCCTGCACAACTTCCTCGCCCAGGTGCCGGCTTTGAACGGCCTCATTCGCCAGTTGGCCGCTTTGCACCGAACCTTCCTGCAAATGACGGGAGCCCACAACGGCTTCGCTGAGATGGCGGGCCGATACGCTGCCTTCGGCCAAATGCCCGCTTTGCACCGCCCCATTTGCCAGGTGGCGACTTTGGACGGCCCCATTTGTCAAATGCGCGCTTTGTACGGAACCTGCTTGCAAATGAACACTGCCAACCGCTTGCTCACCCAAGGCTGCCGCGTTCACCGAGCCGGCTTGCAGATGCTGGCTTGTAATGGAAGCCGGCTGCAAATCCTCCCCGCTGATGCCTTCTGCGGGCAACAGACCGCGCTGCTGCAGCTCCGTGGACAAGTGCCATTCACATACGGCTTCGGGGGCCAGATGCGAGGCATCGACTATGGCCTCTCCAAGGTGTCGGGAAGCGATACTGCCTTCGGCCAAATGCCCGCCTTGAACTACGCCTTCACCTAGGTTCCGGCCATGCACGGACGCATCCGCCAGATGGCGGTTTTGCACGGAACCGGCCTTCAGATGACCGCTGCCAACGACTTCCTCGCCCAACGCGATGGCATTCACCGAGCCGGCTTGCAGATGCCGGCCTGTAATGGACGCTGCCTGCAGATCCTCGCCGCTGATGCCATCAGCGGGCAACAGACCGTTTTGCTGCAGATCGGCGGACAAGTGACCCGCATTCACAGTTTCGGGCGCAAGATGGTTCGCATTGACCACGGCCTCCCCGAGGTGCCGGGACCCAATGCTGCCTTCAGCCAAATGCTCGCCTTCTACCGCGCCTTCGGTCAAGTTCCGGCTCTGCACGGAAGCATCCGCCAGGTGGCGATTATACACGGAGCCGCTCTGCAAATGGCCGCTGCTGACTGCCTGCTCACCCAGCGCTATGGCGTTAACTGCTCCAACTTGCAAATGCCGGTTGGTAATGGATGCCGGCTGTAGGGCTTCTCCGCTGATGCCAGCTACGGGCAGAAGACCGCTTTGTTGCAGCTCTGGCGACAGGTGCCGGACATTTACGGCTTCAGGAGCAAGATGACGGGCATCCACTACCGCCTCTCCAAGGTGTGGCGATTCAATACTGCCTTCGGCAAGATGCCCGCCGTGCACCGCACCTTCGGCCAAGTGCTGGCTGCGTACGGAGGCATCCGCCAGATGGTCGCTTTGCACGGAACCAGCCTGTAAATGAACGCTGCCCACCGCTTGCTCACCCAACGCTTCAGGGCCAACTGCACCGGCCTGTAAATGCCGGCTGGTGATCGATGCCGCTTGCAGAGCCTCTCCGTCAACACCAGCGGCAGGCAGCAGCCCGCTTTGCCGCAACGCGGGCGTCATATGAGCCGCGCTGATCGTTTCAGCGGCGATATGGTAAGAGCCGATTACCGCGACTCCAAGGTGGCGGTCAGTCACGCTGCCTTTGGCTAAATGCTCGCTCTGCACCGCATCTTCGGCCAAATGTCGGCTTTGAATCGCCCCATTTGCCAGATGGCCGCTCTGCACCGCATCGGCTCGAAGATGGGTGCTGTCGATCACCTGCTCACCCAGCGCTTCAGCATCAACCGCGCCGGCCTGTAAGTGCTGGCTCGTGATCGATGCCAGCTGCAGGTCCTCCCCGGTGATGCCGGCGGTGGGCAGCAGTCCGCTTTGCCGCAGTTCGGCAGACAGATGCCCGGCATCGATCGCCTCAGGCACGATATGTCGAGAATGGATGACGGCTTCACCAAGGTGGTGTTCCGTCACGCCGCCTTTAGCCAAATGCACGCTCTGTACCGCATCTTTCACCAAATGCTGGCTTTGGATCGTCCCATTCGCCAAATGACCGCTTTGCACCGCGCCGGCTTGCAGATGCGTGCTGCCAACCACCTGCTCGCCCAGTGCCTCAGCACCGACCGCACCCGCCTGAAGATGTCGGCTTGTGATGGAGGCGGACTGCAGGTCCTCCCCGGTGATGCCCTCCTCAGGCAATACCCCGTTTTGCCGCAGAGCAGCGGACAAATGATCGACATCAATCGCCTCATCCGCGATATGTCGAGATTCGATCTCGGCCTGGCCGAGATGTCGTCCCGTCACACTGCCTTCGGCCAAATGCGTGCTTTGCACCGCCCCATCGGCCAGATGGCTCGCTGTGACGGCGCCGGCAGCCAATGCTTCGGGCCCAACGGCACCCGGAGCCAAGTGCCCGGCGTCCACGGCCTGCGCCGCCAGCTTCGACCCGGTCACACTGCTTACCGCCAGCTTAGCGGCTGTCACCGCCAGATCTCCGAGCTTATCTGTCGTAACACTTTCCGGCGACAGCTTCAAGCTGGTGACTGCATGGTCCTGAAGATGCGGCGAGAAGACGACGCCAACACCCAGGTGCTCCTCCCGCACCGCCCCCGCTCCGATTTGGCTGCGGTTAATGGAACCCGTCGCCAAATGCCGGGTCTGCACGATACCTAATCCCAAATGTTCGGCTGTAATTTGCTGAGATCCAATAGCCGCTTCCGTCACCGCGCCAGGCGCGATCGCCCGAGACGTCACACTGCCTTTAGCCAGTTTGTCGGCTGTGACGCTCCCCGCCTGCAGATGATCCGCCGAAACGGCCTCTTCCGCCAGATGATCGGCAGTCACCTCGGCGAACGCCAGCTTCTCCCGAGTCACCGCGGCATCGGCCAAATGCCATTCCTGTACCGCCTCCTGCACCAGGTGTCCACTTTGCACCGCCCCTTCGGTCAGGTGCTGGCTCGTAACCGAGCCCCGGGCAAGCTGCGTCGATTGAACAGCGCCTTTAGCCAGATGTCGGGTCAGAACGGCCTCGTCGGCGATTTTCCCCGGCAGCACGCTTTGATCGGCAATTTTAGACGAGGTCACCGCCTGTTCCACGATATGCGAAGTACCCACAGACTGGTCGGCCAGCTTTGTGGAAGGAATCGCTTTGTCTGCCAGATGCCGTGCTTTAATCTCCCTGTCAGCGATATGCTCCTGCCCGATACTGCCCGGCTGGATATGTTCGCTGCCTATCGCCCCTGACGCAAGATGGCGAGATTCGACCACGGCTCCGCTCAAATGAGCCGACGTGACACTCCCCATTTGCAGTTGTTCTGCACCAACGCTGGACCAGGCCAACAGCTCCCGGCCGATCAAGCCCGGAGCCAAGTGGCGCGAGATAATGACCTGATCCGCTAAATGACGGCTTTCTACCGTGCCTTCTGCCAATTTGTCCCCCGTCACGGAGCTATCGCGTAGCTTAGACGTTGTCACAGAGGCGTCCCCGAGCTTCGAGGTGTCAACCGCCCCGTTGGCCAAATGCTGTGCATTCACGGCTCCGCTGCGGATTTTATCCCCCGTCACCGCTTGGTCCTGCAGCAACTCGGCCGTCACGATCCACTCCGACAAATGACGGCTTTCCACCGCTCCCTCCGCCAGCTTCTCCCCAGTGATGACCCGATCGGCCAGCTTCTCCGGTGTAATGCTGCCGTCCACCAGCTTCTCCCCGCTAATGGAGTGGTCCCGGATCGTCCGTCCTTCGATCGAGCTGTCCACCAAGTGGCTGCCGTTCACCGACGACGGAGCGATTTTGGACGAGGTCACCGCCCGGTCTGCCAGCTTGATGTTCTCCACGGCGTAGTCGGCGATCCAAGCCGTGTCAATCGTCCCCCGCATGATCCGCGAAGCGTCGATCGCGAACGGGGCGATTTTCTCCCGGGTCACGGCTTCATCAATGATATCGTCGGTATAAATAATGCCTTGCTCCTGATTGGGTGCGGTTTTTTCGCTCAACAAATCCTGCAATGCCCGCGTCCCGTCCATACTCTCGTGCTCCGGCTCTGCCTCAATGGCAGCCGGCACCGTGGTCTCTTCGCCTTGTTCTGGCAGTGTGAGCGCTGCAGTTTCATGAAGTCGAACCCCTTCATCCCCAGATTGCGACGAAACCTTTCGTTCCTCCAACAGCGTTAATTCGTTGATTTCCGGGTTATCTACGAAATAGAGCGATTTCCTCGGTCTACTAGGTTTCGCTGGTTTTTGTCTTTTCAAGAGCCGCCCTCTCCTTTGCCAAAAGTTAATCATCTCCGGTATCATATGCGGGCAATTAGGCTCTTGTCACAACGCTTTCGAGTAGGAAGTAGCCGTCCAAAGACTCGAGAAAAGATGAAATGGTTTCGCCAAATTTCTACCGTTTTTCCGCACCTGTTAGCGCGTTACAATAACCTTGTGTGTAAACATGTTGATCCATTCCCTTTGTCAAGAACCTGGAGGCCACCGAACATGGAAAACGATCTCACTTTGACCACCACTAAGTCTGCGAGCACAAGCTCTGCTCTGAATCAACACCACCGCCGCTCCTTCGCGATCATTTTAACCAGTGTCGTGCTGCTCACCTTTGGGGGGAAACTGTACGAAATCATTCTTCCGTTGATGATTTACGATATCACCCATTCCTCTGTGGCCATGTCCAGCATGAAGACCGCAGAACTGCTGCCCAATTTCTTCTTTGCCATTTTCATCGGGGTCTTCGTGGACCGCGTCAACAAAAAACGATGGGTCCTCTGGATGATCGGACTCCAGGCCTTCCTGCTCCTGAGCTTCGCCCTCTTGTTTCGGAGCGGGATCCATTTGCTGCCGGTCTATTATGCGATCGGCTTCTTCCTGATGACGCTGAGTTACGGGTATTTCAACGCTGAAGTCAGCCTCATTAAGCTGAGCGTCCCGAACCAAGAACTCACGGCCGCCAATGCCAAGCTGAGCTTTGCGGAGACTTTCGTCGGCATTATGGGACCGGCCTTGTCCGGCTTGATCTTGATGTTATCCGACGTCTCTGACGGACTGCTCATCACGTCGGCATGTTACCTGATCTGCATGGGATTGTTCACAAGACTGAAATTGACTGGGGAAAAAGAAACTCCGCGGCAAACTAAGTTCGCCGCGGAGTTTCTGGAGGGGTGGCATGCTTTTAGCGCCAATAAGCCACTCATGATGATGACGGTATTCGTTGTTTTTCTGAACTGCACCTATACCGTGATCAACACCACGGCAATTTACTTCGCCAAGGACAACCTGCGGTTGTCCTCGTCCCTGCTGGCCGTCGTACTCTCCGCTTCGGGAGCTGGAGGCCTGGCTGGAAGCCTGCTTTTGAACAAGCTTAGACAGGCCTGGGGTCTTGGCAAAGTGTTCGGCGCTTCGATCCTGCTGAACGCTGTCGCTTATTTTCTACTATTTATCACACATGGACTTGTGTCGTTTGCAGCCGCCTTATTCGTATGTGGATTTGCCGCAACCCTATACAGCGTTTCGGTGTACGCGTTCCGTCAAGAGCAGACGCCAGCCCATCTCATGGGCCGGATCACCGGAATTACCGGGACCTGCTTCCGCATCGGTATGCCGATCGCCGTCTACGCTTCCGGCTGGGTGATTGCCTGGTGGGGGGCAAGTGTCATTTTTGTGGCCTGCTCGGTATGGAATCTGGTCGCATTGGCCGTTTACGTGCGGACCCGTCTGTGGAATGTTCAATAATTAAATGGTCTGAACCACATGCGAAGAACCGCAGCATTTCCTATTTAACGCTCACGCACCCACACCGTCATTTCCCCTTCGCCGCGGTTGGCCCAGGCGTAATACGGGATGAATTTGAGCGCTGCCTTCTGTTCCGACAGTTGCGCAGACGCGCTGTACAACCCGCCGTTCCAGTCCGGCGCGGCGCGGCGAACCGCCTCAGCCTGTACGGTGACGACGCCGCCGAGCAGTCCGGCCTCGCGTTCGATCCGAAGCTCCGCCTCCCGCGGAAGTGCCAGTTCATGCAGGTTCGCGCCATTGTCGGCCTGCTCCAAGCAATATACAAGCGGGCCGCGTTGCAGAGCGACTTTCCCGGCGTTTGCCCGCACGAGCGGGTGACTGTACATGCGCGTCGCTGGCATCGCCAGCGTAAGTTCCACGATGTCCCCCTTACTCCACTGCCGCTGTAGCCGGAGATAGCCGTCCTGGAACAAACCTTCCTCCAGCGGCACGATTTCCCCATTCACTTTAAGGCTCGCTTCCGGGCACCAATCCGGCAGCCGCAGCGCGAGCGTAAAGCGGCCTTCCCCTTCCGGCTCCACTTCGAAACGCACCGTTCCGTCCCAAGGGTAGTCCGTCGTTTGCGTCAGCTTCACCTTGCCGCCGCTGGTCTGCAATTCGGCTTCCCCGCCGATATAAAGATGGGCGTACACCGTGTCCCCTTGGACCGTATACATGTATTCGCCTAATGAAGCCAACAGCCGGGCGATGTTCGGCGGGCAGCAGGCGCAACCGAACCACTCCTGGCGCACCGGTTTGACATGGTCTACCTTATGATTGGCGCCACCGCAAGCCTTCGGATCCACCTCCAGCGGGTTCACGTAGAAGAAATGCTTGCCGTCCCGGGCCATTCCGCCGACGACCGTATTGTACAAGGCCCGCTCCATCACGTCGGCGTATCTCGATTCCGGCGAGATCCGCAGCATTCGCTGGGCGAAGAAGATCAGTCCGATCGACGCGCAAGTCTCCGCATATACCGTGTCGTTCGGCAGGTCGTAATCAAACGAGAACGCTTCGCCTTGCGGCATCGAGCCTACCCCGCCGGTAATGTACATCTGTTTGCCGACGATATTGTCCCACAGCTTACGGCAAGCCGCCAACAGGGTCTCATCTCCAGTCAGCGCCGCCACGTCGGCCATCCCGGTCAACATGTAGAGCAGACGAACGGCATGCCCTATTGCCGTCTCTTGTTCCCGTACCGGCTGATGCGCCTGATGGTAAGCGAGATCGACGTGTTTGGCGCTCCCAGCCCAATGCGTTTTCCCGTCCCGCTGCTTCAACTCCTCCTCGAAAAAGAAAGGCTGCTGCCCCCGCTGATCGAGAAAATATCGACTTAAGCGCAAGTACCGTTCCTCACCGGTCGCCTCGTACAGCTTCACGAGCGCCAGCTCGATTTCCTGATGGCCGTCATAGCCGGCCAGCTTGCCGGGTTCTAGGCCAAACACACTGTCGATGTAATCCGCGAATTTCGCGACCACGTCGAGCAGCTTTCTTTTTCCCGTGGCCCGATAATAGGCAACTCCCGCTTCGATCAAATGTCCCGCACAATAGAGCTCATGGCATTCCGTCAGGTTCGTCCAGCGCTTGTCCGGCTCCTTCAGGATAAAATACGTGTTCAAATACCCGTCTTCCTGCTGGGCCATCGCGATCGTATCGATCAACCCGTCGGCAATGGCCGCCAGCTCCGGGTTTGCATCCGCTTCCAAAAGATAAGCCGCCGCTTCTAGCCATTTGGCCAAATCACTGTCCTGAAACACCAGCCCATAGAATTCGCCTTGGGACTGACCCGCGGCGATTTGAAAGTTGCGTACCGCACCGCTGGGTTCCGCACCTTCCACCCGGTCGTTTAGCGCCTCCCATTGATAAGGAACGACAACCTCCTTAACCAATTTGATATAGTAACTCCAAAACTCGTCGCGGATTTTTACCTGATTTAGCGCGATCCGCTCGGAACGCGGCATTTGCCCGGCCATATTCATCGCAAAGCGTCCTCCTCTTTTTTGAAAAATCATACTGACAAATCTCATTTTATCTCATATATTTAGATCAAAATATGAATAGCAGCAACCTCAAAGTTATAATATTTCACACTCGAAATGGAGGCGATGATCATGTCAAAACCAACGGAGCTAGTGCAGCTTACGGCTCCGCCCCTGCCCTATTTTCTCGAGTGCGGACATACTGTATATCAGCCGGGAGACGAGCATCCCAATCGGCGGAATATCGGCATTTTCGATTGGATCGTGGTGGAGTCAGGAACGCTATTCATCGGCGAAGCCGGGCAGGCCTGGAGCCTGGGGGCAGGTCAGTCCCTGCTGCTGCTGCCCGATCGGCATCATTACGCGGTGAGACCATGCGAGGAACCCACCTCATTTTATTGGCTGCATTTCTATACGGTCTGTGCGTGGCAGCAACTCCCGGCGGAAGAAGCGGACCACCGTTATCCCGACGCGGACGAGCACTATGCCCGCTTCCTTGCCTCACCTTATTCCCTACAGCTGCCGAAGGCATGGGACCTTCCCTCTCCCGACCAAACGTTCCGCTTGTTCCGGCAATTGCTGGACAGTCTGGGAGAACGTCAGTCCCGAGCGTTTTGGATAAGGCAACAGCGGTTCGAGGAGCTTCTCCATGCGATGGACCTAAGACAGCTGGAGTCACACGCCTCCCCGGTGGTTGTCGTTGCAGAAAAGGCCGAAGCTTACATCAAAAGCAATTACCGCTCGGAGCTGAACAGCGGGCAAATGTCCAGCGCGTTACATTACCACTACAACTACATCACCCGCTGCATGAAGCAGGTTTACGGCATGACCCCCAACGATTATTTGCTACATTATCGGTTGGAACAAGCCAAGCTGCTGCTGCTAAAGACGGAATGGCCCATCGCCGACATCGCCGCTTACGTTGGCTTCAACAGCACCCCGTATTTCTCGAACCGTTTTGCGCTTAAGAACGGCTGCTCACCCCGCGCGTTCCGTAAACAATACACGTCCTGAGGACGAGGGCTATGGCTGAGTGTGACGAGACTGGAGATGGCGCTTCTAGGCGAGGCTCTTCTAGGGGTAACGCGACTGGGGCGATACGAATGGAGCCGCGCTTCTGAGGGCGGGGTGACTGGGGTTTTACGCGGCTGGGGCGGAGTGACTGGGGGCTGAGCGACTTGCATGCGTTGGTTTGCAGCCGGTCTATCCAGCATCGATCCCGTTTGCTGCACCCCGCCCGTCGCCGCTGAGCCTAACCTGAAATGTTGTAATTCCTTATGCAACATTTGGGCTCTACCGCCTAATCCACATAAGGAATATTGCACGAAATACAACATTTCTTCTCTTTTTTACTCCCCTTCAACATAAAAACCGTCCGCTGCAGGAGCCCTGCGCAGACGGTTAGATTTAGGATGTGCTCTCAAAAATTTGCTATTGGGATCAATCCGTTGCTACCGTTGTGTTGATCGATGCAAACGCGAGTGGGCCAAAACCTTCCGAAGCCTCGCCGTGAGGCATATTGACCAGGAAGGCAAATCCCTGCCCGTCGATGTTCTTGACGATGTATTCCTGGGTCACGTCATCGCCCCGGGCGATCAGGAACAGCTCTGCATCTCGCATCGTTACGTAAACTTGGTCGCCGGACATCTGCTCAACTTTACCGATCTTAGACAACTCATTCTTTGTCGTCTTAGCCAGCTCCTCGACATCATAACCGGAAGGTAACTTAGTGATCACGACATGATATGCCGAGTCATAATTCATCATTAACTTGTTGGTTTTAGCATCAAAAGAGAAGATGTCGAACATATAGAATGCGTACCCGTCACCCTTCGCCAAAGTGGCGGTTCGCGTCTCCTTCGTCCCTTCCAGCTCGACCTCAAGCGATTTTTCAGCCGGCAACTCCACCGATGAACCGGAGCTCGTCGTTCCTTTAGCGGGAGCCACCTCCAGCTTCGTCAACACCAACTGTTTCAGCGTAGCATCGCCCTCTATTGCCCGTTCCACGTATTCAATAGAGACGGACGTCCCTTGCTCCAAGTTTTGCGCCATCGCGCTTAAGGTTTCATCCAATTGAAAAGCGGTTGGCGTCCCCTCCAGCTCAATCTCCGCCGAATGGTTGTCAATCAACCCGACGAATGTGCCATTCCCCTGCTTCGTTTCGCTTGCATCCTTATCCGGAGTATCGCTCGAAGGGTCCGTTTCGCCTCCGTTGTTGCCTGGCGCTGATGGATTCCCGTTCGCTTCACCGCCTGCATTTAGCCCAGGTTCAGAACCATTCCCGGTGCATGCTGTCAGCGATATGGCCAACAGGATCATGCTCAACCAACCCGCCGTTCTTTTCCATTTATCGTTCTTCAAGCTCATGTTTTGCAATATCAACACCCCCATATACACTGACGTTCAATCTTCAAAAAAGTTGCCACTGTAGGGCATTTTTGCAGCTTCCACATACCGGCAAGGAGTGCATAAAAAGGCGAAGCCCCCTTAGGTGCCCCGCCTTTCCTTATCCTTATCCTTATTCCACGTTACCGTTCCCCGGCTTCTTCTCTTATCCCCCGAGCCGCCAACAAGAACATCACGATCAATACGAAGGCGACCAGCGCCATAAACGGAATCGTAATAAATCCGAGCCAGCCTTGACCCAGGTAATCCACGTTGCACGGCACGCCTATTTTGCAGGGAAGGAGCTTGGCAAGCCCGGGGATTTTTTGCTCACTATAGTGGTAGATGGAGATCAAGCCGCCGATGACGCTTAACGGAAGCACATATGGAATGATCTGGCGGTCGTTCTTGTACGCCGCGATGCCCAGTAAAATGACCTGTGGGTACATAAATATCCGCTGAAACCAGCACAATCGGCACGGCTCATAATGTAGCACTTCGCTCAAATACAAGCTGCCCGCCGTCGCGACCAGCGCGACCAACCAGGCGAGGTAGATGCCGTAGTTTCTCAGAAACCCCCGCACTCCCCATCCCTCCCTTTATAAGGTAGTTGAACAAGTCATCTTTCGATCACGAAGCGGATTCGTAGAAGAACATTCGGCGGCGAATCTTGAATTCACCCGGGACTTCCGTTGCTCACGTACCCAAAACGTACGCTCCGCTACTCTGTCCCTAACTTCATTCAACCTTCTTGGTGCTCTAAACCTGACTTTTTCAACCTTTATTGAAACGGTAGTTGAACAAGTCCTCTTTCGATCACGAAGCAAAACCTTCGAAGCTAATTTGGCGTCGAATCTTGAATTCACCCGGGCCCTCCGCCCACTCACGTAGCCTCCAGCTACGCTCCGCTACTTTCGTCCCTAGCTTCATTCAACCTTCGCCCACTATTCCTCTGCAGACAATTCGTTATCGAGCGTCTTCTTCAGCGCCTCGTAATCGCCAAGATTGCCGGCGTATTCCACGCCATTAATGAAGAACGTCGGCGTACTGTTAACACCGAGCTTGTCCCCGCGGGACAAATGCGCTTCGATCTCTTCTTGGTACGTTGCCTCCGCGATATCCTTCTGCAGCAGATCGTAATCGATCGGCAAATCCAATTCCTTAGCCAGATTCACGAGAAACTCGGGGGAAGCCCAACCGCTGTTTTCCGCTCCTTGGCGTTCATAAATCGCATCGAAATAAGTCCAGAACGCTTCGTTGCTTTGATGATACACCGATTGCGCGGCCAGAGCGGCCGTAAACGAATCGGAACCGATAAACGGCAGATTCATGAAATAAAAGGCGACTTTGCCTTGATCTATATAATCCTTCACCAAATCCGGCTTAATCAGTTCATTCACATGTTTACACGACGGACATTGATAGTCCCCGAACTCCAGCACCTTCACCGGTGCGTCGGCTTGTCCCAGCACAGGAAGCGCGGCGTAATCAAATTCGGCCGCCTTGGGTTTCGGCTGAATGGTCAGCACAACGATAATCAGGACGAGAAGCAGTCCCACTGTCGAGAACCAAATCAGGCGTCTTCTCTTCATTTGCTGCTGCTGTTTTTGTTGTTCGGCTTTGCGCTTGGCCAAAGCGTTTGTTGTCGTTTTCGGCGGCATGCGACCCCTACTTTCCTATTAGATTAATAGATTCAAGATTCTTCTTATCCTGCAACCATTTTAGTTACATTAGCAGGATTCGTCAAGCTGGGGCTTCCACACGAAAAAGGCCGTCCCAAACGCCCCAAGGCGTCCGGAACAGCCCTTCATCCAAGATCCATCCGGCGATGCTGTCGATTATTCCGCAGCAGCTTCGTCCGAGCCAACCGTGCCAGCCGGCTCCCCGTCGGCCGCGGCATCCAGGGCCAGATCCGTATCCGCCACCCGCGGAAGCACGATCGATGCCAGCAGTTCCTCCGGCTGAGCGTGCATCGTCACCCCTGCCGGCATCTTAACGTCTCCGGCCATCAGCTTGTCCCCCGCGTCCAGCGAGGTAATGTCTATGTCCAGGGATGCCGGCAAAACATCCGGTAAGCCCTCCACTTCCAACTCCGTTGCCTGAATCTGCAGAACGCCGCCAACCTGGGTTCCTGCAGCCGTACCGGTATAGTGCAGCGGGATTTTAACGCGGATCGGTTTATTTTTGGATACTTGCTGAAAATCGACGTGCAGGATCTTCCCTTGCTGCTGTTGAACTTCTTTAATCAGCGCCGGAATCGTTTGACCCCCTTCGACCTTCAGGTCAAAAAATTCCGATCTTCCCGTACGCACGACCTTCACAAGCTCCTTCACATCCACATGAACCGCGAGGTTCCCGGACTCCGCTCCGTATACGACCGCAGGAACGCGTCCCTGTTGTCTCAGCTGTCGCAGCGTGGAACGGTGGAATTCCGTTCTTGGCGTGGCGTTCAGTTGAAACGAGTGATGGTTCGTACTCATCTTGCAACAACCTCCTTGAAATTGTGCCGATTTTGGCGATTGGCGAAAGACGCCATACCCGTATATTACCCATTTTTGCCGCCAACCTAATCAGAAAAAGCCCATTTCCCGAAATGACTTTACATAGAGTTATAATTTTTACATAGATTTTACAAAAGCATGCATTTCAAAACCTTGCAACATAGTAAAATAGAAAGATAAATGAAAGAAAAAATAGGCGGAGGTCTGACATCCATGGCGGATATGGTTATGAAAAAACAAGGACCGCGATATTTGAACCGCGATCTCAGCTGGGTGGAATTTAATCGCCGTGTGCTGCAGGAAGCCAAGGATTCCGGCACGCCTTTGCTGGAGAGGGCCAAATTCCTATCCATCGTCTCAAGCAATTTGGACGAATTCATGAGCGTTCGCGTCGCCGGCATCCAGGATCAAATCCGTGCCGGTTATACCAAGAAGGATTTCACCGGCTACACTCCGGCCGGATTATACCGAAGATTAATTCTCCGAATTTCGGCCATGATCGCCGAACAATACCGGACTTACCGGGAGCTCTCGAGACTGCTCGCCAAGGAGGGCATCCAGTTTCTGAAATACGACGAGCTGAACAGCGCACAGCGCAAATCGATGGAGACCTACTATCATGACATCGTCTTCCCGGTGCTGACGCCCATGGCCGTAGACCAAAGTCGTCCGTTTCCCCTCGTGCATACCGGGTTCGTATACTTGGCTGTCGTGTTGGAACGGAACGGCGCAGTGCAAACGGAAGAAGAGAAGGAATCCTATTTCGCGATCGTGCAAATCCCATCGAACCTATCCCGGATCATCCCGTTGCCGCATCATTCCAACAGCAAGAAACAGTCTTTTATCCTGATTGAGGAACTGATCCGTCATAATATACAAACGTTGTTCAGCGGATATACGCCGCTTGCCGTCGATGAGTTCCGGCTGACGCGCAACGCCGACCTGGCTTTCGACGAAGAAGGCGCCGAGGATTTGCTGGAGGAGATAGAGAAAGAACTGCGTAAGCGGCGTTGGGGAGCGCCGGTCCGCCTGGAAATACAAAGGGGCATCCACCCTTACGCGCTCGAGGTGCTCAAAGAAGAATTTGAAATTACCGACGCGGTCTTCGAGATCGAAGGTCCCCTTGATCTCGGTTTTCTCGGCCGGCTCCCGGGCGCGGTCAAAGGGTATTCCCGGCTGCGCTTCCCGCAAGTAGATCCCGTGTATCCGCGGGAATTCGATGAGAATGACGATTTTTTCGAGGTATTGAAACAGAAGGATGTACTGGTATATCACCCGTACGAGAGCTTCGACGCGGTGACCGATTTCATCGATCAAGCCGCGGAAGATCCGGCGGTCATGGCGATCAAGATGACGTTATACCGTGTCAGTGGCAACTCTCCGCTGATCCGAGCACTAGCGCAGGCCGCGGAATCAGGCAAACAGGTTACGGTTGTCGTTGAGCTAAAAGCCCGGTTTGACGAGGAGCGGAACATCGCTTGGGCGCGGACGCTGGAAAAAGCCGGCTGCCACGTCGTCTACGGCCTAATTGGGCTAAAAACCCATGCCAAGATCCTGCTTGTCGTTCGCCAGGAAGGTCGCGACTTGAAGCGTTATGTCCATGTGGGCACCGGCAACTACAACGACATCACCGCCCGGCTTTACACCGATATCGGATTGTTTACGACCGATTCTGCAATCGGCGAGGATGCCTCCCAGTTGTTTAATCTCATTACGGGCTACTCGGAAGCCGAGCAATGGCAGGCGTTGACGGTTGCGCCAACCGTCATGAAGGACAAGCTGTTCGAGCTGATCCAGCGGGAAGCCGAGCATGCCGCCGCTGGCCGCCCGGCGCGGATTATCGCCAAGATGAACTCCTTATCCAACCAGGAGATGATCGACGAATTATACGAGGCCTCCGAAGCGGGCGTTCACATCGATCTGATCGTTCGCGGCGTCTGCTGTTTGCGCCCCGGTGTTGAAGGCTTAAGCGAACGAATCACGGTGCGCAGCATCGTCGACCGCTTCCTGGAGCATTCCCGCATCTATTATTTTGAGAACGGCGGGAACCCCGAGGTCTGGTTGTCCAGCGCCGATTGGATGACGCGCAACCTGACACGCCGACTGGAGCTGATGTGTCCTGTCATCAAACCGCAAACCCGGGAGACGCTGGTTCGCATTCTTATGCTGTCGCTGGCCGATAATGTGAAAGCAAAACGCTTGGTGCCAAACGGTAAATACGAACCCATCCTCGGCGGTTCTCAGGCAGTTCCCTGCCGGAGCCAATTCGCCGCCCGAGAGATCAGTGCGTGGAAATTGCACGAATCTCCCACTCTAATCTAAGGTCCCACGCTTTCTTGAAGCTCTTGGCCGCAGCCTCGAGCTGCCTGATTTCCAGGTAAGCTTGGCTGCGGCACGTCAGCTTCAATAACACCGCCTCCTCTTCCCAAACCATCGCTACTTCCTCTACCGTCTGCGTCTCACTGGCGTCGAGGGCGATCGCTACCTCCAACAAGGCTCCGAGTTTCTGAATCAACTCATCATCCTTTTCCTGCAGCAGATCACCATACTCCTCGAAACCTGTTTTCTTCCCGTGATTCGCCGGATAATCCGCGATCAGGCTGCACAGTACGGCTTCCCGATGGGTCAAAGCTCCCAGCGGCGCTTGCAACAGCCAATATAACGTATGCTTGTCGTATTGGTGGTAACGGATCGAGCCCCCGATTTTATACAACATAGCTGCCGTTTGAATCAGCTTGATCGGGCCTCTGTCATTCAACTCCTTCTCCAGTAACTGATACAACTGCTCAGCGTACCGACGAACCTGACGATAATGAGCAATGGGGGACAGCGCATGAAAGGCGAGTAGCGTACCGGTTTGCCATTCCAGCACTTCTTGAGCGGCAGGCACACCTAGACCCAACGTATCCTGCAGCAATCCTTCGCGCAGCCCCGAGCCGCTGACCAGGCAATGCGCCGCTCCAATGCGATCGAAGACCGCCTTCAAAATGATTGTCCCCGGTACAATGATGTCGGCACGCGACTTGGACAACCCGTCGATTCGTTTGCGTTTATCCAGCGGCAACTCAGGCAGAGTTTCCGCATAATGACGGAGACTCTCCGGCTCCAGCAGATAGTGATGGGCCAAACGGAGCGGGTACTTGCGGCGCCGTTGATCCAGCTTGCCCAACGTCCGAATCGTTCCCCCCAGCCCGATAAGCGGAAATCCCGGATGGGCCCCGATCCAAGGCAAACCGTCCAGCATCCTTTCAACTTCCGCCTGAAGATCGGCGATCTGCTCGGGCGGCCAGGGCTCCTCCGACACTCCAAATCTCACTTGGGCGTTGACCGCGCCGATCGGTAAAGAAACGCTCTCTACCAGCTTTCGGCCACGAAACAAAGTGATTTCCGTGCTTCCGCCCCCAATATCAATAATGAATCCGTCCTCGGTCGCCATTCCGCCGGCCACAGCGATAAATCCGAAATAAGCTTCCTGTTCGCCGGATAGGATTTCTACCGGCAGACCGGTTTCTTGCTCCAGGAGCTTGCCGATTTCCTGTGCATTTGCCGCGTTCCGGATGGCCGCCGTTGCCGCCACCCGGATGGCATGACAGCCATATGCTCTGCACACCTCATGAAATTGGCGCAGGATCGGAACGATCGAATGGATTTCCTTTGTTGCCATAGCCCCATTCGCATTCATTTTTTCACTTAACCGGGCGGATTCCTTCAATTCGTTAATCAAACGGTAGTACCCTTGCGGGGCCGTTTCATAGATGGCCAAACGAATGGAGTTTGACCCAATGTCGATGATTCCAACGTTCTCATGGTTATTTGGCATACGAACTTTAGCTCCCGTAATGTATAGAAATTGTGGTTCCTCGGCCTAACAGTTTTACCTCACTTTATCCCAAAATCGGGCAAAAATAAACCTTACACCTAAAAAAAAGCCAGCGCCCTGAAGGCGCCGGCCTATGAAGAAACCCGCATATTCGGTTGGAAAAGATCTCGTATCGCTACTCGCCGATGGCGTGAACCAGTTCGACGACCTGTGCAGCGGTCTGCATTTGCAGCGCCTTGGCTGCCAGCTGTTCCATATCCGCTTTAGACAACTTGGAAATCTGCGAACGAGCCGGTAGAATCGAAGTTGCGCTCATGCTAAATTCGTCCAGACCCAATCCCAGCAGCAACGGAATCGCCGTTGCATCGCCGGCCATCTCGCCGCACATTCCAGCCCATTTGCCTTCCTTATGGGCGGCATCAATGACCATTTTGACCAGCCGCAAAATCGCTGGGTTATAAGGTTGGTACAAATAGGAAACGCGTTCGTTCATACGATCGGCCGCCATTGTATATTGAATAAGGTCGTTAGTTCCAATACTGAAGAAGTCCACTTCTTTGGCAAACTGATCGGCCAATACGGCCGTCGAAGGAATCTCCACCATAATGCCGAGCTGGATCTCATCGGATACCTGAACGCCTTCGGCTTTCAGCTTCTCCTTTTCTTCCATTAGCAACGCCTTGGCTGCTCGGAATTCATCCAGCGTTGCGATCATCGGGAACATGATTCGAAGCGATCCGTAGACGCTGGCCCGAAGCAAAGCGCGTAGCTGCGTGCGGAACAGGTCCTTCTGCTCCAGGCATAGACGGATGGCGCGGAAGCCCAGGAACGGGTTCATTTCCTTCGGCAGATTGAGATAAGGCAATTCCTTGTCTCCGCCGATATCCAATGTCCGTACGACGACCGGCTTGCCTTCCATCTTTTCCAGCACGGTCTTATAGGCATTGAATTGGATCTCCTCCGAAGGCAACTCGGTGCGTCCCATGTACAGGAACTCTGTCCGATACAAGCCTACCCCTTCTCCGCCGTTCTCCATGACGCCGACAACGTCGTTAGGCGTGCCAATGTTAGCTGCAAGCTCCACGTGGACGCCGTCCTTCGACGTCGTTTGGACCTCGCGCAGCTTCTTCCACTCTTCGATTTGCTTCAGGTGCTTATCGCGTTTTGCCATATATTCGTTCAGAACGTCCTCGGTCGGATTGATGATGACGCTGCCGTCCAATCCGTCGACGATCACCAGATCGCCGCCGTTCACCTTGTCCAACACCTCTTTAGTGCCGACGACCGCAGGGATTTCCAGCGAGCGGGCCATAATCGCCGAGTGCGACGTGCGACCGCCGATATTCGTCGTAAAGCCCTTCACGTAATTGCGATTGAGCTGCGCCGTATCCGATGGCGTCAAATCCTCCGCAATCACGATCACTTCCTCGCTGATATCTGCCGGATTGACATAGCTCAAACCGAGCAAATGCGTGAGCACACGCTTGGTTACATCCCGCATATCCGCAGCGCGTTCCTTAAGGTAGGCGCTTTTCATATTTTCAAACATCGCAATAAATTCGCTTGCTGTTTCATTTAACGCAAATGCTGCGCTGACCTTGTCAGATGCAATTTTGTCGCGAACCGGGGTTAGCAGCTCGGGATCGTTCAGAATCAATAAATGAGATTCGAAAATCTCCGCTTTCTTCTCGCCAAGCTCTTGAAGCGTGCGCTCTTTGATCGCTTCAAGCTCCTGCTGAGATTTGGCCAAAGCATCGTCCAGATGTGCCAGCTCCGCTGCGGAATCGGAAGCATCCCGCTGATGGATCGTATAATCGGGATGCTCCAATTTGAAGGCTTTGGCGATGGCCACGCCGGCCGAAGCGGCAATGCCATCAATCTTAAGCATTCACTTCCCCCAGCCCTTCGTTAACCATCACTTCAGTGAGCGCTTGAAGTGCTTCTGCGGCCTCTTCGCCTTCGACAATCAGCTTCAGCGAATCGCCTTGCTCCAGACCCAGGGACAGAACGCCAAGAATCGATTTCAACGTCACTTTCTTGCCGCCCGCTTCAGCGAAGGATTCGGCTCCCTTGAATTTGTTTGCTGTATTGACCAGGGCCGTTGCCGGGCGTGCATGAATTCCGTCTTCATCCGTAATTTTAAACATTTTTTCCATGATTGATCCTCTCGCTTTCTGATTTATGAATTTTTGAGAATAGATATAAGATACGCTCCCTATCACATTGTAAGGGATCGCGATAACCAAAGCCAAATGCCCGCCGCCGACTCAGCGGCGGGTTCTGATGATTTACTTGATCGTAACGATATCCGCTTCGCCTTTCGGCAGCTTGCCGGTCTTATGCAGCGTCACGGACGCGCCTTCCGGCAGGTTCGAGAAGACGATCGGCGAAATGATCGAAGGAGCGTGTTCCTTCACATAATCTAGATCCACTTCCAGAATCGGCTGTCCTGCGGCAACCAGATCGCCTTCCTGGACCAGTACATTGAAGCCTTGGCCTTTCAGTTTGACGGTGTTCACGCCAATATGCACGAGCACTTCCTTGCCCCCATCCGACATAATGCCGATGGCATGCTTGCTCGGGAAGACGTTAAATACTTTACCGTAAACCGGAGAGCAGATCACGCCGTCATGCGGCAGAATCGCGAACCCGTCGCCGGTCATTTTTTCCGAGAACACGGGATCAGGAACGTTGGAAATATCCATCAGCTCGCCGTTCACCGGCATCACGATATCCTCTTTGATAATCGCGTCGCCGTCTTGGGCCGCTTGCTGCTCGACCTCGGCAGGTTTAATCTCTTCCGTCTTGACGGCAACCCGCGGGGTCTTCCCGCTCAAAATGTCAGCGATTTGCGATTTGATCGTGTCAGAACGCGTTCCAAAGATCGCTTGAACGTTGTTGCCAACCTCCAGCACGCCGGAGGCGCCCAGCTTCTTGAGCCGGTCTTTGCTCACATTCCCTTTGTCCTTCACTTCAACCCGCAGACGGGTGATGCAGGCATCCAGGTGTACGATGTTCTCTTGTCCGCCCAAGGCTGACAAGATATTCTGCGGCAGTTCATCCTGTTTAACTGCGCCTTCCGCTTTCACTTCGTCCCCTTCAACCTCCGGATCTTCGCGGCCCGGCGTCTTCAGATTGAACTTACGGATAACGTAACGGAAACCGAAGTAGTAAATCACGGCTAGAATCAAACCGACGATGATCACGTTCCACCAAGGCGTACGGTTTGGAATCACCCCGAAGATCAGATAGTCGATCAAACCGCCGGAGAAGGTCATCCCAATTTTCGTCCCAAGGATATGCATCGTCATGAAAGACAAACCGGCAAAAATCGTATGCACCGCAAACAATACCGGTGCGACGAACAAGAACGAGAACTCCAGTGGTTCCGTAATCCCCGTCAAGAAGGAGGTCAAGGCTGCCGAACCCATGATCCCAGCCACGTATTTCTTGTGCTCAGGCCGAGCTTCGTGGTAAATCGCCAGCGCTGCGGCAGGCAAGCCGAACATCATGAACGGGAATTTACCGGTCATAAAGGTACCGGCCGTAAATGGCACACCGTCACGCAGCTGAGCCATGAAGATTGATTGGTCCCCGCGAACGAGTTGACCGGCGTTATTGACGTATTCACCGAATTCGAACCAGAACGGCGAATAGAAAATATGGTGCAAACCAAACGGAATCAATGCCCGTTCTACCACCCCGAAAATAAACGCGGACAACGTCCGGTTCTGCTCCAACATGAAGTGAGAAGCAGAGTTGAGGCCCCCTTGAATTGGCGGCCAGATAACGACCATCAACAAGCCGAGAAGAAGCGAAGTTGCGGCCGTCATAATCGGCACGAATCGTTTCCCGGCGAAGAAACCGAGATACGATGGGAGCTCGATCCGGAAGAACCGGTTATACATGGCCGCAGCCAAGATCCCGACGATAATCCCGCCGAACACCCCGGTTGCAAGCGTCGGGATGCCGAGCACGTTCGCATAGGCCGGATCGGTTCCGATCATCGCAGGCGTGACCCCGATGACCGTGCCCATGGTCACGTTCATGACGAGGTAACCGATAATCGCAGCCAAACCGGCTACGCCTTCCCCGCCGGCCAAACCAACGGCGACACCTACGGCAAACAGCAAGGCCAGGTTTGAGAAGACAATTTGGCCTGCATTCATCATGACGGTGGCTACGGCGTGGACGCCATGATTATCCAGGGCGGGCACCAGATCCAGAAACTCCGGACTGACCAGCATATTCCCGATCCCGAGCAGCAAACCTGCCGCAGGAAGTAGAGCCACAGGGAGCATCAGCGCTTTCCCTACCCGTTGTAATACACCAAATAAACGCTTAAACATAAATAACCTCCTGTTATGACATCGTGTGACAAACAAAAACAGGCATAAGCCAATATAGGTCATTGGTTCTGTATCGTGATCGCTTACGGATATAATACCCCGTAACCGTCCAATACAATCCAAAAAAACCTTTATCAACTCATGCCTGATCGAATCAGTCACACATTGTGATCTATGAAGTTGTTGCCAATGCACTTAGGAATTATAGCAGGACTTTCTAGTTCGCGCAAGCCAGCTACTGAAGATTCGCCGGGGCCACCCGGTGCAAATGCATCGTCAAATAGCTGACTTCGGCCTGATAAACCGGCATCTTGAGCCGTTGTTCCATCACTTTGGTCAATTTGTAAGCAAGCGAATACAAGGTTGGATACTCCTGCTTCAGCAGCATTTCCAGCTTGTCGACTTCGCTAACCTGCTCGCCGCGTCGAATCCGTTCGATCGCAAACCGCAAATGGGTCAGCAAACGGGAATAATCCAGCGAGTTGCGGAGGATCGTAAAGCGAAGCTCCGTCTCGATAATGCCAACCAGGTCAGCGATTAACTGAGCATGTCCCCTTACCTCGCTGATATGTCGGTTGGTCATGGCGCTGTTAATGTGGAGCGCAACGAAGCCAATTTCATCCTCGCCGAGATCGACACCCAACCGCTCCTTGATGAGTCGAATCGCGTATTCCGCCAGTTCGAATTCCACCGGATAGATCTCCTTCGTCTCGAACAAAAACGGGTTATGAAAAGCGATATCCTGCTCCGCTCGCTTAATCGCAAACGCCAAGTGATCGGTTAAGGCGATATGGATATGCTCGTTCAGCTCGGTCTGCGTCTTCTGGGAAATGTACATGATAATTTCGCCGATAATTTCGATCAATTGTTCGTCCACCTGGGGTACGAGCTGCTTGTATTGCTCTTGTTCCTGCTGATTCGTGAGGATAAACATTTTCTCAACGGCTTCAAGCAGGATCGAGTCCCCCGTTTTTCGGTTAAATCCGATGCCTTTGCCGATCACAACGACCTCGCCACGCTCCGGGTGATTCGCGATGATGACATTGTTATTCAACACTTTAGAAACGCGCAGGCTGTTCACAACATAAGCACCTCTTTTTCTCCTATTGTCCGAAAACGGTTAAGCCCATTATAAAGGATTTTCCGGGCCCCGTCAGCCAATTCCCAGGCATTTCAAAGGCGTCCTCGCCCAATGACCGGGCGGGACGCCGATTCGCGATTGATCCTATGACAAATTACACGGATTGATGACGGTTGTCAAGCCGGACGAAAGGCCTTACTTCCGGTCTTGCTCCGTTTCTTTCGAGGCGGCCGTCTCCAAAGCAACGGGCTCCGACGCCTTCACAGAAGCCGTAGACTTCACAGAAGCAACCTCAACCGCCGGTGGCGTGGCGACGATCTTACCTTTAGTCAAGCCTTGAATTAACCGATCCAGTTCGATCCCCGAGACGCTCTTCAACATATCAGGCGCAGTAGCCATGAGTTCGGTGACGTAGTTGCTGACACGGGCAGCCCCCTCGCCTTTGCCGGTATCGACGACAGTTAACTTGTCGATCGAAGACAATGGAGCAGCGATTTTGCCTGCGAGCTCCGGCAGCATCTTCGTCACGATATCGAGGATCGCGGCCTCGCCGAATTTCTGGAACGCTTCGGCCAGTTTCTCCTTCGCTTCGGCCTCAGCCAAGCCGCGCAGTCGGATGATCTCGGCATCCGCGGTCCCTTTGGCCCGTTCCGCATCCGCGATCGCTAAACCCTCCAGGCGCTTCTGTTCGGCGGAAGCTTTTGCTTGCGTCTCGATGGAGTATTGCAGCGCGTCGGCCTCCCGCATTTTCCGCGCCTTTTCAGCTTCAGCCGCCTGCTCGACCGCATAACGATCCGCATCGGCTTTCTTCTTCACTTCGGCATCGTATTGTTTCTGGCGAACGGTGATCTCCTTATCCTGCAAATCGATCTCCCGCTCCTTGCGCACCAGCTCGACCTTCATTTGCTCTTCCACCATCGTCTGCTTGGCCCGAGCTTCCTGAATGTGATAAGCCTGGTCAGCTTCAGCCTTGGCGGTATCCTGATCCTTCTTAAAGGAGGCGACCTTCAGCTCCTTCTCCTTCTCCGCTTCGGCGATGTTCGTATCACGCACCAGCTCGGCCTTCTGCCCGGCTTCTTCGGCCAGGGCCTTTTGGATCCGCGCATCCCGCTGGGCTTCCGCCTCAGCGATATCAGCGTCCCGCTTGACCGCAGCGATCCGCGGCTTACCGAGCGCCTCTAAGTAACCATGTTTGTCCCTAACATCCTTGATCGTGAACGAGACGATTTGCAGCCCCATTTTCTTCAGGTCGCGAGCCGCCACGCCTTGTACTTCCTGCGCGAACTTATCGCGGTTCCGGTACACTTCCTCGACGGTCATCGAACCCAAAATCGAACGCAAATGGCCTTCAAGCACTTCCTGTGCTTCGCCTTTGAGCGATTCGATCGGTTTGCCCATAAACTGCTCGGCCGCCGTCGCGACGTCCTCGATCGAGCTCCCCACCTTGATAATGGCCACTCCGTCAGCGGAAACCGGCACGCCTTGCTCGGTGTAAACCTCCGGTGTCATCACGTCCAGTTTGTGGGAGAGCAGCGACATGAATTCGGCTTTTTGGAATATCGGCCAGATAAACGCCCCGCCGCCGCGGACGATTTTGATTTTACGGCCGGATTGGTCATCGGATATGTTCTTGCCCCCTAGAAAAGAACCTGTGACGATCATCGCCTCGTCAGGGCTCACCGTCTTATATCGGGCCCAGAACGCCAGTCCGAGCACGATAATGACCGCAATCACGATGACGGGGATTAGCAGGAAATCCGGAATACTTTCGAACAATGACAACAGCTCCCTCTTCTTGTAATGGTGTTACATCGGGTGGGGATATAGCTCGGAAACTTGGACCGTTCCGTCCTTCGTCGTCTCGATGACGACAACGACGGTTCCGGCGGGAATTTCCTTCCGATCCCAGCTAGACGCAATATGAAGGGTGTTGCCGCCAACCAGCTTCACCATCACTTCGCCATACCCTTGTGCCGGGATAGGTACGGTCACCTCGCCGACTTTGCCGGGCAATTCGGATTCGGAAAATCCGGTGGAGTTTTCGCTGTTTTCCATCGGCCGGACATAAGCGAAATACACGGCGGCGGATAACAATACGGCGGCCACAATGGCGAGAACCACCACGCCGGCCCCTCCAAGTCCGGTGTACCGGTCCAGCAATATGCCGGCTCCGCCGAACGACGTAATCGCCGAAGCCGTGATAATCGGCTTGAGAAAATCCACGGACAGGAAATCGAACACGCCGTCCAGCCAGCTTCCGAGCAAGTCGCCAAGCAATGCGCTGATGACGGCAAACAAGGCACCGCCGACGAAACAACCCCAAAACAGCGCTTCCATCCTGTTCCTCCCTCTACCCAAAATATTGATGTACTCTACAAATACATACGTAATTTGGAGAAATATGTTTCGAAAAAGAAAAACCGGCTCGCAGCGCGATGCCGCGAAACCGGTGATGGGGTGAGATTACAGTGATTACAGGGACATGCGATAAATTTCAAGCACGTCTTGTTTATCCAGCACAGCAAAATTACCGAACGAGCCGAAGCGAACCGCCTTCTCGGCCATGACTTCCAGTTGGCTGTCGTCAATACCGTAATCGGCCAGACGGCTTGGAGCGCCGATCGAGTTCCAGAACGACCGCAACGCTTCAATGCCCTCGAGCGCGACAGCCTCGTCGCTCTTGCCCGTAGGATCCACGTGGAAGACGTGAGTCGCCAGACGCTTGAATCGAGCGATATCCTGCTTCAAGTTATACTTCATCCAGTTCGGGAACAGGATCGCCAGGCCGCCGCCGTGCGGAATATCGTAAACCGCCGACACGGCATGCTCGATGTTGTGGGTCGCCCAGTCCCCGGACAGGCCCATGTTCAGCACCCCGTTAAGCGCCATCGTGCCGCAGAGCAGAATTGTTTCCCGGAGGTCGTAGTTCTCCAAATCCGCAGCGAGCTTCGGCGCGGTCTCGATCACTGTCCGAAGCAAGGCTTCACAAAACTCGTCCTGCAACGGCGTGTTTGGCGTCGGATGGAAATAGTGCTCGAACACATGAGACATGATGTCGACCATGCCATACACGGTTTGCTCCTTCGGCAGCGAAGCGGTGAACTGCGGATCAAGGATGGAGAACGCCGGATACGCCAGCTTACTGCCCCAGCCGAGCTTCTCCTTCGTCGTTTCGTTGGAAATCACGGAGTTGCCGTTCATTTCCGAGCCGGTTGCGGCCATCGTCAGCACGGTTCCGAGCGGCAGGGCCGCTTTCGGCACGGCTTTCCGCTCCGCGAAATCCCACATATCTCCGTCGTATTTAGCGCCTACGGCAATCGCCTTCGCGCAGTCCAGCACGCTGCCGCCGCCGACCGCGAGGACCAGCTCGATGCCGTTTGACTTGCACAGCTCGACCCCACGATGCACCGTAGACAGACGCGGGTTTGGTTCGACGCCCGCAAGCTCTGTCACCTCGGCGCCGATTTCCCGCAGAATGGCTGTCACTTGATCATACAGACCGCTGCGTTTGATGCTGCCGCCGCCGTAGACCAGCAGCACTTTATTGCCATAAGCCGGAACCTCGGTCCGCAACGACGCCAACTGGCCTTTACCGAAGATGAGCTTCGTCGGGTTATGAAATACGAAATGATCCATGCCAAAATCCTCCTAAATTCAGTTATGTAAAAGGGGTTCGCTACCTTAGCCTCTTCGTGCTCCCAAATTATTATACTTCCAACTGTAATGGAATAACAAACAGAAATAAGGCCGTCCCAAATCTCATCGATTGGGGACGGCCCCGTAAATAGCTAACCGGAACCTATGCTCTATTGTCTGCGGTAACCGATCGAAACGACAAAGCGTTCGAAGGCTTCGCGGCCTTCCGTCGTTGCTTTGAATACGCCGGCATGTCCAAGGATTTCCGCGAACTTGCTGCCGACCTCGTCACGCAGCAGCGCTTCGGCGTCTTCGCGCGCCATCGATATGCCAACGCGTGCGACCAGTTCCTTCACCCAATCCGCATGCACGGCCAAACGGGCCGCCGGATCGGACACGGTCTCCTCATACAACGTCTTGTCCCCGCTCAGAATGTCGGCGACCCCCGCCAGTTCTTCTTTCAACCGGCCTGGCAGGATCGCTACCCCCATCACTTCGATCAGACCGATGTTCTCCTTCTTGATGTGGTGCATTTCGCGGTGCGGATGGAAGATCCCCTCGGGATGCTGTTCGTTCGTCCGGTTGTTCCGCAGGACGATATCGGCCTCGTAACCGCCATCTGCACTGCGACGGACGATTGGGGTCACCGTGTTATGAGGCACGGATTCCCCCTTCTCCTCGGAGAAGGCCAGGACATCGACCGAGGGATCGCTGTATTGCTTCCATTTCTCGTACAGATCGTCCGCCGCTTCCAGCACGGCCTCGCGGTCTTGACCGTTCACCCGCAGCACGGACATCGGCCATTTCACCATACCAACGGTCACGCCGGCGAAGTCCGAATGGGAGAAGACGGCTTCCACCGGGGCTTTCTCCAACGGAAACGTATGTCGTCCCCCTTGGAAATGATCATGGGTCAGGATCGAACCGCCAACGATCGGCAGGTCCGCATTCGAGCCGATGAAATAATGCGGGAACAACGTCGTGAAATCAAGGAGACGCTTAAACGTATCGCGGGTCAACTTCATCGGCACGTGATCGTGGTGGAATACGATGCAATGTTCGTTGTAATACACATAAGGCGAGTATTGGAAAAACCACGGCTCCTCGTTTAAGGTCAGCGGAATGACGCGCAGGTTCTGACGGGCCGGATGATTGATCCGTCCCGCATAACCAACGTTCTCGCGACACAGCTGACATTTCGGGTACACCGGCGGCGGAAGCAGCTTGGCCATGGCGATTTCCTTCGGATTTTTCTCCGGTTTGGACAGGTTAATCGTGATTTCCATATCCCCGAACGAGGTAGGCTGTTCCCAATAGATGTTTTGGCGAACCCGGTCCATCCGGATGTAATTGCTGTCCACGGACAGCTTATAGAACGCGTCTGTTGCCGCGATGATTCCCTGCTCGGTTTCCGTTCTGCGGAAGGCCGCGATCGTTTCCGACGGGCGCGGCATCAGCAAGCCCATAATTTGAGCATCCAGCAAATCGCGGTAAGTAGCGGTATCTTCTGGTATCAGGCCGATCGAGACCCCGTAATCAATCAAAATTTCGAGCGGCTCCTGCGGACCGGTTAGCACCTCCTCCGTTACTGCACCGGCGAACGGCTCATCGAAAGAAAACAACTCCAGAAGGCGGTTGCGCGAGTAGTCCACGTCCCACCAATCGATTAAGCCCTGCTCCAGCGCATAATTCACCAATCGTTCGATGGCATGAAGCGTTTCTTGACGATTTCTCTCTTCTGCTCCCATCGCGTTACACTCCCTTAATCGTTATAGCCGTTTGGATGGTTGTTATGCCACTGCCACGCGCTTTCGATGATGTTCGCCAATTGATTGCGGGTTGGATTCCAGCCCAGCACACGACGGGCTTTGTCCGAGGAAGCGATAAGCACCGCCGGATCCCCGGCGCGACGCGGACTGATGACGACCGGGAAGTCGTGGCCGGTAACGTCCTTCACGGTTTCGATCACTTCCTTAACCGAGAAGCCTTGCCCGTTGCCGAGGTTGAACACGTCGCTTTCTCCGCCGCCGAGCAAATGATTCACTGCGCGCAGATGGGCGTCGGCCAAATCGCTCACATGGATGTAGTCGCGGACGCAGGTACCGTCAGCCGTGTTGTAATCGTCGCCGAACACTTGAATCGACGGACGCTGTCCCAATGCCGCTTGAATAATCAGCGGGATCAGATGGCTTTCCGGGCGATGATCCTCGCCAATCTTGCCGCTTTCATGGGCCCCCGCCGCGTTGAAATAGCGGAGCGATACATATTTGATCCCGAGCACTTGATCAAACCAAGCCATCATCCGTTCCATGGTCAGCTTCGTTTCGCCATACACGTTCGTAGGCCGGGTCGGATCGGTTTCTTCGATCGGTACCTTTTCCGGTTCGCCGTAAGTGGCCGCCGTGGAAGAGAACACGATTTTACGTACATTCGCCTGATCCATGGCATCCAATAAACAAAGCGTTCCATACACGTTATTGTCGAAATACTTGACCGGGTCCTTCATGCTCTCCCCCACCAAGGAATTCGCGGCAAAATGAATCACCGCTTCGATCTCGTTCTCGGCAAACAGCTTGGCCATGAGCGCTTTATCGCGCAAATCCCCTTCATAGAGCTTGCCGCCGAGCAGCGCTTCGCGATGTCCGGTCTGCAGGTTGTCGATCACGACGACCTCTTTGCCTTGCTCTAGCAGCGCAGCTACCGTATGCGAGCCGATATAGCCGGCTCCCCCCGTTACCAATATCGCCATGGTTAGTTCTCCCCTTTCATCTCATGCACGCCGTCGCCTACGCCGCACACGTAAAACTCGCCATCCAACCCTGTCCGTTCTTTATAAGCCTGACCAACTTCAGCCACGAACCGCTCTACGGAATCCTCATGCACCAGCGATACCGTACAGCCGCCAAAGCCTGCCCCGGTCATCCGAGCGCCCAGCGTGCCGTCAATCTTCCGCGCCTCCTCAACCATCACGTCCAGCTCCAGGCAGCTCACTTCGTACAAATCGCGCAGCGAATCATGCGAAGCATTCATCAGTTCGCCGAAGGTCTTCAGGTCGTTCGCGCTCAGTGCGTCCACCGATTTCAACACGCGCGCGTTCTCTTCCACAACGTGTTTGGCCCGTTTCAACAGAACTTCATTCGCAAAATCTCCCTGCCACCGCTCCAATTGATCCGGCTTCAGATGGGCCAAGAACTCCAGGCTCGGTTCGCGTTTTTGCAAAATCGCCAACGCTTCATCGCATTCCGAACGCCGTTCGTTGTACTTGGAGTCTACCAGTCCCCGGCGCTTCTTCGTGTTGCTGATGACAAGTTTATATGCGCCGGTCCGGAATGGCACGAGCTTGTATTCCAAGGTATCGCACATCAGAAGGATCGCATGATCCTGGGCCCCGTTTGCAACGGCAAACTGGTCCATGATGCCGCTGTTGACGCCGACGTACTGGTTCTCCGCCCGTTGGGATAACCGGGCAATTTCAACTTTGTTCGTCTCTTTCCCTTCCATGCTCAAGAGAGCAAAAGCCGTCACTACTTCGATCGATGCCGAGGAGGACAATCCCGAACCGTTCGGAATCTCGCCGTGGAACAGGAGGTCGTAACCGCTTGTAAGCGAGATGCCCAGCTTCTTCAGTTCCACGTAGACGCCGATTGGGTAATCGATCCACTCCCCGGTTTTGCTCTTTCCGAGGTCTCCGAGCTCCAGCTCCGCCGTATACGGCAGATTACTAGAAGCGAAAGAAACTTTATCGTCCGTCCGTCTACGAATCGCCAGCGTCGTTCCGAACTCCAGCGCGGCGGGGAACACATATCCCCCGTTATAGTCGATATGCTCGCCGATCAGATTGACGCGGCCCGGTGCGTTGAATACGCGCAGCGGCTCGGAGCTTTCCCCGTATTTGGATATAAACAATTGTTCCATTTCATTCTTCTTCATTAACGTACACCCCATCTTCATGGAATCTTTAATTCTTGTACCCAGTATAATGAAATCGCTCTGCTTTGATAATGCAACTTTGCGAGAACTATATAGATAAATGTGACTTTCCAGAATATAATGTGAACAGATATCTTTCAGGGCGTATTCGCCCTTGCCAAAAAAGGAGACAAGACCCTTGAAGCGAGAAACCTATAGTGCGGCCGCCAACCCGGATTTGTTCGAAGCGGAGGATCTGCATGTCCTCTTCGCCGGCGAAAGCCAGACCCTGCCCGATCACCGCTTGGGCCCGAAAGTCTATGATTATTACCTTCTTCACTTTGTGGAACAAGGCAAGGGCTCTTTTCGGACCGAATCGGCCTCCTATGAGCTCAGTGAAGGGGATGGCTTCCTGATTCTCCCCGATCAGCTCGTCAGTTATGCTTCCGATGTCGTCGATCCTTGGCGTTATCGCTGGATCGCTTTCACCGGCGCAAAGGCGACCGATCTCGTGTCGCGGGCCGGCTTCACCCCGGAGCAACCGGTATTTCGGCAGGGTGATGGCAGCCCGATTCCATCCATGCTGAGCAGCGTGTTACAGACCTTTCAAACCAAAAAAAACAGCTCCCATCTGCTATCGCTGGGGCTGTTGCATCAAATCATGGCCGAGGCCCAGGAGACGCTCGGCATGGCTTCCGCGCTGCCGTCGGGCGAATCGGGCGTTCAGCGGATTGTGAAGCAAATGATTCATTATATGTCCAGCCAATATGCGCATCCGGTTTCCATTGAACAAATGTGCGCTTCCTTGGGGTATAACCGGGCTTATCTCTCTCGCATTTTCAAAAAAGAAACCGGCTACACTCCGGTCACCTACCTCCTGAAGCTCAGAATCGATAAATCGCGACAGCTCCTTCGCGAACGTCCAGAGCTGTCGATCGAGCAGATCGCCGCTTCCGTAGGTCTCACCGATCCGCTCTATTTCTCTCGGCAATTCCGTCGGTTCCATCACGAATCTCCAAGCGAATACCGCAGAGCCGTAACCCGGACTCCCTCAGCGGAATGAGCTTTGCTTTACTCCTCCAGTCCCAGCTTCCGGGAGACGGCCCCCAATACCGCACCGATCGGCTCGGTAATCAGCAGGTCGGCCCGGTTGTCATAGGTGGTGGACGATGCGTTGATCAGCACCGTCCGTTCGCCGCGGAAATAGGTGATCAGGTGCGCCGCTGGCTGAACCGTCAGCGAGGTGCCGCCGATCAGAAGCAGGTCGGCTCCGGCTATCGCATCGACCGTATCCTGAATCACCTGCTCATCCAAGCTTTCACCGTACAGCACCACGTCCGGCTTGATGATTCCGCCGCAGGTACAACGGGGCACGTCGTCTTCCTTGCCCATCACGTCTTCCAGCGTATAGGTGCGGCCGCAGTCCATACAGGTGTTGCGGTGCACCGATCCGTGCAGCTCCAGCACGCGTCGGCTGCCCGCCTGCTGATGGAGCCCATCGATGTTTTGCGTGACTACAGCCTTTAATTTTCCCGCTCGCTCCAGTTCAGCCAAGCAGCGGTGCGCGGCATTCGGCTGCGCTTCCGGATGAATCATCTTCGTCTTGTAGAAATCGAAAAAAACTTCGGGATGCCGGTCGAAAAACCGCCGGCTCAAAATCTCCTCCGGCGCGTAAGGCGAAGCCTTCTCCATCTGATAGATGCCCGCCGCCGAACGGAAGTCGGGGATCCCACTTTCGGTCGAGACCCCGGCCCCGCCGAAAAATACGATATTGTGGCTTTCCTGAATCCAAGCCGCTAAATTGTCCGTCTCCTTGGTCATCCGTATCGAACCTCCTAATGATGGATCGTCAACTCGCGGTAACCGGCGATGATGACGTCCGCGTCACGCAAGTAACCCGCTCCCTGCGCGTCTTCGCTGTAATCCTCCGCTACTCCAATCGTCATGGCGACTCCCGCACGTTTTCCCATTTGCATATCGGCATTGCTGTCGCCGATCACCACGGCCTCGCCTGGTTGGAGGCCAAGCTCATGGCAAGCCAACAACGCCATGTCCGGTCCCGGTTTGCCCCGGGTCACCCGGTCTCGCCCGACTATGCTGACGAACGCATCCCGGATGCCCATCCATTCCAAATGCTCCAGCGCTTCCGAGGTTGAATCAGAGGTGACGACCGCCAGCTTCAGTCCCGCATTCAGGCAATCCTGCAGGAATTCACGCAGCCCTGGCAAAGGGACGGCTTCTCGCCTCCGCTTGAGATCAGCCATAGCCGAGGCATTTAATTCCCTGACGGCCGTAATCGCTTCGTTCCATGGAAGCCCCGCAGCATACAACGTCGAAGCCAACAACGCGATGACCTCTTCTTCCGTACCCATTGCGACCGGACCGGTCTTGTCGTAACCAATCACCCGGTTCTCCCCATCCGTATGTAACCCAAGCAGTCCTGCTTTGTTTAAGCTTCCGGGGGATCCCAATTCGGACAACTTCCGCTCCATTAGACCGGTTAAAGCCACCGCCCAGCTTCCCCACAGGCCCATGAAATTTAACAGCGTCCCGTCCTTGTCAAACAAAATTGCACGGCAAGCCGCTTGGTGCCCGTGTGTTTCAATCGTGGCCATCATGATCCCCCTTCCAGTACATCCATGTCCTTATTATACCATTTTTACAACTTTACCAAGGCTCCTCAAGCTGTCATACGTTAGTCACACCCGCCAAATTGAGAACGCTTAATTTGTGATTAATATCACAAGCTTAAATCTGTAAAGAGAGTACGTTATTCATGAACTCATTTATTTAAATTTTAAACGATATCCGCTAGGGAAGTTCACTGGAAAGAGGGGAACTGGTCCGTCATGACGCCATCCAAAATCAACCCGCAAGGTGAGATATTTTTCTTGAACTTACGCTTCTTGCTGATCCTTTGTGTATTCGTCGGCAACGCCATCGAACCGCTTACCCTGCGGATTGACGGGTTGCAAACCCTCTACCAATGGATTTTTACCTTTCACATGCCTTTGTTCGTGTTCGTAACCGGCTATTTTGCCAAACCTAATTTGACCGGCGGCAAGGGCAGAAAGATCATGCTGCAGATCGGCTTGCAGTACCTCATTTTTCAGAGCTTATACTCCGTGCTGGATGTCGCGGTGTTCCGTGTAGACCACATTCACCATTCCTTCTTCGCACCGTATTTGTTGCTGTGGTTCCTGGTCAGTCATCTAGGCTGGCGATGGATGCTGCTCTTGATGCAAAAATGTTCGCCTCTTCAACAGCTTGCCGTCTCCATCCTGCTGGCGGTACTGGTCGGCTATCTGCAAATCGACGGCGTGTGGTTTAGCGTATCTCGGACGTTCGTGTTTCTGCCGTTTTTCGTGCTCGGCTATCATTTCTCCGATCACTTGCTTCAATTTCTACAGAATCCAACTGTCAAAATCGCATCCACTCTCGTTTCGCTCAGTTTGCTGGTCACTTTAGGACTCGCTACATCAAGCATTCATCCGGGTTGGCTTTACGGCAGCATGACCTACATCCAGCTCGGCCATCCCGAATGGTACGCCGGCTTGTTCCGTCTGTTGCTCTACCCCGTGCAGTTGCTGTCGGGACTCGCTTTTCTTGGCCTGGTTCCATCCCGGTCCAGCCATCTCACCGAGCTCGGTCGTCGCACCCTTTACGTTTTCCTGCTGCACGGTTTTATCGTGCGCTTGGCGGCCGTATCTCCGCTTTACGGATATGTGCATGGCGAGTTGGGCGGGTTGCTGGTCATTGCCGGAGCCGTGGCGCTCACCCTGCTTCTCGCCCAACCCTGGGTGCGCAAATGGAGCGCCCCGTTGGTCGAGCCCTCGGTAGAATGGCTGTTGAAGCTGGAACACCAAGCTTTGCGGCAGCTTGGTGCGGCCGGTAAACCATAAGCCAGGCGTAACCTGGAATATGGAAGGAGCTCGAAGATACCTTTCAAACCGAAAGGTATCTTTTTTTTGGATATTTTGAATTTTTTGAACAAACTCGTTTCATCATGGAAATCCGTGGTAAATAAAACATACGTACTCCAAAATAAGATCAAGGAGGGATTCGATGGCACGAAGCCAAAGCAAAATGACTCGAGAAGAAGCGGGACGTTTGGGAGGACTGGCCACGGCCAAGAACCACGGCAAAGCCTTTTACCGAGAAATTGGACAAAAAGGCGGCGAAGCGACCTCGAAAACCCATAACCGCGACTTTTATCAGGAAATCGGTCAGAAGGGCGGCGAAGCAACATCCCAGAAGCACGACACCGGTTTCTATCGTGATATTGGCCGCAAAGGCGGGGTCGCCCGCAGTAAACCAGGATTTAATGCATGAACCTTGTGGAATCTCCGGCCCCCCGGAGATTTCTTTATTTTCATAGACCGTGAAAGCGCCCTGTCCTCTAGCCATTTCCTGTGATCAACGGGTAGAAAATCATAACCACTTGTGATAGACTCTAGAGAAAACCTTTAGCGGTGTAAAGCTCCAAAACTATAACTAATCATGGGGGGATCGGTGATCATGACAGCTAAGAAGATGCGTTCTGATATGATCAAAAAAGGCTTCGACCGTGCACCGCACCGCAGTTTGCTGCGTGCCGCCGGCGTGAAAGAAGAAGATTTCGGTAAACCGTTTATCGCGGTCTGCAACTCGTATATCGATATCGTGCCCGGACATGTGCACTTGCAGGAGTTCGGCAAGATCGTAAAGGAAGCCATTCGCGAAGCCGGAGGCGTTCCGTTTGAGTTTAATACCATCGGTGTGGATGACGGTATTGCGATGGGCCATATTGGCATGCGCTACTCCCTGCCAAGCCGGGAAATCATCGCCGACTCGCTCGAGACCGTCGTTTCGGCGCACTGGTTCGACGGCATGGTTTGCATTCCGAACTGCGACAAAATCACACCGGGGATGATGATGGGCGCGCTGCGCGTCAACATTCCAACCGTCTTCGTCAGCGGCGGCCCAATGAAAGCCGGCGTAGACAGCAAAGGACGGAAATTGTCCCTGACCTCCGTCTTTGAAGGTGTAGGCGCGCATCAGGCTGGACAAATCAGCGATAATGACCTGCTGGAGCTGGAACAATACGGCTGTCCAACCTGCGGTTCCTGTTCCGGCATGTTCACCGCCAACTCGATGAACTGCCTCGCCGAAGCGCTGGGTCTGGCTATGCCGGGTAACGGCACGATCCTCGCTGTGGCTGAAGAACGCCGCGATTTCGTTCGGGAATCCGCGCGTCAGCTGATGAAACTGATCGAACTCGATTTGAAACCTCGTGACATCGTCACTAAGGAATCCATCGACAACGCCTTTGCGCTGGATATGGCGATGGGCGGCTCCACCAACACCGTGCTTCATACGCTGGCACTAGCCCAGGAAGCAGGCATCGATTACCCGCTGGAACGAATCAATGAAGTTGCCAACCGCGTGCCGCATATCGCCAAGCTGGCTCCGGCATCCGACCTCTTTATCGAAGACGTTCACCGGGCTGGCGGCGTCAGCGCCGTCATTAACGAGCTGCTGAAGAAGCCAGGTGCGATCTTTGGCGATCAAATGACCGTAACGGGTAAGACGCTAGCCGAAAACGTTGCAGGCTGCGAAATCCTCGACCCGAATGTCATTCATCCGCTCGACAAAGCGCATTCGGAAAAAGGCGGCCTCGCCATTCTGTACGGTAACCTAGCTCCGGAAGGTTCGGTTATCAAAGTAGGGGCCGTAGATGCTTCGGTTGGCGGCTACCATAAAGGTCCAGCCATCTGCTTCGACTCCCAGGAGGAGGCACTGGAAGGAATCGCCGGCGGCAAAGTCAAAGAAGGTTGCGTCGTTGTTATCCGTTATGAAGGTCCTAAAGGCGGGCCGGGGATGCCGGAAATGCTGGCACCGACTTCGCAAATCGTCGGTATGGGGCTTGGCGCGAAGGTCGGCTTGATCACCGACGGACGTTTCTCCGGCGCTTCTCGCGGTATCAGCATCGGTCATATCTCTCCGGAGGCAGCGGAAGGCGGACCTATCGCTTTTGTCGAAGATGGTGACATCATCGAGCTTGACCTGAATAACCGCAAGATCGAGCTGCATGTCAGCGACGAAGAGCTCGCACGCCGCAAAGCGAATTGGAAAGGCTTTGAGCCGAAGGTCAAAACCGGTTACTTGGCTCGTTATTCCAAACTGGTCACCAACGCCAGTTCGGGTGGCGTCATGAAGATTTAGTTTAACAAATTAACAAAAAGGCCGTATCCGGATCATGATGATCCAGATACGGCCTTTCCTGTTCACAGATGAAAATCGAAAGAATCCGTTACCGAGTAGGCATGGAGATGCTAAGTAAAGACTCCTCTTCTACGACCTCAGTCTTCTCTAAGGTCGAATGGCTGCGATGCGAACCGGTTTCGGTGAACCTTGCCAGGAGGTGATCCATCGGCATCACCATCATTTTGGGTACCAATTCTTGAGGTTGCTCTTTTAATCTCGACTTCCCTGCGGGATGTATAACGCTCATCAATAATTTCAAATAAATTTGAGTCGAGCTCGCAAACCAACCTCTCGGCAAATCGGTAATAATAAATCCAAATTGCTCGGGTCCCCGATTAATCATGCTGACGCCATACAAAGCTTTGACCTCTTTGAGTTCGGGATGGTCGTAGATATACTGGGCCAGCTTCGGTAACGTTTTCTCAAAATTGCGAATCATTTGAATCGCCAATTGCACCGTAGTCCTGGAGCGAGTTCCGATTTCGTACAACTTCTTGTTGTCGAAATGGAGCTCCATGACCTGATCGCCTGCTTGGAGGGTTTTCCCATCGTTTAAGGCTACCGGTTCCCCGTGGTAAGAGCGGATACGGAAATGGAGGAACGGATTCTGGGTATCCGGCGTTTTCAACTGGAATATCACGTGGAAGATCTTCTCCCATAACAGCCATAAGGCCACGATACTTCGTTTGAACCAGGACACCTTCACCGGCGTTCTTCCCTTTGGTACGGGAGTCCCAGCGGGTTTGTTTTTACGCTTCGCTTCTTCCGTTACTTGAATCAATTCGTCGATGCGAATGCTGCGCAATCCGCGGCGATCCGCTTCCGTCAGCACGCGCTCAAGCGCGGTCAGCATTTCAGCCGGCGCTCCGACATTGGCACCTAAGGTAGCGCCGCAATCGTGCAGTAGAAATACTTCTCCACCCCGCAGTTTCTTCATCATGCGTTTCGTTAAACGGTCAGCGCCAACCTTCACTCGCCAATCGGCAAACATCGCCGACCACAGGACGATTTGCGTGTTGCCCCGGTTCGTAAAATCAAACAGGTTGACGATTCCCCACGGCGGACGATAATAATGGGAATCCACGCCGGTAACGTCGTAGATGATCTTATTCGTCTTCTGAATTTGTTTCTTAACTGCGGCCGGTCCCATCAGCCAGTTGGTTTTGTGCACATAGTTGTGCGATCCGATCAAGTGGCCTTCCTCGTGAATCCGTTTAATCAATTCGGGATATTTCTCCGCATTCGAGCCGACGAGAAAAAATGTCGCCTTCGCCCCATGGCGCTTGAGTAAATCAAGCAATTGCGGAGTATATTTCGGATCGGGGCCATCGTCGAAGGTGAGCGCGAACTCCTTATCGCTGGTCCCGTGCTTAAATACGCGAAAACCGAAGATCCGAGTGATCAATCCGGGTATAAAAGCGTACAGCGTAGAGATATAAAATAACCATAGCAGCAAAGTCTCCATATGCTTTCCCCACTTTTCTATGATCAATGACTTTGGCATGCTCCGTGAAAAGCATAGCATCTACACTATTTTATCACAGACGTCCCTAGTTTAGGCGCATTATTTTGGGGAAAGCACAGGAAATCGGTCAACCTGGAGAAGCTAAAATATCCATGGTCCGCCGGAACAACTCGGCGGCAAGATGCTTTGACCCTTCAGTCTGATTTTGGACCAGAACCGCCACGGCATACTTGGGTTGTTCTACCGGTCCGTAACCGATAAACCATTGATTATTGAGTTGTTGATGGTTTCGAATAACCTCAGCCGTACCGGATTTGCCGGCCAGTGGCCACTTGGCTTGTTGTAAAGCTCGCCCGGTGCCGTCCGTCACCACCAGTCTCATCCAGGACAGCAACCGTTTGGCTGTCTGTGGGTTAATCTGCCCCACGGAAGAAGGCGAAGCTTGCGAAGGTAAGTCGGATAAGAGGGATCCGTCTTTATAACGGATCTCGCTGACTAAGCGCGGCGCCATTACTTGGCCGCCGTGAAGCAGAGTTACGACTAAATTAGCCGCTTGAAGCGGGGATACCCGCACATCCCGCTGGCCGATCGCCGTTTGCGCCCGGACTCCGCCATCCGCTGCAACCAAACTATGGAACACCGCCCCCGACTCCTCATGATCGAGCGGCCGTAATCCATCCCCGCCGAGGAAGGCAGGATCGCTCCAGCCAATCGGACGACCCAGCCCCAGCTTGGCGGCAGTCCTAACTATCGCGTCCGCACTTAACCGCTCTCCCAACGTGGCGAACACAACGTTGCACGACTTAGCAAATCCCTCCTCCAGCGTGATGTTTCCATGCCCCCCTTTCTTCCAGCAAGATAGGCCGTATTTGCCATAATGGCCATTGCAGTGAAACACTTCACCGGGAACCGTGGCATGCTCCTCCAGGGCGGCAGCCGCAATCACCGTCTTGAATATCGAGCCGGGAACGGATGCCTTCACCGCTTTGTTCCCCCAATTCTCCGCCGCCGGATCAACGTGATGCGGATCGTAATAAGGCAGCGACACCATCGAAACGATATCGGCCGATTTTGCGTCTAACACGACGACCGCTCCTTCCGTCACGTTCATCGTCGCGGCCAATCGCTCAATCTTCTGCTGTAGGTTATCGTCCACCGTCGTTTGAATTTGAAGCGGGTAATATCGGCTGGCGGCCGCATTCACCCGCGTGCCCGTCCCGCCCAGCGGGTCTTTGCGGCCATCCACGGTGTAAGCAGCTCTGACGCCGCCAAGTCCCCGTAAAAATCCATCGAGCGTTTTTTCGAGGCCGGAGGCTCCGACCTGCAAGGTCAACGCGAAGTCCGGTTGATGCTTGTTCTCCCTGAGCTTCCGAATAACGTCCGGCCGCTGCGTCACAAACCCCAGCCATTGATTCCCTCGTTCGCCCGGCCCATATCGCGCCATATACGGCAGTACCTCTAGGCCTTCAAGTTTCGGCAATTTGCGGACCGCTTCTTCCCCAAGCCGGAGCGGCTCGCCAGACTCCCCTCCAGCCTTCGGCCAGACATAAGGACGCTCCAACCGTTCCCACTTACTTCGAAGTTCCGGGACTGTCGTCCCTAGAGCGCTGGCCAAGCGAGCAAGCTGAGTTTCTAAGGGCAATTTGCGAACTGGAAAAAGAATTGGCGTCCAGGCCAACTCCCCCGTTAATGGCTTCCCATTGCGGTCAAAGATATGTCCCCTCCCCGGGTCCAGTTCAATACTCTCTTCACGTTGCCGAACAGCCAATTCATTGATCGTCTTGCCGCCAACCGTCACTGTCTTAAACGCCGAAGCCGTTTGAATCCAGGCGATGCGCAGCGCAAACAACCCCATCACAACCACAAAGGACAACAACAGGTAAAAAATCCGTTTTTTGCGCAATAACGACATCGTTCGCCCTCCATTCTGTTCCCATTATTTCCTGGGAAAAGTCGGACTAAACCGCCGCACCCCCGACCAGCCGAACTCAAAATCACTCGCCGAAAAGCCTAGCTGGTAGCATTGCAACAAACTTGTATATTTGACGCGATCCAGTCCTCGTTCATCAAGGGATAAGCGGCATACAAGAGTTGCCCGAGATCGTTATTCGTTTCCGCTGATTCCGCTAACAAAAACAAAACCCGGCCAAACCTGCATCGCAGATTAGCCGGGCTTCTCCCGATTCCCGGAACCCTCGGGAAATCGGATCTAGCTTACTATCAGGCGCTGAGCCTGTTTTCTTATACGGTAAACTTCGACAACGACTCTTTCAAGCCGGTGGACACGTTCTCCAGTTTGTTCGACAGTTGCACCAGCTGATCGCCGACCGTCTGCTGTTCGCTGGAGAGCGAGGCAACCTCTTCGGATGTAGCGGACGATTGCTGCGCAACCGCACTGACGTTGCTCATCGCTTCGGACAAAACCGATTGCGATTCGTTCAATTGGTCGATGGAAGCCGTCACAGAATCGAGATGATGGACGAAGCCTTCCATTTGTTGTTGTACGGATACAAAAATTTGGCTTGTCTCCTGTACAGACGCGATTTGCTCTTGGAAGATCGGACTCGCTTCGGACAAGGTTTTGACCGTTTCGTTCATCTCTTTTTGGATCGTATCCGTAATTTCACCGACCATCGTGATCGATTGACGGGATTGATCCGCCAATTGGCGAATTTCATCAGCAACGACCATGAACCCTCGGCCAGCAGCGCCTGCGCGAGCCGCTTCAATCGTAGCGTTCAGCGACAGGATGTTTGTTTGTTGCGTAATGTTCTGCATCACGTCGAGTACCTTCAAGACGGATCCTGTGCTCGCTTTGAGCGAGTCAACTTTGGCGGTCAACGCGTTGATCATTTCGACCGTCATGTTGGTTTTCTCCATCAAGCCGCCCAAATACTCGGTCCCTTGCTGACTGGATTTCTCCACCTGACGTGCCGAGTTTTCCATCTCTTTGTTCGTTTGGATCACTTGTTCCATCTGACGAGAAATATTTTCCGTCAGCTCATTGCCGCGTTCGGCTTCGTTCGCCAAGCTGGTCGCCCCGTTAGCGATTTCTTCGGTTGCCACCGCAATTTCTTTGGCGGACAAGGCCGTTTTGTTCGAAGCTTGCGTTAATTCGGTAGCTGTATCCAATACGTCCTGTGCGGAGTTATTGGTTTGTTTGACGAGGGCGGTGATATTTTCCATCATCACGTTAAAGCTCACCGTCAACTGACCGATCTCATCCTTCGCTTTCGTATTCATCCGAACATTCAGATTCCCTCGGGAGCCTTCCTCCATCAGGTTTCTAAGCTTGCCAAGCGGATGCGCAATCATTCGAACCATCCAAATACCGATCAGAATGGCGATGATCGCGACGATAACCAAGGAGAACATCGTAAACATCAAGATGCGGTCTGCGCTCTTCGTCAGTTCCGCCGAATCCACGGTACCGATCAACTTCCACCCGGAAGCCTGGGTATTGAACGAAGCAAGAACGGAGTTACCACTTGCATCCTTGGTCCGAAGGCTACCCGACGGGCCGCTGCTTTTCCCCAGATCAAATTCACTAGCTTTCCCCTCATCGCCATCGACGGAGGAACCAACCACAATATTATCCTGTGTCAGCATTTGAAGCTTGGAGTTTTTCCCCAGGTTAACTTCTTTCAAATAACCGTTTAATACATCCAAATTCACATCGGTGATCAGAACGAAGCGTTTCATGCTGTTAACGCTTTGTACCGAGCGAGCCAGGCGGAAGACTTGTGTGCTCTTCCCTTCCGAATGGACTGGCAGCCAAACCGTCTTGGTTGCGCCGGCTAAATCCTTGAACCAAGCCTCTTCGCGTACGGTGCCCAAGAAATTAACATCCGCGCTGCCCGAAGTCACATCATCCACGATTTTGTCTGCTGACAACATGTACACCGCGGAAACTCCCTTAGTTGAGAATGTTAGCGTATTCAAGCGTGTTCTCATTTTGTTGGTTGCGGTAAACTTGTCATAGTCCGTGATGTTCGACAAGGAAGCGTCCATGATAGCGTTCTGCATTTCGTCGTCCAGGAACATTTGCTGCAGATTTTCTTCATACTTTTGCATAACGATATCCAGCTTTTGCGAGGTTTGAACAATCGTCTGCAGGTTAGCCTGTTCTGCATTGTCCTGAATGGTTCCCTTCGCCATTTGGGAAGACATAATCCCGATGGTCAACACGAAAAACATAATTGCAACAAAGAAAATCAGGAACAACCGAATGCCTACCGACTTTGAAGGATTAATTTGTTTAGGTAGTTTGTCCTGCAATGAAGCTAATACAGCTTTGAAATTCAGCGGAGTTTTGCCCGTTGGGTTAACCGCCTTTGACTTGGTCCGTTCTCCCTTTTGTTTCTTTTCCTTCTTCTTGTTGTTAGTTGCTTGGTCCTCGTTCTTTGGAACCAGACTCATGTTGATCACCCGCCACTCTTAATAGTTGCAGACCCAAGTTTTTAGGCTAGAGGTCATGCATAATTCCTGTTGGTCATTCACACTTCTCGTCAGCTATCCAATGTATTCGACAATACCTGACGTTCTCCTCTATAATATCGGTTTCACATGTAGCGGATTTTAAATAATCTTGACAAAAAACACAAAAAAGGGCCTTTCGTCCTATGAACGAACAGGCCCCTAAGCATATTGATTTTTACATTCACTTCTTTTTCCGCATCATATCGAAGTAGGATACTGGTTGTTCGACCTTCATTTTGATCCGCTGCAGCGGGTGACGGGCCGCATCCAGTTCATTTCCGGCTTCGTCGTATAGGGTCCCAACGGTCTGCTTAAAGAATGTCCCCCCGGGGCCAAAAAACTCTACCTCTTGTCCGGGCTTAAAATGGTTACGCTGTTGGATCGTCGCCATACCGGTCGTTTCGTCATACTCCATGACCAATCCCGCGAAATCGTAAGGCACCGCTTTTTCTTCCGGCTCGTAAATATGATCCTCATGGTCCGGAGTATCGTAGAAGAAACCGGTGTTTAGCGGTCGATTGGCCGCCTTATTGATTTCTTCAATCCACTCCGGCTTCAGCACGTAATGATCCGGATCCGCCATGTACGCATCAATCGCTTGGCGATAAACATTCACGACCGTCGCCACGTAATGAATCGACTTCATTCGACCTTCAATTTTGAAGCTGTCCACGCCGGCGTCGATCAAATCGGGAACATGTCCAATCATGCACAAGTCCTTGGATCCCATCGTAAACGCATTGTCGTCCTCCTCGAACAAGGGCAGTTGGGTTACTCCAAGACGGAACTTCTCCAGCACCTTGTTATCGCGGGCTTCTTCCTCAGAGATCCATTCCCCTTCCGCGCGCGCGTCCGTAAACAAATCGTATTTCCAGCGGCAGGATTGGCAGCAGCCCCCGCGATTGGAATCACGGTCCGTAAAATGATTCGACAACACGCATCGTCCAGAATATGAGGAGCACATTGCCCCATGGATAAACGACTCGATCTCAATGTCGACATGGCGTTTAATTTCCTCAATTTCCTCAAGGCTGGTTTCACGACCAAGCACGACCCGCGGCAAGCCCTGATCCTTCCAGAATTGTACCGCCTGCCAGTTAACGGTCGACTGTTGGGTGCTGAGATGGACCTCCAGTTTGGGTACAACGCGCTGCGCCGTTTCGATGATCACAGGGTCAGCGACGATAATCGCTGCGATCCCCGCCTCGTGCAGATTGCGCAAATACGCCTCAATGCCCTCCAAATCCTCGTTATGGGCATAAATATTCGTGGCGACGAACACCTTTGCGCCGTATTTTTTAGCAAATTCCACGCCTTCCCGCATTTCTTCGAAACTAAAATTATCCGCATTGGAACGAAGGCCATATTGTTGTCCCCCGATATATACGGCGTCGGCGCCGTAATGGACGGCGAATTTCAGCTTTTCGAGATTACCCGCCGGGGCGAGCAATTCGGGTTTCGCCAACCGGTTACGTTTTCCCACATATTTCGGGATATGCTTCTCCGCGGTTTGCATCTTCGTTCACCTCTCATCATTTTGTTGGTTAATAAGTTTTTTGGTACTAAATTTTAAATATAGGTCAAAAAGTCGGCTTTTCAGCACCGAACTTCCTCTCAATAGACTTGTTCTTTGTAGAAGAATCCGAAGGTTAGCTCCCGCTCCGGATCTTGTACCTCGCGGATGGCATCCATCCAGCTCTCATCGAACTCGTACCCTTCCGGGTCGCTAAAATAAGCTTCGATGGCCTTACGATATGAAGTAATCACGATTTCATTATAAGCCGCCGACTTCAGCATCGTCTCGATTTTGAAGCTGTCCACGCCTGAAGCCATAAGCATGTGCAAATCTTCCAAAATGCAGATATCGTCCGAGCTCATAATATGCGTCCCGTTGGCATCCTCGAAAATCGGGAATTTCTCGTCCGGCCGCTCCGCTTCGACAAGGAAGAGTCCGCGATTCAAGCCCAGATCGCTGCCCGGCGCGACCGGCCGTCCTTGATGCGTCATATAGCTCTGCACCAAGCTGCGTTTCGAGTGATAGATATTGGTCATGCCATGGACCTGAACCTCCGCTTCGATATTCAGCGATGGAGGCATCGCGGTGATCTCGTCCATGTTCAGCTCGCGCGCCAGTACGACGCGGGATGCGCCCTTCGACCCCCAGTAGTTGGCCGTGGCATAGTTAGTGGAGGTCATCTCGGCATTCCAATGCAGCTTCAGCTGCGGTGCCACCTTTCGTACCGTCTGAAGGACAGAAGGATCGCCAAACTCGATAGCATCCACACCACATTCCGCCACCTGCTTCACGTAATCGGACAGGCCGTCCAACAAGGCATTGGTCATTAGGTTGTTGAGGCTAACATAGATTTTGGCTCCGTATTCGCGCGCCACTTGAACGGCCGCGGCGATGTCCCGGGTCGTCATCTCGCCAGGAAGGCGCATTCCATATTTGGCCTCGCCGATGATGGCTGCATCAGCCCCCGCTGCGAAGTAACGCTTTAGTTCTTCCAGCGAACCGGCTGGGACCAAGAGTTCCGGCTTTTTACTCATTTGTTACTACCACCTTTATTTGTTGGCCATAGCCTTGCTAGTCTCGATGTTCTTCAAATGTTCTTTATAGGTCTTGGCAAACAGGTGTTCCCCGCTGCCATCTTTCTTCGTCACATAGAAAAGGTACTCCGACGGCTCCGGCGTAAGTGCCGCTTCGATCGATTTGAGGCTTGGCGCAGCGATTGGACCCGGTGGCAATCCTTCATACAAATACGTATTGTAGGGGCTATCCACGCTTCTTAGATCCGAATTCAGCAAACGCTCCTTCGGTTTATCCAGCACATACTGCACCGTGGCGTCGATTTCGAGCTTCATGCCGTCTTTCAGTCGGTTGTAAATGACCCCGGCTACCTTAGGACGCTCGGCATCAACTACCACTTCCCGCTCTACCAACGAAGCGACCGTCATCAGTTCGCCTAAGGTTAAACCACGAGCTTGCAGCTTTTGCGTGAAATCAGGGATTTCACCTAGCCGCTCTCCCGTTTCCTGCAGCATGCGAGCGATAATATCCCGCTCATTGCTGCCTTTCTTTAGCTCATAGGTTTCTGGGAACAAGTACCCTTCCAACCGATAGGTTAATCGCTCGTCCGCCGGGATTTGAGTCAGCAGCTCATCGTCAAGTTCGGCAGCACTCTTCGCCAACTGCAAAAACCCCGCTTTGTCGGCCAAGCCTTCCTCTGCCAGCTTGTCAGCCATTTGCTTCACGGTAAAGCCTTCGGGAATCGTAAACCGGATCATTTCCGCTTTGACCACGTCGCCGCCGTTTAGCTTGGCGATGATTTCGTCATACGTCACTCCCGGGTTCATCTCGTAGACTCCAGCCTGAAAATGACTGCCTTCCGATTTCCATTTTAAATACGAAACGAACAAAAAGGAATTTTTAATTAGTCCCTGGTTTTCCAGTAACTCTGCGATTCCTGACGTCCCCGTACCCGGTTCGATCGTGAACTTGACCGGCTGCTCCTTCGCTTCGACAGGTTGCATGCCTGTGTAAACATAAATTCCGGCCGCTCCTACTCCAATGATCACGAGTAAGAGCAGGACGGTCAGCCATTTCAGCGCCTTCCTCAAGACCGCTTCCCCCTTAACAGCCAAAAAGAGCGGTAAAATCCCGCTCTTCCCGGACTGATCTATCGTGCTCCTGCAACACCTTCCCCTTTACTCCGGAAAGGTCAATTCGTCATAAAGCTCGGATACGTTCTCCCATTCCTCGTCGTCATCGATCGTGACCAGCTCTAGCTCGTCGCCGGTCATCACAATCTTGAAGATCTCCGGCTCTTCGTCCTTGGAAGCATTCTCCAGCATCAACACTGCATAAGAAGCTCCAGCAACGTCAAACTCTTGAACGACTTGATAATAGGAGGCATTGCCTGATTCGTCCTCCAGCTCCACGATCGGGCCAAAAGCGTCGCGAACCCGCGACGTCAGGACCGCTTGGTCTGCCGTAAAATCAGTCATTGCTATCTTCTCCGTCAAATTCGTCGACGAGCGTATTAAACGTCTCCTCGACAATTTCCCATTCTTCGTCGCTTTCGATCGTGTACAGCTTCAGGTCATCGCCGTCTTCCTCGTAACGGAACGCGTATACCTCTTCGCTCTCTTCTTCTTCATTCCCATCGGAATCCAGAGGAACGACCATCATATACTTGGCGTCCGAACCGTCGACTTCGAATTTCATAATCACTTCGAACTCTTCTTCATTGCCCTCTTCATCGGGGATATAAATAATTTCCGGTTCTTCTTCATTTCCGATACGATCTTTAGACATACGCGATCACCCTCACTTTATACTCTTAGAGTCCAAATAGTTTTGCAAAATCAAGCTGGCGGCCATCTTGTCGACGACACCCTTTCGCTTCTTCCGGCTGACATCCGCCTCCAGCAGCGTTCGCTGCGCAGAAACGGTGGTCAGCCGTTCGTCCCAGAGATGCACGGGGAGGTTAAACCTGCCCCGAAGCTCCTCGGCAAACGCCATGCATATTTCTCCCCGGGGACCAATCGTGCCGTTCATATTCTTCGGCAGACCGACGACAATCTCCTCCACCTCGTGCTGTTTCACCAGCTCGGCGATGCGTTCGAATTCGCTGCCTTCCCTGCGGCGCTCGATGGTTTCGAGCCCCTGGGCGGTCCAGCCTAGACTATCGCTAACGGCGACTCCGATCCGACGGTCCCCGTAATCCAGACCCATGATTTTCATGTATTGCTCCTATCGGTGGCCCGCCATGTAGAAGCGTACCAGTTCTTCTATCAGTTCGTCCCGTTCCTTCTTGCGGACCAAACTTCGCGCATTGTTATGGCGCGGTATATAGGCCGGATCTCCCGACAACAGATATCCGACGATCTGGTTAACCGGATTGTATTCTTTCTCCTGCAACGCCTGGTAAACCGTAAGAAGAATTTCCTGCGCCGACGCCTCTAGTTCATCGCCTTTGACGTTAAATTTGACGGTTTTATCCATGGAGTCCATGATGACACCTCGCTTCTTCGACATACGCCTTTATGATCGCAGCTGATTTCCTCTTAGCCTAATCATACTATACCATATCATGGGTTCCATAAGGAAATTTTCGCGGGTTCACCCCGTCAAATTCATCGTTCCTTTAGGCTTGGGAAGCAATCCATTCCGCAGCTTTCTTCAAAGCTTCGTCCAGCTTGCTGGCATCCTTGCCCCCCGCCTGGGCCATGTCCGGACGGCCGCCGCCTCCGCCGCCGCATACGGCCGCCACTTCCTTGACGAGCTTGCCGGCATGCAGTCCGCGAGCCACTTCCTCTTTAGGCACGACAACAACAAAATTCACCTTGTCCTCGCTTGGAGCACCCAGCACAAGCACCGCATCCGGCAGCTTGGCTTTCAGCTCGTCGGCTAACGTGCGCAGCGCGTCCATGCTTCCGGCCTGAACGTGAGCAGCCAGGAGTTGGGTTTGACCGACGTTAACCACCTGGCTTGTCAATTCGCCAGCTTCGATCACGCTCAGCTTGCTTTGCAGGGATTCGTTCTCGCGACCAAGCTCCTTCAACTGCTGGAACAATCCTTCGACCCGTTTCGGCACGTCGTTCACATTCGATTTCAACAAGCCAGCCGCTTGCTTCAGCAAATCAAGCTGACCATCCATGAACTGGTAGGCGCCCCGTCCGGTCACCGCTTCGATCCGGCGCACGCCGGAGCCGATGCCGCTTTCGCTGACGATTTTGAACAGGCCGATTTCCGCCGAATTGTTCACGTGGCAACCGCCGCACAGCTCCAGGCTGTACTCGCCGACCTGGACAACGCGAACGATGTCCCCGTATTTCTCGCCGAACAACGCCATTGCCCCCATCGCTTTGGCTTCATCGATCGCTTTCAGCGAGGTTGTCACCGGCAGCGCGTTCCAAATCTGCTCATTCACGCGGCGTTCGATTTCCACCAATTCCTCTGGCGAAATGCTGCCAAGGTGGGAGAAGTCGAAGCGCAGACGCTGCGGTTCAACAAGAGAACCGGCTTGGTTCACGTGTTCGCCGAGCGTTTCTTTTAACGCCTTATGCAGCAGATGGGTTGCCGTATGGTTCTTCACCGTATGGCTGCGTTGTTCCTTGCTTACGGAAGCCGTAACTTCTGAACCGACTCGCAGTTCGCCGGTCTCCACCGTCACTTGATGGACATGCTGCCCGTGTGGTGCTTTATACAAACCTTCCACGGTCGCACTGCCAGAGCCGGTGCGTAGAGTCCCCTGGTCGCTGACCTGGCCGCCGCTTTCTGCATAGAAAGGCGTCGAAGCCAAAATGATTTGGCCTGATTGGCCGGCACCAAGCGTGTCAACGAAAGCGTCGTCAGCCACGATGGCGACGATGCTGGTTGTAACTTCAAGCTCATTATATCCAACGAATTCCGTTTTAGTCGTAAAATCGGCCAGAACTCCGCCTTGCACCTTCATGCTGCCGCTCTCGTGGCGGGCCGCCCGGGCACGTTCGCGTTGCTCCTCCATGGCAGCTTCAAAGCCTTCACGGTCGACACCCAGCCCTTGTTCCGCCGCAAAGTCCTCGGTCAGGTCCAGCGGAAATCCGTAGGTGTCATACAACTTAAATGCATCTGCCCCACTGATCAGTGTGCGGCCGGCTGCCTTCGCTTCGCCGCTGATGTCCGCCAAAATCGCCAAGCCGTCGCTGAGCGTTTCGTGGAACCGTTCTTCCTCGGCACGAATAACTTTTTCGATGAACTCCCGTTTGGTCACAACGTCCGTATAATAGGTGCCCATGATGTCACCGACGGTTTCCACCAAGCCGAACATAAACGGTTTGTCCATTCCGATCAGCTTGCCATAACGCACCGCGCGGCGCAGCAAGCGGCGAATCACGTAACCCCGGCCTTCGTTGGACGGCAATACGCCATCGGCCACGGCAAATGTCACCGTACGAATGTGATCGGCGATGACCTTGAGCGCCACATCGCTTTCCTCCGCCGTACCGTAAGTTACTCCGGCCATTTTGGCTGTTTGCTTAATAATCGGTTGGAACAAGTCGGTATCGAAGTTGGAGTTCACATCCTGCAGAATGGACGCAAACCGCTCCAACCCCGCCCCGGTATCGATGTTCTTGTTCGGAAGCGGCGTATAGCTGCCGTCCTTATTATGGTTAAACTGCGAGAACACGAGGTTCCAGACCTCGAGGAATCGTTCGTTCTCACCGCCGGGATAACATTCGGGATCGGACAAATCGCCGTAAGCGTCGCCGCGATCGTAGAAAATTTCCGTACAAGGTCCGCAAGGCCCTTCACCGATGTCCCAGAAGTTGTCCTCCAGCTTTACGATGCGTTCGGCCGGTAGTCCGACTTTCTCATTCCACAGCTTAAATGCTTCTTCATCCTCGGGATACACGGTGACCGATAGACGCTCTGGATCAAAGCCGATCCACTTCTTGTCGGTCAGGAATTCCCACGCCCATGTGATCGCTTCTTCCTTAAAGTAATCCCCAATCGAGAAGTTGCCCAGCATTTCAAAAAACGTATGGTGCCGGCGCGTCTTGCCCACGTTCTCGATATCGTTGGTGCGGATGCATTTCTGCGAATTCGTCAGGCGCGGATTTTCCGGCTTAACCCGCCCGTCAAAATACGGTTTGAGCGGAGCCATCCCGGCGTTGATCCACAGCAGGGACGGATCGTTATGCGGTACGAGCGAGGCGCTCGGTTCGATTTTATGGCCTTTGCCGGCAAAGAACTCCAGCCATTTGGAACGAATTTCACTTGCTTTCATCGTATAGACCTCCTAATTTATCCTCTAAAAAAAACAAAAACGCCCCTGAAAATCAGGGACGATTAAATCGCGGTACCACCCTGGTTATCGCTCCTGATGCGGCTGGACTTCGTCCGCCAGCGTCTGTAGCGATCGCCTCGTCGGCCCGGTAACGGGGACCTGCCGGTGAATTTAGAGCTCACACTCCGAAATTAGCTTTCCGTCCGCGCGAGATTTCAGGTTCTCTCAGCCGCCGCTGTGGCCTTCCCTTGCGGGACGCCGCTTGCAGCGGAACCCTTCTCTGGCAAATCCGCTTGCCGAACGTACTTGATTTCATCAACGTTTTTTAGATTTTGCACATAACATTTTAAGTATATAAGGCGGGTTACGCCATGTCAATGCGCCATATTCACATCGCTTTGCGCCGAACGTAATAAGTATAGAAATGCTGGATAATCACCTTCACCACGGCAAAAAACGGCACAGCCAAAATCAGCCCGGGCACCCCCGCCAGTTCCCCGCCGATCAGGAGCGCCAGAATAATCAGCATGGGGTGCATATGCAAGCTCCGCCCCACGACTTGCGGGGAGATGACGTTACTTTCGATCATTTGGCAGAGCATATTGACGAGCAGGACAAACAGGACCATTTTCCACGAAATCGTTGTCGCCATGATCAAGGCCGGCGCTGCCCCGAGAAACGGGCCCAGATAAGGTATGATATTGCAAACAGCGACCACTCCCGCTAGCAGCAGAGCAAACGGCATTCCGATAAGCATATAGCCGATGTAGGCCAGCACGCCGATGATGATGCAAACCAGGAGTTGCCCCCGAACGTAGTTGCCCAAGGCCATGTCGATTTCCTTCAGCAACGTCATGATCGACTTGCGCCGCGAACGCGGCAAGTACTGCAGCATCAGCCGTTCAATCAGCTCGATGTCCTTCAGCATGTAGAAGATCAGAAATGGAATAATGAACGCATTAAATACCACGCCGATCGTTGTCCCGATATTGTCTAAAAAGCCGGAAATCGAACTTGCCAGCCGGTTTTCGAATTGATAAAACCAGTTGTTCATCCCCATGCGGATGCTCCCGGGCAAAATGCCGTTGTCCCAACGGTTCATCATTTGCTGGGTGTGGATGGTCAGCTCCGGCAAATGCTCCCCGAGCTCCTCCAGCTGTTCGACGAACATCGGGATCACGTTCATGAGCACCACCGAAAGGCCGGTCAGGAATACCGCGTAAATCAACAATACGGCCATCGTCCGCGGCACCTTGCGCCCGCCGAGCATGCGAACGATCGGATTCAAGACATAAGAGATGATAATGGCGATCACGAACGGAGCGAACACCGCTTTGAGAAATCCATAAACGAGCGCAAACATCGGGCGCAGCTGCCACACGAAAAACAAGATGACCAGCCCAAGCAACACCCAGACGCCATATCGGAACAGCTTGCTTTTGGCGATCGGTTCCATCGGTTCCATCGGCTTCATGCCTCCTCCCCCTTCGCGGCGGTTAATCGTATAGATCAGTATTTGCCTGGAGAGGGAGATTTATGAGAGGGTGGCTGCGAAGGGCCGGAGATGTGTGGGATGACGAGAACCGGTAACTGGAAAAAGATTAGAAGAGCGCTGAGGGGCCGACGGGTGAAATGTTCTTCCGATCGCTGTTGCTCGCGGATTTCTCTGACTGGACTAGATTCATACGATGTAGAAATCCACTCGCAAAGGCGACCACTAACGTTTCTCCAGAATCATTTCTCCCTCTGGCCTTTTGCGCTCTTCGAGTGCTTTCTTTGGTGATCCCCGGCTCTTGGCAGCCGGGAGGGGCATAGCCGCAGCCTGGCAATCCTCGGAGTTGATTGCCGGAAGAACCGGTGAAGAGCGTTGGAGGCGACAAGTGAAATGTCCTTACGATCGCTGTTGCTCGCGGATTTCTCTGACTGGACTAGATTCATACGATGTAGAAATCCACTCGCAAAGGCGACCACTAACGTTTCTCCAGAATCATTTCTCCCTCTGGCCTTTTGCGCTCTTCGAGTGCTTTCTCTGTGGGCCTCTTACTCCTAACGGACCTGAGAGACGTTATTGAGTCATTTCCCGACTATTTCCCGATGTAACGGACTTAGCAGCCGTTATTTAACCGCAAATGCAGCCAACCGAGACAATTCCGCTGGAATAAGGTCATCTCAGTCCGTTAGGTTTCAATGGTACGGTTCTCGCGGCCAATAACGTCCCCTAGGTCCGTTAGCCGTTAGCCACGCGTGCAAACCGAAAAAGCCCTGACGCATCTTATATTGCAGATGCGTCAGGGCTGCTCAAAATAAATAACGAACCTGAGGCGGACAAGAGCGGCCCGAGGTCATTATTTACATGCGTTGAATAAGCTAATCCCCTACTAATTTCCGCTCAGCGGCTCTTCAATTCCTCATAATGCGCCAACGCCGCTTGGTGGATCGGGTGCTCGGCGTCGAGGCCGGTGTATTTGGCCAAGGTCTGCGAAGCGCCGACTTCTTTCAGCGACGCTTGCAGTTCCGCGGCTTCCGGATCGTCCGGAGACTCGAAACGGAGCGCCATCGCCATCGTCAGCGCCAGGTAGCCGTATCCAAACTCCCGTTCATACGCCTGCGTCGCCGGGGAGACCAGCCGGTCGCCGGCGGACAGCTTGCGGATCGGTGAACGGCCGACCCGCGAAACCTCGTCCGTCAGCGCCGGATTGGCGAAACGCTCCAGAGTCGTATCGATATACGCCTGATGCTCGGCTGACGAAAACCCATGTTTCGCCACAAGCACCGCCCCGGTCTCCGAGAGGACGGCACGTACATGATGAACGACCTTCTCATCGTTCATGGCTTCCTGAATCGTGGCATGGCCTTGCAGGTATCCCATGTAAGCGGCCGAGCAATGGCCGGTATTTACGGTAAACAACTTGCGTTCGATATAAGGCTCCAACCGGTCAACATAGTGCACTCCCTCGACCCGGTGAAAGCCTTCGAACATTTGGGACTGATCCACCGCCCATTCGTAAAAAGGTTCCACAACGACCTGCAGCGGATCCTCATGCTGCTGCAGCGGAACGATCCGGTCGACCGCCGCATCGGGGAACGCTACATGACTGTCGGCCCACTGCCGCGTTGCCTCGTCCAGTTGGGCATAGACATGCTCCTTAAGCTGGGAGCTGCCGCCGATGGCGTTCTCGCAGGCGATGACATGAAGTGGGGATGCCGCTTCATTGGTTTTCCGCAGCATCAGCCCTTGGGCGATCGTACCGGCGATATGCTTCAGCACCGAAACCCCAACCGCCGTGGCTACCAAGTCGGCTTCGGCAATTGCCCGGGCGGCGGCGACAGGGTCATTCACGCTGTTGATCGCCGTCACGCCGCTCACAAGAACGGTTTCCCGCTGATCGCTGGCCAGAGTGACGGGATATTCCTTACGCCGCGCCAGCTCCGAAACCAGTTTCTCGTTGACATCGACAAAACAAACCTCGTAACCGGAACGGGACAACAGCAAGCCGATAAACCCTCTCCCGATATTCCCTGCGCCGAAATGGACCGCCTTCATGCCTCCATCCCCCCTTCGAGAATTTCCGCGATCTCCTCTTCCGTCTTTGCATTCATGATCCGCTCCAAGTTGGATTCCTCGGTGAACACCATGGCGACGTTGGTCAGGACTTCCATATGATCCCCGCCGGCAGCGGCAATGCCAATGACGATAAAAGCTGGCTCATCGCCGCCGAAGTCAACGCCCTCAGGGAAGCGAACAACCGACAGTCCTGTCGAGGAAATCAGGCTTTTGGCCTCCTTGGTTCCGTGCGGGATCGCGAGGCCGCCGCCCATATAGGTGGAGACGATCTCTTCGCGCTCGACCATTTTGTCGACGTATCCCTCCGTAACGTGACCGGCGTCAACCAGCAGCTTCCCGGCCATGCGGATCGCCTCGTATTTATCGTTAGCTTTTCCATTTAATATAATTTTCTCTTTAGACAGTAATTTCATGATTGTTCTCTCCCTTTCCACTGATTTTCCTATCTTCCGGATTTACAAATGTTCAAAATAAACCAACAGTTCAGTCGCCAAAAAGTTTCGGATTTCCTGACGCTCTCCCGTTTCCAGCAGTTCTACCAGCTCCGGCTTCAGCAGCAACGCACTGATTTCACTAAGCACCTCTAAGCTCTCACGCGACAGCTCGCGTGGCGCAAGCATGAATAGCAGTGCGCCTACTTTCGTCCCGCCGTCGAGCAGTACAGGCTCCTCCAGCCGGAACAAAGCCAGCGAACGGGTATTCACGAACCGGGTTCGCGTATGGAACAAGGCGAGCGAAGTACCCGGAATAACCTGACTGGCCATTTTTTCCCGTTCCAGTAAACGGTCGGCTACAGCCGCAATGTCGGATACGGAAGGTGGAACGAACGATTGGTTAATTTCCTCCAGTGCCGCCGTTACCGTGTCTCGGAGCGAAGCCCCCCGGTTATACAAGGTACTCACGTCGAACTGATCTAACAGACTGACAACTTCGTTAAGCGCCATCGACAACGACCGTACCTTATCAAAGGCCCTGGTTTTGGCCGATTCCGGCTCGGATGCCGGCTTACGAGCCTTCAGCGTCGTATGCTGCACGTACTCCAGTAACCGCTCGCTGTCCTCGTCCGTGAGCAGCGGGCTCAATTTGACGTAACGATCCTCTGGAAGAGGCAGATCGATCGTCGAAATCATTAAATCATAATCAGACTCTGGAAGCCGCTTGGCTTCATACCATGAGACGTTGCCCAGCACTTCGATCTGCGGCATCTCCTTGGCGAGCCGCGTAGCTAACAGTTTGGAGGAGCTCAGCCCGCTTGAGCAAACCAAGATAGCCCGCACGTTGCGGCCTAGCTGATTCAACCGTTCGATCGAAGCGCCGAAATGCATCACCAGGAAGCCGATCTCTTCATCCGGCACGTCCAGGCCGGCTGCGCTGTCGTTCATCGCCTCCCGCACGATGCCGAACAGCTCCTCGTAATCCTTGCGGATAGCGCCTAGCAGAGGGTTGCGTATGCGAGAGCCTTCGCGAATCCGCTTAAACGCCGGGCCCATATGCTCAAGTAAGCCGCTATGCAGCAGGCGGTCCTCCTGAAACGGGATGCCGGTTCGCTTGACGACGTTCTCCGTTAGTCGGTATACGGTATCAACCAGTTCTATATCCGCTTGAACCAGCTCAGGAGAGGCTTCCTTGGCCTGGCTGAACAACCCGTTCATATAGGTGATTTCCTCCGGTGGGAACGTAAGCGTCAGCTTGTCGGCCAAACGTAGCGCAAAGCGGGCCGTCTCAGCTGCGTCTTGCTCTCCGCCCCCGGTGGAGGCCAACTTGCCAGAGTTGTTCAAACCGTTTACGAATCTCCCCGCGTTGATCCGATTCACCGAAACGGAGAGATGGATCAACAGCTGAGTGTAGGCATTTTCGGACAAATGTTCCGTCCAATTCCAATTCATGGCCCATAGCGTATTCTCCACCGTCATCAGGTTGTGTGTGCCGACGACCTCCAGCAGCCTCGCGGTAGCTGAGGAGACTTGACTTTCCGGCGATCCCCCGATCAGATCCGAGTAATCCAGGTGATCGGCTGCCAATTGGCATAAGGCCTCGCGTATCTCCCGCTCATCACCGATCAACTCGACGCCGTAGCCCCGGCGGCGGACCAGCTCCAGTCCAAAGCGGCGGGTCCAAGGCTCTACCTCATCCAAATCGCTGCTGATCGTTGCTACCGTGACTTTCAGGCTATGAGCTAATGTAAACAACTTGCATGGCTCCTGCTCCTCCAGCAAGCGGCAAATCAACAAGAGCTGCCGCTCCTCTCCCGAGTAGTCACTAGGCTTATCCACCAGCAGCAAACGCCTGGCTTCCTGAAGCTTCTCACCTTCCTCGCTATCTGCCGCATTACTCCAAACAGAAATTCCGGTACCGGACTTACGGTGCAGGATCAATCCGAAATAGGCCAGGATTTTTTCAATCTCGTCCAGTTCCCGGTGGACCGTTCTGACGCTGACGTTAATCTCCGCGGCGATTTCCGCAGCGGTCATCCCGTTCTTGCGCCCGAGGAGGAGGATGAGGATCTGCTTTTGTCTTGCGGTCATTTTCCTCATATCAAGTCTCTCCCTAATATAGACGCAAAACACCGGCGACTAATCGCCAGTGTTCTGCCCCCGCATCGTAACCGGCGCTACTTAGCCCTTCAGCCGTTCGACCAGTTCATCGTATTTGGGACTCTTCAAGAAATTATCAATGGAGATATGTTCCGCATCCGGTTTGTTCGCGATGGCGCGGTCCGTCAGCGTTTTTTGCGTAATAACGATATCTGCGTCGCTAGGGATCTCACTAACAGCTGAATTAACGACAGTCACCTTCACGCCCGCATCCTGCATCTTCTTTCTCAGGACCGAGGCGCCCATCGCGCTGGAACCCATCCCCGCATCGCAAGCAAACACGATTTTGTTCACCGTTTCTTTTTGCACGCCGCCTACAGCAGCAGGAGCTGCCACCTGGTTCTTCGAACCTGCGGATTTCATCTCTTTCATTTTCGCCGATGCTTCTTCCAAGTTCATATCCTCTTCGTCTTGTTTACCCGTTTTGAGCAGTAGCGAAGCGATCAAGAAAGAAACGACCGTTGCGACGATTACACCGCTTAACATCGGTACATATCCGCCCTTCGGCGTCATCAGGAAGTAAGCGAAAATACTACCCGGAGAAGGAGAACCTACAAGACCGGCACCGGTCAATTGGAACGTGAACGTACCTGCCACACCACCGGCAATGGCTGCCAGAATCAAGATCGGCTTCATCAAGATATACGGGAAATAAATCTCGTGAATCCCGCCCAGGAAGTGGATCACCACTGCGCCTGGAGCCGATTGTTTCACCATGCCGCGTCCGAAGACCCAGTAAGCCAGCAGGATGCCAAGACCTGGACCCGGGTTCGATTCGAGCATGTATAACATCGATTTGCCGACACGCAGCGCTTCTTCCGAAGCGATCGGCGTAATAACACCATGGTTGATGGCATTGTTCAGGAACAACACCTTGCCTGGTTCAATCAAGAGGTTGACCAGTGGGAGCAATTTTGCCTCCACCAGGAAGTCAACACCCGAAGACAAGCCTTTGCTAATCGCGGTGACGACCGGACCGATGCCGCTGTAAGCTCCAAGAGCCATCAAGCCGCCAAAAATCCCGATCGAGAAGTTATTGACCAGCATTTCAAAGCCGGATTTGATCTTCCCTTCGACCAATTTGTCGAACTGCTTGATGATCCAAGCGGACAACGGACCCACGATCATCGCGCCGAGGAACATCGGAATATCGCTGCCGACGATCACCCCCATCGTTACGATCGCAGCCGTTACTGCACCGCGTTTGCCATGTACCATGTTGCCGCCGGTGTAACCAATCAGGAGCGGCAGCAAGTATTTGATCATCGGATCAACCAACTTGGCGAGATATTCGCTTGGAATCCAGCCGGTAGGAATGAAAAGTGCGGTGATTAACCCCCAAGCGATAAATGCGCCGATGTTCGGCATAACCATCCCGCTGAGCGCACGACCGAACTGCTGAACCTTGACCCTTGCTCCGCCGGATCCTGCAGACGGTTTTTTCGTTTGTGCTATAGCCATAAAGAGAAACCCCCTTAGAATGATGTACGGACCATCAACAACGTTGACTTGTTGGATTACCGTGCTTCTAGACTCATCCTAAATCAAAGCGCTTTCTTTCTCAATCAAATGAAAACACGGTTTCGTCATGATTATTGTTGACAACATTTGAAGAGCGATTCCTCTATACAAAAAAAGCCATCCCCTTCACGATCAAATGGGGACAGCTTTTGCATTTCCAAAGCCTAGCAGGAATATATTGTTACGAGGAAGCGTGCATTTGCGAGAAGTCCTGCACCATTTCCTCGCCGAAGAACAGATCGTCCAGCGAGCTGAGCGTACCGTCTTCCTCGACTTGATATACGGACATTTTGTCGCCGTTCACCGTTAGTTCAATAAAGCAACCCCAGCAGTAGAACTGGTGGGAGCCGATTTTCCCGATATCCTTGGAATTGCAATTTGGACATTTCATCATAGAACCATCACCTATCCATCCACAAAATTCACGGCTTTTCAAGCAGCTGTTCGCTGCCCAGGGGCACCATGATCACATTTTCCCCTCGGGTCATTTCCGGCAAAAAAGGCAGCAGCTTGCGCCCTTCCATGAGATCGGTGAAAAACCCGTCGCTAATTTCAATTCCAGTAATTGTGTTTCCCAATTCATGCTCAAAATAAACATCCGTCACATGACCCAGACGAATTCCGTCCTCAGTCAGGACCGGCAGCTCTTTTAATTTCCCATTTCCCGTTAAAAAGGTGTTCTGTATGTTCTCGGCTCCCCATTTGCGGACAGCCTGTTGATTACGAATCATCACAGCATCATCGCCGTAAGCCACGATATCGTCCCACCCTACCGCCTTGACACCGGAAGTCCAAAATAATCGATTCTCCAGCTGGATGCCGACGATCGACCAGTCATGGTTTAGGAGGATGTCAACGACTTTCCCGACCTGCTTGCCATGCTCCACATCATAAACGGTCAGGCCAATCATTTCTTGCATTCTCATGTTGAATAAGACACTCCCTGCTTGGGCATTTCATACGGTGCCGAAAATCCTATACCTCCTCTCCGCAAAAGCCGATTTGAGCCCAAAAAGGTGCCCATTATTTTCTTCTACGAAGTCGTTCCAGGATGGTTCCAATTTTTTCGGCAGTTTCGGAAATTTCTTCCCTAGTATTACCCAATCCTACACTAAATCGAATCGCGGATCGCAAAAAACTTGCCGGAAGATGCATCGCTTCCAGCACGTGCGACGGCTCCAAGGAGCCCGAGGTGCACGCCGAGCCGCTGGAGGCGGCAATGCCTTCCATATCCAGATTCATCAACATCGTCTCCGAATCCACTTCCGGAAAGCTGAGGTTGACGATATGCGGCAGTCGATCGCTCGGGTGGCCGTTCACATGGAAGGCTTCGCGGGTGATCCGCTGTTCCAAAGCGGACAGCAGCTCCTGGATCAACAGACGATCATGCGCGGTGCGAGCCTCTCGCTCTGCCACGGCCAATTCAACGGCTTTGGCAAAACCGGCGATCCCGGCCATGTTTTCCGTACCAGCCCGGCGTTTTCTCTCTTGCAGTCCGCCGTGCTGGATCGGATCCAGCTGAAGATCCTTCCGTACATATAAAGCTCCGACGCCTTGGGGTCCGTTGATTTTGTGCGAAGAGAAGCTCATCAGGTCGACCGGAAGCTCGCGGCAGGAAATCGGCAGCGAACCGAGCGCTTGCACGGCGTCCACATGAAAGACGATCCCCCGCTCCCTGGCGATGGCGCCGATTTCGGCAATCGGCTGAATCGTTCCAACCTCGTTATTGCCGTACATCACGCTAATCAGGATCGTATCGGGACGAATGGCTTCCCGTACCAGTTCCGGATGCACCTGACCGTAGCGATCCACCGGCAAATAGGTTACCTCGAACCCGTCCTTCTCCAGACGTTCGCAGGAATGCAACACCGCATGGTGCTCGATGGCGGTCGTGATGATATGGCGACCGTCCGCCTTGCGGGCAGATGCCGTGCCAAACAACGCCAGGTTATCGCTTTCCGTCCCTCCGCCGGTAAATACCAGTTCATCCGGACGGCAGCCGATCCGAGCCGCAATCGAATCTCGCGCCCCGTTCACCAGACGTTTGGCTTCCCGTCCAAAAAAATGAACGCTGGATGCATTACCGAGTTGCCCCCGCATCACCTTTAGCATCGTTTCCGCGACGTCCGGATGGATCGGCGTGGATGCGGCATGGTCCAAATAGATATGCTTCATGGCTCTCACCTTGTCCAAATCACTTTTTTTATTAACGTATAAAACGTAAATCACCGCCCCGGGATCGGGACGGCTACCGAATCGTTTGTTGATTGTATCCCACCGCATTCATGATGACAAGTCGGTTCGCAGATTAAATGTAGAACATGTAATTTTCCTTGGCTCCGTGCTCCTCGAAATTCACCAGATTCTCCAGCGTCGTCGAATCCAGCACTTCAGCGATACTATCGCGGATGCGCAGCCACAAATCGCGTTTTGCCGGATCATCCTCCTCGGTGAAGTCCACCGGGGAAATCGGCCCCTCCAACACGCGGATGATATCTCCAGCCGTAATTTCACTGGCTTCCTTGGAAAGAATATAGCCGCCGTAAGCCCCGCGTACGCTCTTTACCAAGCCGGCGTTGCGCAGCGGTGCGATCAATTGCTCCAGATAATGCTCGGACAATTGGTTTTTCTCGGCGATGCTTTTGAGAGAAGTGGGCCCCTCGCCAAATTTGGCGGCGAGCTCCATCATAATGGTCAATCCGTAGCGTCCTTTTGTAGAAATCTTCAAAGAAGGCACCTCTTTCAATTTTCGAGTAAACTTTATATAATTAAGCTTTGATCCTAAAAAAGACAGTCTCGGGCCATCCGCCGCGTACTTCCGCGACAGCCGTGCCCAAATCCGGGAATTCCTCCCTATTCCTATCTTTACCCTGTGCTTATCGTAACATATCATATGTGTTTTGGAAAATAAAGCAACAAATATGGTAAAATAAACGGCGAGCGAACGCCGCTCGAAGGAGTGATAATCATGGCGAAGCCTAACAGCGAAACCCGCGTCGTCGTCGGCATGTCCGGCGGCGTCGATTCCTCGGTGACCGCGCTCCTGCTGAAGCAGCAGGGTTACGATGTCATCGGCATATTCATGAAAAACTGGGACGATACCGACGAATTCGGCTACTGCACGGCCGAAGCGGACGCCGAAGATGTTCGCCGCGTCTGCGAGCAGATCGATATCCCTTACTACACCGTGAACTTCGAGAAGCAATACTACGATAAAGTATTTGCCTATTTCCTCGAAGAATATAAGCGGGGCCGGACGCCAAATCCCGACGTCATGTGCAACCGGGAAATCAAATTCGGCGAATTTCTGAACAAAGCGCTGGATCTTGGCGCGGATTACGTTGCGACTGGGCATTATGCACAAGTCGTGGAAGAGAACGGGACGTACAAGCTGCTGCGAGGCGTCGACAGCAACAAGGATCAAACTTATTTCCTCAATGCCCTGAATCAGGAGCAGTTATCCAAAGCCATGTTCCCGATCGGTCACCTGCCGAAACCGGAGGTGCGTCGGATTGCGGAAGAAGCCGGTTTATATACGGCTAAGAAGAAAGACAGCACCGGCGTCTGCTTCATTGGGGAACGTAATTTCAAGGAGTTCTTAAGCAACTACCTACCGGCCAAATCCGGCGATATGGTTGATATCGTCACCGGCGAAGTCAAGGGCCGCCACGATGGCCTGATGTACTATACGTTAGGCCAACGGCAAGGACTTGGCATCGGCGGCTCCGGCACCGGCGAACCGTGGTTCGTCGCTGACAAAGATCTGGAGCGCAACCTTTTGTACGTCGTGCAAGGCGACAAGCACCCCAGCTTGTACTCGACGTCGCTGATCGCTTCTGGCGTCAATTGGATCGCCGGGGCTGACCATCTGCCGGAGGGTCCGTTCCACTGCACGGCGAAGTTCCGCTATCGCCAGCCGGACCAAGGCGTGACGTTGACGAAGCGGCCGGACGGCACCGTGCTTGTCGAGTTCGATCAGCCGCAAAAGGCGATCACCCCGGGCCAAGCCGTCGTGTTCTACCAAGGTGAGGAATGCCTCGGCGGAGGCACGATCGAAGCCCCGGCGAAACTGCGGGCGGAGGCTGCGGCAGCGCAAGCTTAAGCAGGAAGAAATAAAGCGGGAGTTACGGCGTCTACATTAGACCCGTACCTCCCGCTTTTTTTGCGCGTATAGACATGGCACTTACACTCATGCACTCGGCTTACTTGCCGTTTCTGCGCCGCAGCTCTTGGTTGTGTTTGATCTTCGCTTCGTTCCCTTGCTCGGTGGCATGGTAGAACGAACGACCAGCCAAGCGTTCGGGCAGGTATTCCTGCTGCACATAATGACCAGGGTAATCATGCGGATATTTGTAGCCCTCGTGCCCGAGCTTCACTGCTCCCTTATAGTGGGTATCGCGCAAATGCAGCGGAACCTCGGCGGATTTGACCTCCTCGATAGCTGCCATAGCGTTCCCGATCGCCTCCACGACGCCGTTCGATTTAGGGCTTTCGACCGCAAACAGGATCGCCTGAACGACGTTTAGCCGCGCTTCGGGCCAACCGTTGTTCCGGTAAGCGTCCAAAGCACTGATCGCCTGTACCAGCGCTTGCGGGTTAGCCAGGCCGATATCCTCGCTGCTGGCGGCGATCAACCGGCGGATAAAGGTCATCGGATCCATCCCCAGCTTCTCCACGGCATAGAGGAACCAGAATACCGCCGCATCGCTGGAACCGCGAATCGACTTGTGGAACGCAGACAACACGTCGTATTGCGTCGACTCGTCCGCTTTGACCAGCGGCCGACGGATCGATTCCTCCGCCACCTCAAGCGTGACATGCACCGTGCCGTCCGATTGCGGCGGCGTGGTCATCGCGGCCAGCTCCAGGGCATTCAGCGCGCGCCGAATGTCGCCGTTAGCCATCGCGGCAATGTGCAGCAGCGCCTCCTCGTCGACCTGCAGCGGCATGAAGCCAAGCCCTTTCTCTTGATCCGCCAAGGCCCGCCGCATCGCGATCAGCGAATGCTCTTTCGTCAGCGATTCTAGTTGGAACAACGTGGAGCGGCTCATTAAGGCGCCGTTGACGTAGTGGAACGGATTTTCCGTCGTTGCGCCGATGAAGATGATCGTTCCTTTTTCCACCGCCGGCAGCAAGGCATCCTGTCTCGAACTGTTAAATCGATGGACCTCGTCCAGGAACAGGATCGTTTTCGTGCCGTAAAAAGCTTTGTCGTTCTGCGCCTTTTCGATGACCTCGCGAACGTCCTTCACCGACGCATCCACCGCGTTTAACCGAACGAATTCCGCCTGAGTATGGTTGGAAATAATGTGGGCAAGCGTCGTTTTGCCGCATCCCGGAGGGCCGTACAGCAAAATCGAGGACACCTGATCGGCTTCGATCGCTCGCCGCAGCAGCTTGCCCGGGCCAACGATATGCTCCTGTCCGATATATTCATCGAGGGAGGTTGGCCGCATCCGGTCGGCTAGCAGCCGCCCCGCCGGGCTTTGCTCCTGATTGAAAGAAAACAAATCCACCTTCAAGTCACTTCCTTGATCGTTAGCATGATTAACGTGATAAATGGAATGAACCCAAACTTATTCTAGCATACCTTACGTAAAAAACACTTATAGTCGTTCTTTCGCTTTTCCAGCGGCCGGAAATATGAGTTAATATAGATGTCGGGCCGACGAATCACGGGAAAGGGGGCTGATCGAAGTGATTACAGTGAGTGAGGTGGCTGCCGCGTAAGCGGCACCGCAATAAAACGGGGGGCTGGGAACAGCCTCCCTTATTTATGTTTGACGATACCTGTGTTAAGATAGATCCAGTAAAAACCAAATTTTGACTTTATTAAAAGTCACAAAGTCGGCTTTTTCACACCGAGAAGGTAGGATGAAGCGACGACCAAATCAAATTTTGAAAGGGGGAAGCGAGCATGTTGACTTATGTCGTAACAGTAGTTGAGGACGGACCACGAAATAAGGAGGTACATGATCGTGAATTACAAAAATGGAAAGGATGTTCTTCCCCCTAGGCTGTTGCAGGAGCTCCAAACCTATATTCAAGGTGAGCTGCTGTACATTCCCAAACCGGAACGGTCGAGGGCGTTATGGGGAGAACTGAGCGGATCCCGCATCTCCATCGCCAAGCGGAACGAAGAGATTTTCCGCCTTTATCGCGCCGGGAGCACGGTTCGGGATTTAGCCGGAAGATTCCACCTCTCCGATGAAAGCATCCGCAAAATTTTAACCAAAATGCGCAGCCTAAGACAACCCGCAGCCGTGACCGAGTAACCGGCAATGAGGGATCATCCAATGACAAATTTGAATATAAACCATAAGCCAAGACCGGCTGGTCTTGGCTATATTTATGTAGAATCAGGTATAATGGAGTCATATCCTACTTGTAGCCTATTCTAAACTGAGGTGACCCCCTTGACGCAGCAACAGCAACCCGAGCAAGCTTCTACCTCCGCGAAAGCGGTAAAAATATGCGCCTATTGCGGCAAAGCGAAGCCGCTCGGCGAATTCCTGCGCCGCACCGGCAAGCGCTCCGGCAAAGGCTCGCGCCGCGGCGCCTGCCGCAGCTGCCGGGCGCAGCGCAAGCAGCAGCCGGCCCAGGCCGCGGTGCCCGAGCCCGCTGGCGCAGCGCTTGCGGCACCAGCGGCAGTGCCCGCCGCGGCGGCGCCAAGCCGCGGCGGCCGCGCAGGCGAAGCCGCGGCCGGGCCAAGCGTGCCGCCGGGCGCAGAGGCCGCCGCCGGCACGGCCAAGGCGGCGCGCAAACGCAAGCGCAAGCGCCGCAGCAAAAAGGCCGCGGCACAGGTCGCGGCCTTGAAAGACGGCGCAAGCGCCTCCAATGCGGCGCCGGCCGCGGCTGCGGGCCGGCTAAGCGCCGACGCCGCGCTGCCCAAGCGGCGGATCAAGCGGGCGCTGCCTGCCCCGCCCCCGAAGGCCGAGGGTCCCGACGTTCGGACCCTGCGCCCGAACCGGAACGGCATGATCCGCCTGCGCGGACGCACCGACAAAGGTCGGCGCTGGCAGCAGGAGATCGAGTTTGATCTGGCCGTCACGCTCGTGCGCGAGCATATGGCAGTCGTCGTCAATCCGTTTACCATCCGGCGTTTGTATACCAACAAGGCGTTTCGCCAGTATATTTTGAAGCGGGATAACTACACTTGCTTCTTTTGCGGAGAATACGGCGATACGATCGACCATCTGTTGCCTAAGGCCAAGGGAGGTCATACGACTCCGGTCAACTGCGTATGTGCCTGCAACCTGTGCAATCAGAGTAAAGCCGACCGGTGGCTGGACGACTTTATGCAGGATGACGCGCTGTAAAGCTCCGTTTAATACGCGCTCCAAGCAACCCTATTGGTGCACTTCTATTCGAAAAATCGAATACAATCCGGCCGCTTTGGCGATTTTGACCGAATATATATGAAATTTCATATACATTCGTACCTGCTAGAGCCGTTTGCCCTGAATCTATGCGAAAAACCGAATACAATTCGGTTTTTCCGCCATCTTCGGTATGTTATATATGAAAAATCGAATACATTTCCGCCCCCGTAAAACATCGCGTTGTACCTAGGCAGGTTTCCAAGGGAAGCCCGAGTGCGTGCATGCATGATTCCCTCTCCTGAACGAAAGGGATAATGCAGCAACCGCCCCCCTTCACTCTTCACCTTAATGAAAGGGATAATGGTGAAGGGAAACCTCAACCCCCTATTGAGCATCATCCCTCACGCCCGTGAGCTTAAGCTTCCATGCTCACCTTGGCCGCATACTCCGACGCCTCATCGCCAGAGACGTAATCCGGCAGCCTCTCGCCATGCAACAGCCACAGCTCGTGCAGCGCGCGGGTGCAGCCGACGTAAAGCAGCTTGGCGTCTTTAGGCCCATAATGCTCCTGATCCACGTCCGTCACGATCACCGCATCGAACTCCAGTCCCTTCGACAGGTATACCGGTAACACCGATACGCCGCCGGCGTATTGCGTCAGCTCCCCGTTAATCAGGTTTGCTTCCAGCCCGCCTTCGCTTAACGCGGCATACAGCTCTTCCGCCTCCCGCATCGTTCGGGTTAATACCGCCGCCGTACGGAACGAACCGCCCTGCACCTTATCCAGCGCCTTCCGAATCAGCGCCAGCCGCTTCTCGCCATCCGCCTCCAGCAGCCGCACCGGCTCCCCGCTGCGAAATACCGGAACAGCCAGCAAATCCGCCCCAACGCCCCGCTCGAGAATCTCATTTGCGAATTGGATGATCTCCATCGTCGATCGATAGCTGCGTGTTAACGCAAAATAAGCGGTTTCGTCCGGCCGGAATAACTGCTTCATCTCATCCCAATGGCGCACTCCCTTGTAATAATGGATGCCCTGCGATAAATCCCCGAGAATCGTAAAGGAATGCCCCTTAACGAAACGGTCCAGCACATGAACCTGAAATGGAGCAAAGTCCTGGGCCTCGTCGATGACGACGTGGTCGAAGGTCTGATTGCCGTCGATCTCATTGATCAATGTGTACAGGTACAACAGGGCGGCCAGATCTTCTTCCTTAACGGCATTTTTCTTCAAACGAGCTTGCGTATCCTTCCAAATGCCCGCCGGAATCCGGTCCGAGACATTAACCATCCCTTCCGTCCCGCCGCTCTTCCGAATGCCAAACAACTCCCGGTACAGGCTGAGCGGCGTAAGCTCCGGCCACTTTTTGGCATAGCTTTTTTCCCGTTGCTGGGCCTTTTTCTTCCGATCCTTGAGCGCAGCCGCCGACGGTGCCTTCTTCAGCTCCATTTCGATCCAGCGATGAATGCGTGCCAGCACCCGTTCCTTGCGGCGGGCCACCGGATAGTGGCGGTATTCGCCTTCAAACCAGATCAGGATTTCTTTGCGCGGCAGTCGCGCCCCTTCCCAAGGCTCGAAATCGCCTTCGGGCACGCAGCCGGATTCGAGCGTGCTCACAGCCGCGTCGATGATCTCCTTAAACGCCATCGAACCCTTAAAGCGTCCAGGCAACTCCGCATCCTGCCATGTTTCCGCGCCCCTTGCCCCGCCGTCAAACCACCGCGACAACGCCTCGGAACCATCGGACGGGACCTCATCCAGCTCCAATACCTTCGCCGCCCAATCGCTGAATGTGCTCTGCTGGATGTCTCCTACTCCCAGCTCGGGCAACACTTCCGAAATATAATCGATAAACATATGGTTTGGCGCAAAAATGACCAGCCGTTCCGCTTTAATCTGCTCCTTATACTGATACAGCAAAAAAGCTAGCCGATGCAGCGCCACGGTTGTTTTCCCGCTGCCGGCTACGCCTTGGATAATCAGCGCCGTATTTTTCGCCGCACGGATAATTTGGTCCTGCTCGGCCTGAATCGTCGAAACAATGTCGCGCAAGCGGTTGTCCTTGTTCTCGCCGAGGCGATAAACAAGAAACTCATCCGATACAGCCGGGCCATCGCCGTCGCGGTTATACGTATCCACGACCCGGTCCAGAATCCCTTTACGGATCACGATGTTCCTCTTCAAATAGACCAAGCCTTCGATCAAGCCCTCAGGCGCCACATAAGAGGCATCATCCCCGCCGGTAAACGAGTAGAACAGGCTGGCCACCGGCGCACGCCAGTCGATGACGATGGGGTCTTTTCCGTCTTGGTCGCCAACGCCAACCTTGCCGATATAAAGCGGCGTTTTTCTTCTTCCCTGCTCCTCGAAATCCAGCCGCCCAAAATACGGTTCATGGATCGATTGCTCCAGCTGTTTACGTTGGCTCTCCCGATTCTCTTCAAGAAGTTGTTCGGTAAAGTCCTGCCCGGTGTACACCGGAATCGAACGCAGTCGCTTAAGCTGCTGGTCGATCTCTTCCAGGGTGCGGTCAAGCCGCGCCTTCTCTTCTTGATAGGCACTTTGAAAATCATCCATTTCAGTTACCTCCTAAGGTTTTTGTGCACTCCAGACTCAAAAGGAGTTTCATTATACCACTACCTCCATCCAAAAGGCGAATTTTCTCAAAAAGAAAGACGCGGATCCAGCTAGCCTTAGGCGCCCTGACCGCGTCTTCATGATCTCATCTTCCTCTATGCTTTATCCGATGGGCGCTTCAAGCGCCCCACTTCAGCTTCTTGGCAAGCTCCTGAATCATGCGCGCACGCTCCCGCGTTCCAGCAATTCGCGTACCGCCACGCTAACCATGATCAAGCCAACGACCGGCGGCACGAACGAGTTGCTGGCCGGCGGCTGCTTGGCCTTGCGGATTTTGGCGCCGGCCGGAGCGATTTTCTCCGTGACATCCTGGCGAGGCTTCACCGGAGGTTCGGTTGAGAAGACAACCTTTACGCCCTTCTTGATCCCGTCCTCGCGCAATTTCGTCCGAATCACTCGAGCCATCGGATCCATATGGGTTTTCGAGATATCCGTGACTTGGAATTTCGTCGGGTCCATTTTGTTGGCGGCCCCCATACTCGACAAGATCGGGATCTTCCGCTTCAGACATTCCTTGATCAGATGGATTTTGTAAATGATCGTATCCGAGGCGTCCAGCACGTAATCAATCTCGTGTTTAAACAGTTCCTCGTATGTCTCTTCCGTATAAAACATATTCAGCGCGATCGTTTCGCACTCCGGGTTGATCAGCTTGACCCGATCGCACATTAAATCAGCTTTCTTCTGTCCGATCGTCGTCGTCAAGGCATGAATTTGCCGGTTGATGTTCGTGATATCGACGACGTCCTTGTCAATCAGGATGATCCGCCCGATCCCGGTTCTGGCCAGCCCTTCGACCGCCATCGCCCCTACGCCGCCAATACCGAGCACGGCCACCGTGCTATTCTTAAGAATATCCAGTCCCTCCGCCCCGATGGCGAGTTCTGTCCGCGAAAATTGATGAAGCATGGTCTAGTGTACCTCCCGATAGGTTGACATCTTATATATGATAGGACAAATCTAGGCTTGGAAGCAAGTTGTTCCAGCTAAACAAAAGACTCTCCAACAGGAGAGTCTTTTCCAATTTATAGCTCGTTCTTCAAACGCCTAATTCTACTTCTTCGCTTCCGCCAACTTCGGCGCGAGCTTGATATGGAGTTGATCAAGCTGCGATCCGTCGACTTCGGAAGGAGCGTTCATAAGCAAATCCGTCGCGCTGGCCGTTTTCGGGAAAGCGATTGTTTCGCGCAGGTTGGAACGGCCCGTCAGCAGCATCACCAAGCGGTCGAAGCCGAAGGCAATTCCGCCGTGCGGCGGTGTGCCGTATTCGAACGCGTCCATCAGATAGCCAAATTTGTCTTGGGCTTCCTCTTGCGACAAACCGATTGCTTTAAACATCTTCTCCTGCACTTCGCGTTTGTAAATCCGCATCGAGCCGCCACCAACTTCGTAGCCGTTCAGCACCAGGTCGTAAGCTTGTGCGAGGATTTTGCCCGGGTCCGTGTCAAATAGAGGCAGATCCTCCTCACGCGGGCGGGTGAACGGATGATGCTCGGCGATATAACGTTTTTGCTCCTCGTCCCAGCCCAGCAACGGGAAGTCGACCACCCAAGCAAATTTATAGACGCTGTCGTCGATCAAGCCGAGATCGCGGCCGATTTTCAGGCGCAACGCACCGAGAACGTCCGCGACAACCTTTTTATTATCCGCGGAGAACAACAGCAGGTCGCCTTCTTCCGCGCCGGTGCGTTCTTTGATCGCTTCGATTTCCTGTTCCGTAAAGAATTTCACGATCGGACCGCGGAATTCGCCTTCCTTCACTTGAATCCAGGCGAGACCCTTCGCGCCGTAACGGGCCGCATAAGGTCCAAGATCGTCGATATCCTTCCGGCTCCATGTCCCGCAACCTTTGGCGTTCAGGACTTTCACTTCGCCGCCCTTCTCGATAACGGAGGCGAACACCTTGACGCCGCTTGTAGCAACCAGGTCGCTAACATTCACGAGCTCCAGGCCGAATCTGAGATCCGGCTTATCCGAGCCGTACTTATCCATCGCATCGGCATAGCTCAGGCGCTGGAACGGCGTAGGAATATCGATTCCCTTTGTTTCCTTGAACAGACGCACCACTAGCTTCTCCATCATCTCCAGCAGTTCGTCGCGCGACAGGAACGAAGTCTCAATGTCGACCTGCGTAAATTCCGGCTGGCGGTCAGCACGCAAATCCTCGTCGCGGAAGCAACGGGCGATTTGGTAGTAGCGTTCGATTCCGCTGACCATGAGCAGTTGCTTGTAAAGCTGAGGCGATTGCGGGAGAGCGAAAAATTCGCCCGGATGCACGCGGCTCGGCACAAGATAATCGCGCGCGCCTTCCGGCGAGCTCTTGGTCAGGATCGGAGTTTCTACTTCAATAAATCCTTCTCCGTCAAGGAAATCGCGGAACACCTTAGCCGCTTTGGAGCGCAGCCACAGCGTTTGCTGCATTTCCGGACGGCGCAGGTCGAGGTAACGGTATTTCAAGCGCAGCGATTCATCGACTTCGACGCCGTCTTCAATGAAGAACGGCGGCGTTTTCGCTGCATTCAACACTTCAATTTCCGTAATTTGCACTTCGATGTCACCGGTTGGCAGATTCGGATTGACCGTTTCGGCGTCCCGGGCTACGACTTTCCCCGTGACGGCCAGCACGTATTCGCTGCGTACCCGGTCGGCGATTTGCAGCGCTTCTCCGGAATAAGCCGGATTAAAGACAATCTGTACGATACCGCTGCGATCACGCAGATCGATGAACAGGACGCCCCCCAAGTCGCGGCGGGTTTGCACCCAGCCGTTTAATGTAACGGTTTCTCCGATGTTCGCGGTACTCAGTGTCCCGCATTGATGCGTTCGTTTCATCGTAACTCCCCTTTTCGCGTTTTCGTTTTGTTTATAGTTTTGGTTATTTTAGCTCTTGAATCAGTTCGCTTAACTTCACTGTGCGCTGCTCGCCGTTTTCCATTGACTTCAGCGCGATTTCTCCGCGTTCCAGCTCATCGTCGCCGAGAATCGCGGTGTAGCGCGCCTGCATCCGGTCGGCGGATTTCATCTGCGCTTTCATCTTCCGGCCCAGGTAATCGCGTTCGGCGGAGAATCCCGCTTGCCGCAGCTTAAACAGCTGGGTCGTAATTTCCTTATCCGCCGCTTCGCCCAAGGCGATGAGATATACGTCAAGCGGCTTGACGGCGCCGACTTCGATCTCCTGCTTCTCCAGAATCAATGCAATCCGTTCGAGTCCCATTCCGAACCCGATGCCCGGCTGATCCGGGCCGCCCACCTCAGCCACCAGTCCGTTATAACGTCCGCCGCCGCCGATCGTATCGATCGCACCGATGCCTTGAGCCTTATATTCAAACGCAGTGTGCGTATAGTAGTCCAATCCGCGGACGAGACGAGGATTGATCACATAATCGACCTCCATCGCACTCAGCAGCTCCTGCACTTTCGCGAAATGTGAAGTACATTCCTCATCTAAGCTATCCAGAATGGACGGTGCGCCGACGAACTTGTCCTGATCGTTCTTGCAGTCGAGCACGCGCAGTGGATTGCGTTCCATCCGAGCTTGGCAGTCTTTGCACAAGCTGTCCTTCATCGGCAGCAGGAACGCAAGCAACTTCTCACGATAGGCCGCCCGGCTAGCCGGATTACCAACGGAGTTGATCTCCACCTTTACGCCTTGCAGCCCCAGTTCGCGGCAAAACTGGTAACCCAGTGCCACGACTTCGGCGTCGATCGCCGGATCCGTCGCCCCAAACGCCTCTACCCCAAACTGGTGAAATTGGCGCTGCCGCCCGGCCTGAGGACGCTCATAGCGGAACATCGGCCCGATATAATACAGCTTGCTGACATCCGGTTCGCCGTAAAGCTTGTTCTCCACATAGGATCGAACGACACCGGCGGTTCCTTCCGGACGCAGCGTCATGCTGCGCTCCCCTTTATCCAGAAAAGTATACATTTCCTTCTCGACGATATCCGTCGTTTCCCCTACGCCCCGTTCGAACAGCGAGGTCTGCTCAAAAATCGGGGTACGGATTTCCCGGTAGTTAAAGCGCCGGCACAAATCTCTGACCTTCTCCTCGATAAATTGCCATTTCTCGACGGTTCCCGGCAGCAAATCTTGCGTACCCGTCGGTTTCTGAAAAGCCATATCGTTCATCCTCCATCTCAGACTCGTAAGCCAAAATAAAAAATCTCCCGTTCCTGTTTGATTCAAACAGGGACGAGAGATCGGTTCGCAATCACCCGTGGTGCCACCCACATTCCGAAATCGAAACCTGAGGTTGCCCAGTCACACTGACTGTGCGGCGTCCTCCATGTTCGCCTTCGCTTTAAGCGGTTATCGCCCGCCTACGCCGTACGTCTACTCTCTAAGCGAAGGGTCGCTCTGGGATTTCGCTGTCGGTTCTCGGGGAAGTCTTTCGTTCAATCATCACCGGAATCCTTCCAGCCTGCTTCGCCACCCGGGTAACGGATCTGATACGTCCGTTAGACCGCCGTCGAAGTCGGGGATTCCTCTCTGTGGATGTGGGGTTGCACTACTTTCTCCCGTCATCGAATATTAGATGCAGTTCAAAAGGTCACACTGTTATTTTTAGATTGTATGAAACCACCGCGCTAAAGTCAAGCCCGGACCCTTGAAAAATGTCTAAACAAAGAAAAAAACCTGTCACCAACGGGGTGCAGGTCCAAAAGGTATTATATTAAAAGGGGGTCATGCTGTTATTATAAACAAGCAATGTTAAGGGAACATGTATCTAATATTACAGTTATATTACAGAGCGTATTGAAAGCTCCAATCGGATTACGGCTCGGCGATGTAAGCTCCCTGCTCGCGCAATTTTCGCACGACGGTCTCATAATCGCTATCCTTAACGCTTGCGCTAAGTACGTATTTCCATCCTTGGGGCTCGTCACTGGTGTCGATGAGGGATTCCGACGCCATCGGCCGGTCCCCGGAAACGGCTTCGCTGCGCTCTCCGTTTAATGAATCACCCGCATATCGCTCTCCCATGACCGTAACGGGCAGCACACTCTGGACACCCCGCACCGTTCCGGGCACTGGAACGATTCCCGGGTTGTTCGCGCCCGATGCGCTGATTACCCCGTTATTTAAAGGTAACAGCGGAACCTGGAGCCGGTCGTCCTCTCCCCATTCGTTTGATACATGCCCTGCTTCAACCTCATTGATATTGTAGGCACGCAAAGTAATGCGCGCGCCTTCCACCTGATCTTCCGTATTGAAATAGGCCTGAATATGTTGGGTCATGCCCCATACCTCCTTATGATCAACTTCAGCTTCCCGGCCGAGGCAGCCATTCAGTAGAGGGCTTCGCCTCCGGCATCACAGCATCAAAGCGCTCCGGCTCGGCTAAGCGGGCCGACACCCGGGCTTCGCTGCGATGTCCCACCGGGATGAGCGGAATGGATTGCCAATCTCTCGATTTCGCGGATTGGTGCACGGTCAGCAACTCCTTTGGTCGTGTAGCTCTTTACCACAAGGTTGTACCAAAAACGGTCCGCTTATCCTTTAGAACCGCAAATCCTTCATTAAATTTAGAGGAAAATTTTCCATCTTGAGGTATAATGGGTCCAAATCCCGCATAAGGAGGTTTCCTCACATGAACCATTTGGGCTTTCGCCTACGCCATCCTACCCTAGACGATGCCCAGGCCGTTTGCGATCTGGTTGCCGTTTGCGACACCGAAGATCTCGGAGCGCCCGACATCGTTCTGGATGATGTTCTGAACATGTGGTCAGGCTTCGACCTGGATCATAACGTATGGGTGGCCGAGGATGAGAACGACGATCTGGTCGGATACGCCTTTCTAGAAGAGGACAGCGAAGAGAAGCTGTTCAGCTATGGCTGCGTACGGCCCTCCGCTCGCGGACGAGGAGTTGGTGCCGCGCTCGTGGCCGTGCTTGAAGCGCGTGCCCTGGCGCTCCGGGACGAATCCGGCAAGACCAAGCGCCTGCAAGGCATGATTCCCTCCTCGTGCAGCGATGCCGCAGCCTTGTTTGAGGGCCAAGGGTTTGCCCCTATCCGCTACTTCAAACGGATGACACTCCGTTTGGAAGCCGAACCGGCTGCCGGTGTTTTGCCGGAACGCTTCGCCATTGTACCGTACGTTAAGGGACGAGACGAACAGGCCGTCTACGAAGCCTACACGGAAGCATTCGCCGACCATTGGGATTTTGCTGTGCCTTCCATCGAGAAGTTTATCGAAAGAACGCAACTGCCAACTTTCGAAGAGCGCTGGTGGCTGATCGCTTGGGATTCCGAGGAGGATACCGTTGCCGGTTTTGCGTTATGCCGCATGAGTGAAGACTTGTTGTTCATTGAACATTTGGGCGTCCGCCGCTGTTACCGAGGTCGCGGTCTGGCACTGGCCCTACTGCAGAGTGTATTCGCTTCTTCCTACCGGGCGGGGCAAATCAACGTCTCCCTTGGCGTCGACGCCGCTAATCCAACGGGGGCTTACCGCCTTTATGAGAAAGCCGGGATGAAACCGGAAAATGAAATCAGCATTTATGAGAAAACCTTCCCGATTTCGGCCTTATAAAGAGAAGCGGGCCAGACGCACTTGATTCTTTGCGTCTTGGCCCGCTTTTGCCTCTTCATATTTAGATCTCGCCACTAGGGCTGTCCACAATCAAGGTGACCGGCCCCCAGTTCGTCAGCCCAACGTCCATTTCCGCACCGAACACCCCGGTTTCAACCGTCAATCCTTTAGCTCGAAGCAATTCATTAAACCGCTCGTACAGCGGCTCAGCCATTTCCGGCCGGGCCGCCGCCATAAAGTTCGGACGTCTGCCCTTGCGGCTATCGCCGTATAGGGTAAACTGAGAGACCGATAAAATCGCCCCGCCGATCTCCGTTACCGCGAGGTTCATTTTACCCGCTTCGTCTTCAAAAATCCGTAAGCCGGCGATTTTCTCCGCTAAATAGGCTGCATCCTGTTCGGTGTCCTCATGCGTCACGCCTACCAGTAGCATAAGACCGGGGCCGATCGCTCCGACCGTTTCTCCCCCTACGTTCACACGCGCCTCGCGGCAGCGCTGCACGACTACTCTCATCGATCTTCGAATCCTTTCTATCCGTTACTGCATGATCCGGTGTACCGTGTACACATCCTTCACCCGTTTGATCTTCTCCACAACAGACTGCAGATGATCGGTATTGCGGATCAGGATCGTCATATGCACCAAAGCCATTTTGTTCTTATCCGATCGGCCCGAAACGGCCGAAATATTCGTTTTGCTCTCCGATACCGCCTGTAACACTTCGTTTAGGAAGTTGCGGCGGTCGTGGCCGGTAATTTCGATGTCGACGCTGTAATTCGCTTCGATGGCCTCTTCCCATTCCACGTCAATCACGCGTGCGGCTTCTTCGCCGTCACCTCCGCCCGGAATGTTCGGGCAGTCGCTCCGATGCACCGATACGCCGCGGCCGCGGGTGATGTAGCCAACAATATCGTCGCCCGGAACCGGGTTACAGCATCTAGCAAAGCGGACAAGCAAATTGTCGATGCCCTTAACGACAACGCCATTCGTTGGACGGTGTCTGCGTTCTTCCGGTGCTTTTACTTCCTTGACCTCCGAGGTCAACTCGATATGCCCGGAAGCCTCTTCCTGTTCCTTGCGCAGCTTCTCGGTCAGCTTGGTCACGACCTGCGAGGCGGTGATCCCGCCGAACCCGATCGCCGACAGCATGTCGTCGATGTCGTTGAAGGCGTATTTCTTCGCCGCCTCCAGCAGCTTGTCGTCGCTCATCCATTGGAAAGGCTCGATTCCTGCCCGCTTCAGCTCGCGTTCGATCGCCTCGCGGCCTTTTTCCACGTTCTCTTCGCGTTTTTCCTTCTTGAACCATTGCTTGATTTTGCTGCGGGCATGGGAGGATTGGGCGATTTTCAACCAGTCCTGACTTGGTCCGTACGAATGCTTGGACGTGAGAATCTCCACAATGTCCCCGGTTTTCAGCCGATGATCCAGCGGCACGATCCGTCCGTTCACCTTGGCCCCGATCGTCCGGTTCCCGACCTCGGTATGGATGCGGTACGCAAAATCCAGCGGCACCGAGCCCGCCGGCAACTCGATGACTTCCCCGGACGGCGTAAATACAAAGACGAGGTCCGAGAAGAAATCCATTTTCAGCGATTCCACGAACTCCGAAGCATCCTTCGCTTCATGCTGAAGCTCCAGGATTTCGTTAAAGAACGTGATTTTATTTTCCAAACCGCCGGTACCTGTGCCTTCCTTATATGCCCAGTGCGCCGCGATCCCGTATTCGGCCGTCCGGTGCATCTCCCAGGTGCGGATCTGAACCTCCGTGGGTTCCCCGTTCGGGCCAACGACCGTCGTATGCAGCGACTGGTACATGTTCGCCTTCGGCATGGCGATGTAATCCTTAAACCGCCCCGGCATCGGCTTCCACAACGTATGGATGATCCCCAGGGTCGCGTAACAGTCCTTGATATTGTCAACGATGATGCGAATGGCCAGCAGATCGTAAATTTCGTTGAACTGCTTGTTTTTCATCGTCATCTTCTTATAGACGCTGTAAATATGCTTTGGACGCCCCGACAAATCCGCCTGCACGCCCATTTCCTCTAACTTCTCGGCGATGCGAGCGATGACGTTCTTGATGTACTCCTCGCGCTCCGCCCGTTTCTTTCGCATCAAGTTAGCAATCCGGTAATATTGCTGCGGGTTCAGGTATCGCAGGGCGATATCTTCCATCTCCCATTTGATGGCCGAAATCCCCAGACGGTTGGCAATCGGGCAGAAAATCTCCAACGTTTCGTAGGCGATTCGACGCTGACTCTCCTCCGACTGGTATTTGAGCGTTCGCATATTGTGCAGTCGGTCCGCCAGTTTAATGACGATCACCCGAATGTCCTGTGCCATCGCTATGAACATTTTGCGGTAGTTCTCGTTCTGCTGCTCCTCTTTGGATTGGAATTTAATCCGCTCCAACTTCGTCAACCCGTCGACGAGCAAAGCACAATCGCTGCCGAAATGCTCCTGTATCTCCTTTAAAGACACCGTCGTGTCTTCGACCACGTCATGAAGCAGGGCCGCAATGACCGACAGCGCATCCATTTGCATGTTTACAACAATATCCGCCACAGCCAAAGGATGAAGAATATAAGGTTCTCCGGATTTGCGAACCTGTCCGTGATGGGCTTCGTCCGCAAACTCGTACGCTTCCCGAATCCGATCGAGATCCGGTTCCTTTATATAGGCAGACGCCTTTTCGAGTAATTGCTCTATGCCCATTGAGATCCTGTTGATTCCTTTCTATATGAAAATATACTGAAAAAACGCATACAAGAGCATAATTCGCCTCATTTTGATTTCCTATAATTATGACTCTTGCGTTCCCTTCCGTCAACTCCGGGTATTGTCCCTGCACCAAGGACATCGGCATGGCTGGGCCTTCATGCATCTCTGGCTGTATGCCTACAGGCAAACCTAGGGAATGATGATGGAAGGATCAAAGGCAAAAGTCAAGTAATTTTCTGTTGAAAATTGTCGGCATAGTCATTATCCTATTAAGGATAGTTATCTTATGAACGTACCTATAGAGGAGTGAACGCGTTGCAACGTGAAATTCAAGTTAACGAGAAAGTCCCGTTCGGACCTGGCGTGCTGTTAAGCCTGCAGCACTTGTTTGCCATGTTCGGAAGCACGGTGCTGGTGCCTAACCTGTTTGGCGTAGACCCCGGCATGATCCTGCTAATGAACGGCATCGGCACCCTGCTCTACATCCTCATCTGTAAAGGAAAAATCCCTGCCTATCTGGGCTCCAGCTTTGCTTTCATCGCACCGGTTCAGGCGGTTCTGCTGAGTCATCCGGGGAACGGCTACGCCCTAGCGCTCGGCGCGTTCATCGTCACCGGCGTCATCTTCCTCTTGGTCGCCCTGCTGATCAAGTATGCCGGTACCAAGTGGATCGATGTTGTGTTTCCGCCTGCAGCCATGGGTGCCATCGTAGCTCTGATCGGTCTGGAGTTGATTCCGGTCGCTGCCGGAATGGCCGGATGGATCAGTGATGGCTCGGAGGGCTGGACGCCCAACGGGACGTACATCACGCTGTCGCTCGTAACGTTAGGCGTTACGGTACTTGGCGCGGTCTTGTTCCGCGGTTTTCCAAAGATCATCCACATCCTGATCGGGATCGTTGCCGGTTATGTACTAGCCTACTTCATGGGCGAGGTGGACACCGCGGCTATTGCCAATGCGAAATGGTTTACCCTGCCGACGGTAACGACGCCGCAATGGGATACCTCCGCCATCATCTCGATCATACCGGTCGCGCTGGTCGTTATCGTGGAGCATATCGGCCATCTGCTGGTGACAAGCAACATCGTGGGCAAGGACTTGTCCAAGGATCCGGGCCTGCATCGATCGCTCATGGGGAACGGGATTTCTACGATCCTCTCCGGTTTTGTAGGATCGACGCCGAACACGACCTATGGGGAGAACATCGGCGTCATGGCGTTAACCCGCGTGTATTCCGTATTCGTAATTGGCGGCGCGGCCATCTTCGCGATTTTGCTTTCCTTCTCCGGGAAGTTCTCCACGTTGATCGCCGTGATCCCACCTCCCGTTATGGGCGGTGTGTCCCTGCTCTTGTTCGGCGTGATCGCGGCCTCGGGCTTGCGTATCTTCGTTGAGCAGAAGGTCGACTTCTCCAAGCCGACCAACATGTTGTTGACGACGATCGTGCTCGTCATCGGTCTTAGCGGCACCACGCTGACCATGGGCAATGTCGCGCTGAAGGGCATGGCGCTGGCAACGATCGCGGGGATCCTGCTTAGCTTGTTCTTCAAGCTGATTCAGGTCCTAAAACTAAGCAACGACAATGAGGACGCTGCGCATTAAGCTCACTCACTTAACAAACAAGGGGCTGTAGCCATGGATCACATGGCTACAGCCCCTTCTCTTCTTCGGCTTATTCGTACTTCACAAGCGAGAATACATCGATTTCCGGCAGCTTCTTGCGGCCGTTCAACTCGCTGAGCTCGATCAAGAACGCGGTGCCGACGACGTTGCCGCCCAACTGGCGAACCAGATTAACGGAGGTAGAAATCGTCCCCCCGGTTGCCAGCAAATCGTCAGCGATTAGGACGTTTTGCCCCGGTTTCACCGCATCGCTATGCATCGCCAAACGGTCCTTACCGTACTCCAGGTCGTATTCCACCTCAATCGTTTCATAGGGAAGCTTCCCGCTTTTGCGAATCGGCACAAACCCCACGCCCAGCGCGTAAGCCAGCGGCGCGCCAACCACGAAACCACGAGCCTCGGGACCGGCGATCAGATCGATCTTAAGATGGGACACCAACTGCTTCAGTTCATCGACCGCCTTGCGATACATGGCGCCGTCATTCAACAGCGTGGTAATGTCCTTGAAACTGATGCCAGGCTGAGGAAAATCAGGAATCACCCGAATGTACTCTTTAAAATCCAAACCAATCTCCTCCTAGTTCAAATGCGTGCGAAATCATTTCATTTTCTCAAAAAATCATTTATGAAGCTCCCTGAATATGGGTTAGCATCCATTCAGTAATTTCCGGCACCCGACCAAACTGCAGCATCTGCTCGATCTCAGCCAGCACTCCCAGCTCTCGATAACGGCTTGAGGTTTCCAAGGCCTGCTTGGAAGGTGACGGATGGAGCCGAATCATTCCTGAAGCCCGGATGATAAATCCTAGTTCTTCAAACACACCGAGCGACATCTCCAGCATTCGCTGGGACCAGCCGGTACGTTTCGCAAGCGCAGCCAACAGATCTTCCTCGCGCAATCCCTGTTCCGCCCCACGATAGATCAAGCTGTACACCAGCTTGAACTGATCCCGAGAAGGTGGTTCGATTCGCTCCTGCGGCGCTCGCGGCGAATGTAACATATAGATGCGCTCCAATCCGGCAAAAGCGGACATCATCCCGGTCCATCCCTCCGGCGATTCCGGAAGTTCCATGACAAACAGCGTCGTCATCGCGTCTTTCCCCGCCGATTGTGCGAGGTCATTCCCAGGAAGCACGCCAACGTTCTTATCATATACCCAAACCGCGGTATCCTTCAAATCACGGGACTGGTAAAAAGCGGAACCTGCGTTAAGCACAACGGCGGATGTTCCCGAACCGCAGGCGGGTAGCTTTGCCAGCTTGCCGCGCAGCTCCTCCAGCAGAAGCGCCGGATTCCGGGAGTCGCGGTAATCGAATACCTGCAGGTGCGAGACTGCCAGGTCCTGGATCATCAACTGCGGCTTCCGGGCCCCATTCCATTCGTTGATTCCGGCTTCGGCGACGATATCAACCCGTGCTTCCTCCGCAAGCAGTGAGGCCAATTCGCCCTTGCCGAACGCGACCGCTTCTACGGTCTTTCCGTTTTGGCCGAGAATCAGCTTCAAGTGCTTGCCGTCTTTGCCCATCTGTCGGCACTCCAGTAGTTTCAGATCCTTCAGAAGCAACCTTGGGCAAGCGTTAGCCATACCGAACGGCGCAAGATGCTGAAGCTGCTCGATGGCTTGGAGCGTGACGTCCTTCAAGGAGCAAGCCAAATCCGTTTGCAAGACCGGCACGAAATGCTCTGGACGAAGCCGGTCGGCAGCAAATGCATTTAGTCGCCGGCCGAATTCCTCCAAATGCTCCCGGCCAAGGGACATGCCCGCCGCGGAAGGATGCCCGCCGTAATGATCCAATAGGTCGGCGCAATCCGTTAACGCTTCGTAAATGTCGAAGCCGGGGATGGAACGGGCCGAGCCTTTACACTCCCCGGTTTCCGGGTGGATGCCCAGCACAATAGTCGGGCGAAAATAACGTTCCAGCAATTTGGAGGCGACGATCCCGACGACGCCGGCGTTCCAGCCTTCGCCGGCTACGACGATCACATCGGGTAATCCCTCCGCCTCCGCCTGGCCTTCCAATTGCTGAAGCGCCTCTTCAACCATGTCCTCAACGAGCATTTGACGCTCTTTATTAAGCACATCCAGCTCCTCGGCAATCGCTTCAGCCTCTTCCATGCTCTCTGCCGTCAGCAAGGAGACAGCTCGGTTAGCGTGGCTCATGCGGCCACTGGCGTTGATCCGCGGTGCCAATCCAAAGGCGACCGCTGTCGAAGTCACTTCTCCGCTGGACCAGCCGGAGGTCCCGAGCAGCGCCGTCATTCCCGGGAAGGCCGATCGCGCCATCGAGGCGAGACCTGCCTTGACGATGACGCGGTTTTCTCCGGTCAACGGCATGAGATCGGCGATCGTCCCCAAAGCGGCGAGCTCTGTCCATGCTTCAGGGGTTTCATCCCCGAGCAGCGCCTGAGCCAGCTTATAGGCTACTCCGACTCCAGCCAACCCCTTAAAGGGATATGTGCAGTAGGGAAGCTTGGGGTTAATCAAGGCATACGCTTCTGGCAGAACCGCCGGGGGTTCGTGGTGATCGGTGACGATCACGTCCATCCCAGCCGCATTGGCGTATGCCACCTGATCAACCGCACTAATTCCCGTATCTACCGTCACGAGCAGCGTAAAGCCCTTCTGATGAAAATGCTCTAATACCGGAATATGCAGGCCGTAACCTTCTTTAGTTCGGTGTGGAATATAAAAGTCATATGTAGCGCCGAGGCGCCTCATCAGATAAATCATCAACGTCGTGGACGAAACGCCGTCGGCGTCGTAATCCCCATAGATCAAGATCCGTTCGCCTTCTTCCACCGCGCGGCGGATACGAGGAACGGCTTCCTTCATGCCGCTAAGCAGTAAGGGGTCATGTTGATCCACAAGGCTTCCTTTTAAGAAAAGCTCCGCCTCCGCTGAGTTCTCCATCCCCCGCGTAACCAACAAAGACGCGAGCAGCGGGGAAATGTTCAAATGACCGGCGAGCCGGCTGGCAGCCTCTTCGTCGCAGGGCAGCGGTGTCCAGCGGTATTTGGAATGAAGCAAAAGCGGCACCTTCTTTCTTCCTGTCAGTTCTTTCCCAGGGCCGGCTTACTGAAGCAAGTTCGGCAAATCGCTATCCGATTCCTCGGTATTGCTCTTGTACGGATACCCCGCCTCATAAGGCGCGACATGAATCCGAACATCAGTGATATGGGAAAATCGGTTTAGTAACAGCATTTTAGCTCGATTGGCGATGTCATTGGCTTCCATAACGGTGATCTTGGGGTTAACGCAAATTTTGGCCGTCACGGTCACATAATGGCCGTTCTCCTGTGCCTTCAAATCGTCTACGGTGATCACACCATGCACGCGCTGTACCGTTTCTACCAATGAAGCGGCATCTTCTTCGCGGAGCTGCGGCGCAGACGAACCGTAGATGGAGCGCTTCACCAGCCGATAGACTTGAAACAGCACATGCAAGGCTACGAGAATCGCTGCACTCGGTTCAAGATACACCATGGCCGGTAAATCCCAGGCTTGGCCTCCCATCGCTCCAAAGACCCCGGCCAGTACAATGACGGAGGAGAACAGGGAATGACGGTGTTTCTCGACGATCGGTTGCAAGTCAAAACCCGCCTTCCTGCGGGAAGACCGCATCTTGATCTGAAACAGGGCCTCCCGTAAAGCCATGGACAGGAGCACGGCCGCCAAGACGAAGGTTTCCGGCGGAGCCGTATCTGCCTCGGCGATGTCGGTGAAAGCCGCAATCCCTAGCTCCACCGCGCCCATGAGCAGAAAGACGGAGAAGAAAATGGTTGGCAGCGGCTCGGGCGCCTCTTTGCCCGTAGGCGTCAAACCGAACTGCCGTAAACGGAGATTTCCCGGGCCGGGCAGCCTAGCAGCGACGCCAGCGGCGGCATCATACGCGGAATATAAAGCCCCGCCCAGTAAAGCCAAGCTTCCATACAGCAGACCCACCGTCCCCAAGAATACGGCTAGGACGATATCCCCCACGATGCCGGGCCAGGCTGTGGGTGCCGGAATTACGGCTTGTTCTCGTGTCATAATCACCCTCCTGATGCACGTAAAAACGGAAAAGTTGCGAAAGCCGCGTCATAAGACGCGGCTCTATCCATATCCAGCTCATGTATTGGTGGTTCAATCAGGCATAACGGCCGCTTAGGATGCTTTGGCCGGTTTATGCTTTTGCTTGCTCTTCAGTACGAACCAGAGTGGGCTGGCGATAAAGATGGAAGAATATGCCCCGAACAACAGGCCGATTACCATCGCCAGCGAGAACATCCGGATCGACTCCCCGCCCAGCAGGAAGAGGAAGAACGCAGCTACGAACACCGTTAACGCGGTATACAAGGAACGCATGATCGTTTGCGCTACGCTTTGGTTTACCAGTTTGATCAGATCCTCGCGAGACTTCTGCTTGGAGAAACGCAGATTTTCCCGAATCCGGTCAAAGATAACGATCGTATCATTGATGGAGTAACCGATAATCGTCAATACCGCTACGATAAAGGTCAAATCAACTTCGAGCCGGAAAATGGAGAAGACGGCAATGACCATAAAGGCGTCATGCAGCAACGCTACGATCGCGGCCACAGCAAACCGCCACTCAAACCGGATGCTGACGTAAATGATAATCCCTAGGCAGGAGATCAAAACGGCATAAATTGCGTTGCGTGCCAGCTCCTTGGCCATTTCTGGGTCAACCGTATTCACCTCGAACGAAGCTTTATCGTCCAATTTCGTAATTTCCGCTTTCAGCTTCGCGTCATTATCTTCGCTAAGCACTTTCGTAAAACGGATGTTCATCCGGTCTTGTCCGGGACTGATGGTCGCCTCATTCTCATCGATGCCCAGATTCTTTAGAATCGGGCTGATTTGTTCGGCCGTCAACGGCTTGGACAGCGAGATATCTACATTAGATCCCGCTTTGAAGTCGACGCTATAGTTCAAGCCGAAAAACGACAAACAGATAAGGCCGGCAATCGTCAGAACGATTGACAGGGTGTAGAAGTATTTACTCAGATGGACGTAATCCAAATTCTTTTTAAAGCTCACGAATGTCACGCTCCTTCACACCGAAGTACTTCGGTTTCAACAGCTTGCCGGCTTTTAGCAGCAGGTTCAGCAGGAAACGGGAGAGATAGATATTCGTGGCGATACTGAGTACGATTTCCACGATGAGCACCAAGGCAAAGCCTTTGACGGCCCCCGTACCATACGCATACATAACGGCCGCAACGATGATCGTCGTAATCTGCGAATCCAGTACTGTACGCAGGGAATGCTTGTCCCCGGCTTTGACAGCAGACATAATGCTTTTGCCGGTCCGCATTTCCTCATGAATCCGTTCATTGGTTATGATGTTGGCGTCAACCGCCATCCCGATCCCGAGAATGAAAGCCGCAATCCCCGGAAGGGTTAATGTAAAGTCCGCCCAAACGAACACGAGAATGAGCAGCCAAGTATGCACGATCAGCGTAAACGCAGCAATCAAACCTGGAACCCGGTACATCCCAATCATGAATAACAGGATGAACAGCGAGCCGATCAGACCGGCTTCGATCGTTCTGTCCAGCGATTGTTTACCCAGGGTTGCTCCGACGCTTTGGGAATATTTCTCCGTCAGGTTCAATGGAAGCGCACCAAGGTTAATCTTATCGCGCAATTCCTTCGCTTTATCCAAATCACCGCCAACGCTGATTTGCGCAGACCCATCGGTCAAAACCGCTTGAACGACCGGATCGGAGACCAGTTCTTCGTTCATATAAATCGCCAAGGGTTGGCCCAGCAAGCGTTTGGTTACTTCAGCAAACTTCTCTTTGCTTTTCACTTTAATGCTGACAACCGGTTCATTCATTTGAGTAAATTCCAGTTTAGCCCCGTTGGCGGCAAAGTCCGTGCCGATCATTTCGATCTTGTTGTACTCGTCGGCATTTTTCTCTGTACCGTCCTTACTGCGGAACGTCAGCGAAGCAGGTTCTTTCATCGTCTTGCGTACCGTCTCTTCGTCGGTCACACCGGCCACTTTCAAACGGATCCGGTTTGTGCCTTCCGTCGTTACTTCCGGTTCGCTTGTCCCTAGCTTGTTGGCCCGGTCCTCCAGGCTCTTCGCCGTTTGGATCAAGGACTCCTTCGTGACCTGGCCTCCGCCTTCAAGCGGACTGGCTTCATATAGAATCTCAAAGCCGCCTTTCAGATCAAGGCCGAGACGTACGTTGTTTAACAGGTCGGGGGTTGTCCATGCCATGATGCCAAACGAGACAACCACGACGGTTATGAATGCGATAATTCTTTTCATCCCGTACTTCTTTCCCCTTTCAATTTCTCAATATTCCTATTATAGCGATGGCCGAAAAACCAGTCAATTTATCTAATATTGTCAATTTGATTAACGACCGGCACGAAAAAAAAGATCCCATTCAATCTAAACGGGATCCCCGATAAGCGGACATCGTCATATAGTTCATAAACTGGGTTACTTTCAGAGAAAGAATGTCATTGACCAGTTGATACAAGGGAGGGACTCCGCCCTTCTCGTATTTATGGCTGATACACTCCCAAATGTCAGGTCCAGTGATATGCTCGTACCCGATTAGCTGGAATTCTTCGGCTTTGCTACGGCACAAGCTTTCGACAGCCTCGTTCAATTGTTGGTCCGTCATTTGATCTTCAGCCACGCTTCAAGCCTCCTTCGAAAACCCGTCTTATTACATTCTACCCTAAATCTCCGAATCCTGCTTAGAAGAGTTCTTCCATTTTCAAAACTTGCAAAAAAGACAAGTCATGAACCGGGACAGGTTTGTCATATCCATGAAGAGAGAGGTTGTACAGCCTCGTTTACGAGTTTATTAGGCAGCTTATCGGCATCGAGTTTTTGCCAGATCCAACGAGCGCTGCAGGGGGAGTGGAGTTTCGATTGAATAAACAAACCTTTATCCAGGGTACGATGATCCTGTTGGTGGCAGGGATCGTGAACCGCCTCCTGGGCTTCATTCCACGCATCATGCTGCCCCGTGTGATCGGGGCCGAAGGCGTTGGGCTGTACCAGCTCGGATATCCGTTTTTTCTCGTGCTGGTTACGATTATTACCGGCGGTATTCCTCTCGCCGTGGCTAAGCTGGTGGCAGAAGCGGAATCCTCGGGCAAACCGGAGCGATCTGTGTCGATTTTGCGGACAAGCTTGGTGTTTACAACGGCAGCCGGCTTTCTTTTTACTTTTCTTTGTTTATTTGGCGCCCCCTGGGTCACCAAGTATGTTCTCACCGATCCACGTGTTTATCATACGTTTATCGCCATGAGTCCAATGATCATCATCGTTTCGGTATCATCGGTCTATCGCGGGTATTTCCAGGGGAAGCAGGATATGATCCCCTCGGCGGTTTCCTCGATCATGGAGACGGTCGCCCGAATCATCGGTGTCCTCTGGTTTTCTTACTTGCTCCTCCCTATGGGGATCGCCTACGCAGCCGCAGGGGCGATGCTTGGCGTCGTAGCCGGCGAAGTGGTCGGCATGGGCGTCTTGCTGTGGCAATACCGCCGACTGCAGCGGCGGGAGCGATTGGAGTCCTCCAAACCAAGCGCCATCGCGGATCTCCCCACGGACATCGCCAACTCGGACGAACCTTTAACCTCCACCGAATCTCCGTTTGGAGCCACACTGCGCCGGATTCTGCGCATCGCCATACCGGTGACAGGCAGCCGACTAGTCGGTTCGTTATCCTACCTGCTGGAGTCGATCACGACCGCGCGAAGTCTGGCAATCGCCGGTGTAGGGGTCGCCGTGGCCACCTCCCAGTACGGAGCGCTGCAGGGGATGATCATCCCACTGCTTCTGCTTCCCGGGGCGCTGACGTCTTCGCTTGCCGTATCGCTGGTTCCCTCCCTGGCCGAAGCCCAGGCACGCGGAGATGTCAAAACGATCCATTTACGACTGCATCAATCCATACGGCTTGCCCTCGTTACCGGTGCTCCGTTTGCCGCGATCATGTTCGTGCTGGCTGAACCGATTTGTCGGCTGGTTTATAACGATGACTCCATCGGAGGCATGCTTAAGATCATGGCGCCGTTTGCCCTCTTGCTGTATATCCAAACACCGCTCCAGGCCACGTTGCAGGCTCTGGACAAACCGGGGCGTGCGCTCATCAATACGCTGGTTGGGGCTATTATCAAAATTTCCCTGATCTTCTACCTTGCCTCCAATCCGGCGCTAGGTATCTACGGTGCGATTATCGCGATTATCGTCAACTTTATCATCGTTACAGTCATGCACGGGTACAGCGTGTCCAAGACCCTTCGCTACCGTTTGCCCTTCCTTGATATGCTCAAGGTTAGTGCTGCAATGGTCATTATGGCTGCCGCCGCTGACTATTTCTATAAGAACCTTGTCCTCAGCTCACAGATGGGATGGCAATTCTTAATAGCGGCGATGCTGTCCGGGTTGCTGTATTTAGCTCTTGCCGGAATCATGGGATTGTTTGACCTTCAGGACCTCAAGCGGCTTCCCATCTTTGGCAAATGGTTCCGAAACCGAATGTAATCCGCTGTGATTATTTCTCGTCCATTGCATTGATATAAAGCTTTCCTTTATGATCGATGCTGCAAAAGAACACCTGTTTAAAATCCGTCAATCCCTTCGACTGGATTTGATTTTTCAGCCAAAAGCGGGTTTTCCCGATTTGCTTCAGGTTTTCATCGTTCACCTTGCCATCCATAATGAGCGGCAACGGAAGCGCCTCGAATTTGATTTTCGCGGACAGACGGGCTTCCCGTTTTGGGGCTTGTTGCCCCCCCTTCCCTTGTTCGGACTTGTCCTTGGGAACCACGCTTAGTTGTCCGCTCGTTTCCAATACGGCAAATTCGACGTCGGCTACGCTATCGACCTTTTGCGAGCGCAACTGCATCAGCAAATCGTCCAAATTATAGCGCTGACGCCTCATTTCTTTCCGGTTGATTTGCCCATTTCGAATGATGACGCTCGGTTTGCCGTCAAACCACAACCGCACCCTGCGAAACCGGAGCGACAGCATCGCGATCGCAATTTGGATCAGCAACAACGTCAGCATGGGGACAATTCCGTCATAGATCGGCCGATCGATATCTTCCAGGGCAAAAACGGCGATTTCCGCGATCATGACTGAGATCACCAGGTCGAAGATGGATAGCTCGCCGATTTCTCTTTTTCCCATAATACGCATGACTCCGAACACCATGAAATACATCAGGACGGTTCGGAAGATATGGTTTGCCATATGCTCAACCATGGGCAATCCCTCCTCGATCTAGAAGTTCGCACAAGACATGGTATAGCTATTCTGACCGCCCCTTCTCCTTTCCATGCGAAATATCACAGGTTAAAATGCGGGAAGCTTGCAATAATCTTCCTCGCTCAATTTGGCCAAGTCAGGTCTATCTGGGAAAGCTTGACCATAAAATGGGGTAAAACGTCTGTCGTAGACATTGAAGACAGGAGGCCGACCACAATGCATTTGTTCCGCCGATTTTTCGGGATTCGTTTGTCTCAACCCACCGTTGCCGGGTTATGGTATGGATTTTTGTGGATGATGATTGGCGCATTGATTTTATCCTTATTACTCCAAGGAGACATGCTGGAAGAGTTCGAAATGACGTTATATACCTATCTCGTGCATGTAGCTGCCGTCTTGTTCGGGGGGATCGTATCCGGCAAACGCGCGAAACAGAAAGGATGGTATCAAGGGGCTCTGACCGGAGCACTTTATGTGCTGCTTTTGCTGCTGATCAGCTTTCTAGCCATGGATACGTCCCTAGGCTTTCAGGAATGGGCTTTGATCCTGCCGGGGTTTGTCATTGGTGCCATTGGGGGAATGATCGGGGTAAATTTGGGTCGAAAATAATCTGAGGTATATAAGAAAAAGAGCCTGTTCGCAACAGGCTCTTTCTTGGTTTGTCTTTATCGCGATTAACCTTCCGACTCTTTAATGGCGTGACTGATCGCGCTGCGGTCAAACGTCAGCTTGGTTACATCATTGACGCGAAGCACTACCGTGTCGTTAGTAAGCTCCATAATCGTCCCATGCAGACCACCGATCGTCACGATCTTGTCGCCTTTCTTAAGAGCGTTCAGCATCGTAGAGCGCTGCGATTGCTTTTTCTTCTGCGGGCGAATCAGTAGGAAGTAAAAAACGGCGATCATAATTACAAACGGAATGATCATGGTGACCAGCGAACCGCCGGCCGGCTGTTGTGCGGCATACTGAAAGAACATGTCTTATCCCCCTTTCTAAAATCGCTAACGGTATAGCTTAAAATCCTTTGTCATTGCCAAACAGACCGTACTGTTCAAAAAATTCATCCCGGAAACTCAACAACCGATCGTCCATAATCGCCTGACGGACTTTACCCATCAGATTGATCAGAAAATGCAGATTATGGTATGTAGTTAACCGCAGCCCAAACGTCTCGTCGGCTTTGATTAGGTGGCGAAGATACGCCCTGGAGTAATTCCGGCAGGTATAACAGTCGCATTCGGGATCCAGCGGTCCGAAATCGTTGGCATACTGAGCGTTGCGTACTACGAGCCGTCCTTGGCTGGTCATCGTCGTACCGTTACGCGCAATCCGAGTCGGCAAGACGCAGTCGAACATGTCGATACCGCGAATCGCTCCTTCGATCAACGCATCCGGCGAACCGACCCCCATCAAATAACGCGGCTTGTTCGCCGGCAACAGGGGAACGGTATATTCCAGCACTTCATACATCAGCGGCTTAGGCTCGCCTACACTCAGTCCACCAATAGCATACCCCGGGAAATCTAGCGAAGTCAAATCGCGTGCGCTTTGCTTACGTAGGTCCTCATACATGCCGCCTTGAACAATGGCAAACAGCCCTTGATCCTGAGGACGGGCATGGCTTTGCAAGCAACGTTCCGCCCAACGGGTCGTGCGCTCCAGCGAGTTCTTGACGTAGTCGTATTCCGCCGGATACGGCGGGCATTCGTCAAACGCCATCATGATGTCCGAGCCTAACGCATTCTGGATTTCCATGGCCACTTCAGGAGAGAGGAACAGTTTGTCTCCGTTCAGATGAGAGCGGAAATGTACGCCTTCCTCCGTGATTTTGCGCATCTCGCTGAGAGAGAACACCTGGAACCCGCCGCTATCCGTCAAAATGGCCCGGTCCCAGTTCATGAATTTATGCAATCCGCCCGCTTGGCGAATGATCTCGTGTCCTGGCCGCAAAAAGAGATGGTACGTATTGCTCAAGATGATCCGAGCATCCATTTCCTTTAATTCTTCCGGACTCATTGTTTTCACGGTGGCTTGCGTTCCGACCGGCATGAACACCGGCGTGTCAAACGAACCGTGCGGGGTATGCACACGTCCAAGCCGGGCGCCGGATTGCTTGCAGGTCTTGATATGTTCATAGGTTATTGCTGCTGCCAATCTGATCAACCGTCCTCTTCTTTTAATAAATAAACATGGCGTCGCCGAAGCTGAAGAACCGATATCTTTGGTCAATCGCTTCCTGATAAGCGCTTATGATTCGCTCCCGCCCCGCCAGCGCACTGACCAGCATGACCAGCGTCGACTTCGGTAAATGGAAATTCGTGAGGAGTGCGTCCACCAACCCAAATCGATACCCGGGATAGATAAAAATCCCCGTCCAACCGCTGCTTTTGACGATGGGTCCGTCCCCGCATTGCTGGGCCACCGTCTCCAGCGTTCGAGCCGAAGTGGTCCCGACGGCTATGACTCTTCCGCCTCTGGCTTTCGTCTCGTTTAGCACGTCGGCCGTTTCCTGGGGCAGGACAAAATATTCTTCATGCATGACGTGATCTTCAACCCGGTCCACCGACATCGGTCGAAACGTGCCAAGCCCAACGTGCAGCGTGACAAACGCGAGGGTCACCCCTTTAGCCCGCACCTGCTCCAGTAAATCTTCCGTGAAATGCAAGCCCGCGGTCGGCGCGGCAGCCGATCCTTCGTGTTTGGAATACACCGTCTGATAGCGTTCGCGATCATCCAGCTTTTCCTTAATGTACGGGGGCAGCGGCATTTGACCCAGCCGATCCAGGATCTCATTAAAAATCCCTTCATAGGTAAACCGAAGTATGCGTCCGCCCATCTCGCCTTCCGACTCGACCGTGGCCCGCAATTCCTCACTGAAGACGATGACCGCGCCAGACTTCAACTTCTTGCCGGGTTTGACCAAGGCTTCCCAACGGTCATCGCCCAGATTTTTGAGAAGCAGCACTTCGGCTTTGGCCCCGGTATCCTCTTTTATTCCGAACAAACGGGCCGGAATGACTCGTGTATCGTTCAGTACCAACGTATCGCCGGGCTGTAAATAATTCAGAATATCAGAAAACGTATGATGCCGGATTTCCCCGGTTTGTTTATTCAACGTCAGCAGGCGCGAAGCACTTCGTTCGGCCAGCGGCGTTTGAGCGATCAGCTCTTCTGGGAGCTCGAAATCATAAAGATCCACATTCATCGGTTTATTCATTCCTTAACGATAGTCACATTTTGGTAGTAGTGTTGCAAGATTTGCCGGTAATCATACCCGCCGTCGGCCAATCCTTTAGCCCCCCACTGCGAGAGCCCCAGGCCGTGCCCGTTTCCGCGGCCAACGAAGACAAATTGGTTTGTCGACTCAATCACGCGCGCCGTCTTGTCGCCGCTCAGCACGACTAAACCGCTGTTTGCCGTCGTCTTGCCTGATGCCGACTGTATCGTCGTTGCCGACGTGGCAGTACCTGTTCCTGTATTTCCTCCTGCACCTTGTACAGTATACCGTCCGGTTTGAACGATATCAAACAAAGTGCTAGGTAAGCTGTTTAAGGCAGAGCGATACGAATCCGGATATTTGACGTCAAGCGGTTGTCCGTTAGCTTTGACCTGCGTTACTCGTCCGGACGGTCCACGCTTGGTGACTTCCAGATTCAAAATAGGGGACGGTGCTTCCGTAGACGTTTTTCCCTTAAGGGACTTCACTAAATCATCCGAGCTGAAAGGTCCGCGAATCCAAGCATAGGAGCTGGATTCAGGCACCTTGTCCAAAACGATGGCCACGTCACCTGGATTCAGCTTGGCGACCGGATCAACTTCCGATTGAATGAGCGGCAGCTTACGGACCAAGACGTTGCTTGTAGTCACCGTCAACTTCTGCAAGCCCGCTGGCGTCGTTCCGTTTAACGCCGTATTATCCTCCCGAACATATCCTGTAACCCCACTGGACAGCAGTACATGATACCACGATTTCAAGGAGGCTTGTGCCGATTCATCCCCATCGCTTGTCACGCTGGAGTAAATCGGATTGACATTCCCCCAAACCTCGCTCGAATCCGCCGTCACGCCGCCGCTGTTGGACGCGAAAATGCCTTCCACGATTTGTTCATTCGCCGCAACCAGCACCTCACCGGCCGTGGCATCAACCGCTTGGACAATACTGGGTACTTCCTTCTCCGTACCGTTGTAAACTTGGCTTAAGGTTGTGTCCACAAGTCCGGCTACTTTAAATTTGTTTAGTCCTGCATTGTACAGGGCATAACTGCGCGCCGCGACCGCCTGGGCTTTCAGCGCCTCTTGAGGCCACGACGACGGGACTTCACCGGCGACAACGGAATACAGATATTGTTCTAAGGGCAGCTCGTTGACCAGAGCCAGCTGACCGTTCATTTTACTGATCTCAAAATCACCACGGTAACTACGTGCAAAACGCTCCACGACCTGGATCGGGGAATTGCCGTCGTCCCGGATCGTTAACTTGGTGCCTTCTCCGCTAAGCTCGTAGTGGTCGACGCCTGCAGGAGCGTCCAAATTCAACGTCACGTCGCGGTGCAGCAGTAGGGCCGGGACGTTCTCGTTCACCGGGGCCCAGGAAAGCCCCGGATACAGTCCGGACAGCTCGGTTTGCAGCGCAGATTGCTCCGATGCGCTTAGCGCGCCGCCAACCCATACCGCATATTGCTGCGGTCCGGTCATTACCACTACCGCCTCCGCATGCGGCGCGGATAGGGTTTGGCGAAGATTCACGGCTTCCGCCTGACTTGCAAACGAACCCGCGGATACGTACAACGGCCCGCGTGCTTCGGCTTTGCCGCCTTTCAAGGAAGCGGACAACGTTTGGCTGACCCGGTCAGCCGCTTTCTGGGCTTCTGCCGCGCTGACGTAAGGCCCCGTATACACGCGGTATGCCGCACCTCCAGCTAGGTCTACCGCGTAGGCTACCGGCTTATCCGACGTGCCTTGCAGCTTCTTGACCGCCGCGGCGACCGTGGCCCAATCCGCGGATTCCAACGCTTTGACCTTATAGCCGCTGACGCTGAATCTTGCGGTACCACCCGCTCCCAGTTGGAGCCAAGGCTCCAACACCGAGTTGAATGCAAACCCTACTTCTGCAGGCGCCGTTGTTTTCAGCGTGACTGCCGGGGTCGTCGATTTATACGTGCTGCCCAAATCCAAGTACATGGCCACCCGCACGCGCGTTGTGTCCGATTGGTCGGCCGCTGCCGGAAGGTACACGACCCCGGCCAGCAGCAAGCCGGCGAGAATTCCTTTCCCCCATCGACCTAACGAAAATGTCCGTTTTATACGTTTCAAACCCGCTTCTCCTCCTTCATGATGCCGTTGGGCTATATCAAGTTAAGGTTAAGGCGTTTCCGGCATCGGCAAACCCAGATGTTGATACGCCGCCGGCGTCACCATCCGCCCTCGTGGGGTCCGCTGCAGAAAACCGATTTGCAGCAAATACGGCTCGTACACGTCCTCGATCGTCTGGCTCTCCTCACCGATGGTTGCGGCGATGGTATCCAGCCCGACGGGGCCGCCCCGGAAGCTCATGATCATCGCTCGCAGCATTTTATGGTCGATCAAATCCAATCCCATGGGATCAACCTGCAGGAGCTGCAATGCTTCTTTGGCGATCTCCGTGGTAATCATGCCGTCGCCGCGAACCTGTGCATAATCGCGAACCCGCTTTAGCAAGCGATTGGCGATCCGAGGCGTCCCGCGCGAACGAAGCGCGATTTCCGTAGCCGCGTCTCCAACCATTTCAATGCCGAAAATGTCCGCGCCCCGCGATACGATATAGCTGAGTTCATCGATATTATAAAATTCAAGGCGGCTGACCACCCCGAAACGGTCACGTAACGGAGCCGACAGGAGCCCCGCCCGTGTGGTGGCGCCAACCAACGTGAACGGCGGCAGATCCAACCGAACAGAGCGTGCGCTCGGCCCCTTGCCGATCATGATATCGAGCGCAAAATCCTCCATCGCTGGATACAGCACTTCTTCCACCGTCCGATGCAAACGGTGGATCTCATCGATAAATAAGACGTCCCCCTCCTGCAGATTGGTCAGCAGCGCGGCCAAATCCCCCGGCCGCTCAATGGCCGGTCCCGAAGTTGTCCGCAAATTGACGCCAAGTTCATTCGCAATGATATTCGCAAGCGTCGTTTTGCCAAGCCCCGGTGGTCCGTATAACAGTACGTGATCCAACGCTTCCTTACGCATTTTCGCCGCTTCAATATATATTTTCAAGTTTTCCTTGATCTGGTTTTGTCCGATATATTCCGCCAAATAACGAGGCCGCAGGCTTAATTCCACCGCCTGGTCTTCCATCATCAAATTCGCGGAGATGATCCGGTCCTCCATCATGCGCTAAGCTCCCCTTCCTGTCCTTATCCTTAACCGGCGTACAGCAGCTTGAGCGCCTTCTTCATGACGGAATCCACCGCCTCGTCCGGCCCGACATCGTCTTTCAAACGATGCCATACCCTGTCCAGCTCAGCCTCGGTGTACCCCAGCGCCTTCAGGCCCTCGCGAGCCTCTGGCCACCCCGGGTTGCCGGCGTCTAGCCCGGCCTCTCCAATGACAGCAGGCACCGGATCAAATAATGTGCCGCCGACGCCCTCCAGCTTGTCCTTAAGGTCTAGAATCATCCGCTGTGCCGTCTTCTTCCCAATTCCCGGCAGCTTGGTCAGAAATGCGATATTCTCTTGATGGATCGCCGCCACCACATGGTCCGGGCTACCGCCGCTTAGGATCCCGAGCGCCACACGTGGGCCGATGCCGGACACCTCAATCAACTTTCGGAACAGCTTCTGCTCCTCACGGGTCGGGAAACCAAACAACAGAATGGCATCTTCACGCACGTGGTGATGGGTATAGACCGTCACCGTTTCTTGCCCTTTGGCTGCCAAAGCGTACGGATTTGGACAAAACACCCGATACCCGATCCCTTGCACATCTAATACGACGTACTCTGTTTCCAAATGGGCAATCTGCCCCCGTAAAAAATCGATCATGAACGCAATACCTCGTTTATTTTAGAATTTAATGTGTATGAATGCGCGTGGCAAACGGCTACGGCTAATGCGTCCGCCACATCGTCCGGCTTTGGAATCGCCTGTAGTTTCAGGAACATGCGCGTCATTTCCTGGACCTGACGTTTTTCTGCCTTTCCGTAACCCACAATCGCTTGCTTCACTTGCATTGGGGTATATTCCGCAATCGGCAGCCCCTTCTGTACCGCAGCAAGTACCAACACGCCCCTTGCTTGGCTAACTGACATCGCCGTCGTGACGTTCCGATTAAAAAACAACTTTTCAAACGCCACCGCTTCCGGTTTGTATTTGTCGATTAGCTGAACCATCGCCTCATAAACATGCAAGAGCCGCTCTTCGTCCGGCGTATGAGCCTCGGTTTGGATGCAGCCGTACTGCACCGGCGTCACCTTACTGCCTTGTTTATCAATAAATCCGAACCCGACAATCGCGATGCCGGGGTCAATTCCAAGTATACGCAAGACTGATCTCTCCCTATCGTTGCTAAACTCCTCATGATCCTAAGACGGAGCCCTTCCAGCGTAAAGCGAACATATGTATTCACTTTATTATAGCAAAAGATCGCAAAGATTGAGGAAAAACTTTGTAGAGGAGAGCACTGCCGGAGAAAGCACAAAAAAGACGTTACGGAGTAACGTCCTTCTTGTCATACGGTGAAAAGTGGAGCAACGAGAGATGATCTACCGCGATGCCTCATCATCCTGCTGCATGACCCTTTCCGAGGGCTCAATCGCATAATCGCTAAAGGTCGACAGCACGCTGTTGTACTCTTCCACATCCTGAATGCGAATTCCTTGCTGTAGTTGTTGAATCACTTCGGCCGGAAGCGCACTCTCCATCATCTCCACGTCCATTTGAAAAAAAGTACGAATCACCTTTTCCTTCTTCGGTGGACCGTCAAACAACGTCAAATTGCCATCCTTGTCCAAACCGATGTAACCCCTCGTCTTGCAGGTGTCGGAAAGACCATTGATTTTTTCCTCAACCCAAACGTCGCCGCCTGCGCCCAGTCTTCCCTCCCATGAAGGGTGATCTTTCATGAGCGTTGTAATTTCCTCCGGGGTCATAATTCCAAGAACGGTGCTTTCTTCGCCACAGGTATATATTTTCGTCAAATGAACGATTCGCGATTTATCTTCATCCAGCTCTAACAACCACGCTTTATCGGCATCCGGTGCAGCATCCTGCCACTTCCCCAAAGTTTCGATCGCCATCGGTTCTCGGGCCATCAGCTTTTCCATTTGATTAGATAATGGGAGCCCCATCCAGGCCATAACCGCAATCAAACAAAAGGCGCTGGCGGTCCATATGGCGCGTCTCCATCTTCTCCATCGTTTTTTTAGATGTTTTTTGATATGGAAGATATTCACGGTTATCCCCTTCTATCGGACTTTTGTCTCTATTGTGGCCGATAGCGAGAGCGTTTATTCAATTCTAGGAGACAACGGCGCCTCATAAAAAAAAGCAAAACAAAAACAGCCATCCTTAAAGGATGACTGTTTCCATGATCGGGACGACACGATTCGAACATGCGACCCCCTGGTCCCAAACCAGGTGCTCTACCAAGCTGAGCTACGTCCCGTTAACTAAAGTTGTGTCCGCACAAAATCGGGTCACTTTTACTATTATAGCGACTTCAAGGAAGAAGTCAAGAAAAAATAACAGGATCAACCCTTTGCCCGAAAGCAAAACGTTGAACCTGCCTGTTGATACGCTTTATCTACTATTATGCCCACCACATTGCTGAAGGTTGTTCATGAATCAGAATTGACTTCAAATTGGCTACGGCACGCGTCAATCCTTCGTCGACGGTCATCAGCGGATCCTCATGCTCAATACTCAGAACATAATCATAACCATAGATCCGCAAGGCCGAAATGATATCCGACCAGGTTTTCAAATCATGGCCGCAGCCGACTGTGCGAAAGGTCCAGGCACGAGTTTTCACGTTTCCGTAGGGCTGCATGTCCGTTAATCCATGCATATTGATATTGTCTTGATCCAAATAGGTGTCTTTTGCGTGGAAGTGGTGGATTGCGCCGGCTTCACCAAGAATTTTGACGGCCGCTACCGGATCAATTCCTTGCCACCATAAATGACTTGGGTCCAAATTACAGCCAATGGCTTTTCCGGTCGATTCCCGCAATTTCAACATCGTATATGGCGTATGGGCCAAGAAGCCGCCGTGAAGCTCAATTCCGATCTTCACGCCTGCGGCTTCCGCTTCCGCGTTTATCTCTTTCCAGTAAGGAATCAATTTTTGTTCCCATTGATAATTATAGCTGTCGTCATATTCGGTCGGCCAAGGCAATACAGGCCAGTTCACCTGGGTGTCCGATGCATTCCCGCCCGAAACGCCGGAGAAACCGTTCACCACGGGAATGTTCATTAAACTTGCCAACTTTATAGTTTTACGGAGTAATTCGTCCGCTTCCGCCGCCACTTCCGGGATCGGAGAGATCGGATTATGATGGCAGCTTAAGGCAGATATCTCCAATCCCCTGTCGGCTAATTTAGCTAAGTACTCTTTCCTTGCATCACGGCTTCCCAATAATTCGTCAATATTCAAATGAGCGTTGCCCGGAGAGCCCCCGGTACCGATTTCTACCGTTTGCAACCCTTTTTTTGAAACTTCCTCGATCATTTCTTCAAAGCTTAAATGGTTAAACAACGGGGTAAATACGCCCAGTTTCATGGTTGGTACTCCCTTCTATTTGACACGTGGTTCATAGCCATCGCGGATGAATGGAAATCTTTGGTCCTCTTTTATAGATAAACGGGCTCGCCCAGCTTGGAAGATTTATAGAGTGCCTCTAAAATTTCAGTAACCACCAAGGCTTCTTCCGGTTTCACAACAGGTTCGGCATCATTGAGAATGGCATTGATCCAAGAATTCGCTTCTAGAAATTCCGGCCGCTCAATATCCCCATCATAGAAATCGGCACCGCCCGGTTGCAGCTTTATGTTCTTCTCATAGAGCAAGCTGTGATCTTCGCCATTAATGGTTAAGCCATGGTTCATGTCGGCCCCCGCTTTAGTACCGCACAGCGTGGTTTTGGCTTCTTTGGTATCCAAACTATTTAAGGCCCAGCTTGATTCCAGAAAGATCGTTGCACCATTTTCCATCACAACAAAACCAAAAGCCGAATCTTCGACGGTAAATTGAGCAGGATCCCACGATCCCCAAGCATTCGCCGCATTAGGAGTTTGGGATAATGCATGATAGGTTTTTCCGACCACGTATTTAGGTTTATAGTTATTCATCATCCAAAGAGTGAGGTCTAAGGCATGTGTGCCGATATCAATCAATGGTCCTCCGCCCTGGGCTTCTTCATCCAGGAAAACACCCCATGTTGGGACGGCGCGGCGACGAACCGCATGGGCTTTCCCAAAATAAATTTCTCCCAGTTCGCCTTCTCTGCATACCTCATGCAAATATCTTGAATCCATCCGGAACCGGTTTTGATAACCTATCGTTAATTTCTTACCGGTGCGCTTGGACGCTTCAACCATGCTTCTTGCTTCTTCGGAAGTTTTCGCCATCGGTTTTTCGCACATCACGTGGCAGCCCGCTTCCATGGCCGCAATGGATAATTCGGCATGAGAAGAGTTCGGAGTACAAACATGGACCACATCCAAATCGGTGTTCGCTAACATTTGCTTGAAATCATCAAAGACCTGTGCATCCTGGGTACCGAATTTTTCTTTGGCTTCTTCTGCTCGCTCCACAACGATATCGCAAAATGCCACCATTTCTACCTCTTTGACCTCTGAAAGTGCTGGCATATGCTTGCCCTTTGCAATCCCACCGCATCCGATAAACCCAACTTTTAATGTCATGTTCCGCCTCCTGCGAATAACTCATTTGAAATCCTCGTTCTTTAGTAACAGCCATTAGCAGCCATTTTCATGAATCAGCTTTACGGTCTTGATCTCATAAGGACGAAAATCAAGATAGAGCTCTCCGTCATGCACCAATGCTTCTTCTATTTCTTCTTCCATTAGATTAACCACCATGGCTTTAAGCATAGGAAGCTTCCAGTTCAAGCGAATTTGTTCACGAGCCCCTGACGACTCGTAAAAGCGCAGAATCGTTCCTTTTTGGTCTTCTGCCATTTTAATCGTATCCAATATGACATGATCGCTAACTAGACGGAAGAACGAATTATCGCCTGGCAGAATTCCTGCCTGAATCTTGGCTTGCTCAACGACCACTGGCTGGTTTAATTCCGCAGCGGTACGTACGACACTCGCCTCCCGCCAGTTCCCGCGATGCGGATATAGCGAATAAGTGAACTCATGCTGCCCCAAATCCGCATGCTTGTCCGGCCATTTCGGTGCTCTCAACAAGGAGAGTCTCAAGACACCCTCCTTTATGTCATATCCGTATTTGCTGTCGTTCAGGAGGCTGACTCCGTAACCGCCCTCGGATAGATCGGCCCAGCGATGCCCGCAAACTTCGAACTGGGCTTGATCCCAACTCGTATTATTCGTCGTGGAACGTTCCAAAGCGCCGAACGGAATCTCATAAGTGGCCTTGGTAGCAATAAGATCCACGGGAAAAGCTACTTTCCATAATTTATGACTTTCCTGCCAGTTCACAGAAGTCTTGAAGTCCACTCTTCGCATGCCCTTTTGGAAGACGATATCCTGCTCAATCGTAGATCGGCTCCAAGACCAGCGTAAACGCAGCACATCTCTGACGCTTCCGTTTTCTATGACCTCGAAAGATTCCAGTTTCGCCGTTCCGGCAGACTGTTTGGCGTAACGATGATCTACGTCCCACGCATCCCACTCCACGGGCCGGTCATGGAAGAACTGAAATTCATTGGCTACCCTTCCGCCTATCAGCAGTTCGCGTTTCTCTTCCTTATCCCGCCAGCGAGTAATCTCTCCGCGCTCGTTAAACTCAAGTACGTAGGTATCCGTTTCCCAGCGTAACGGCTGAACCGCACCCGCTTGCTGCTCAGTGTCAATCTGATTCCGCGTAACGTCCAATGGCTTCGTACGCAGCCATACCGTTGTATAACCGAATGCGGGAACCGCAGGCAGTTCCGTCAGCAGATAGCGTCCATTCTCGTCCTCAATCACCTGGGATTTCAGGGTTCTCCCTTGACTGTCAACCACCCACGCAACTGTCGTTGCTTCCAACCGAAGTTGAATCACGGCATTTCGTTCCCAGCCCAAACTGTTGAAAACGACGTAAGGGATGCCCTCTCCCGCAACGCTAATTTTCGAAAGTAAACTGGCAATCCCGCTTCTCAAAACCGAATGGCCGATTTGAGCAACTTTGGCATACTCCCTTGAAGAAGTCTCGTATACCTCGGGAATGGAGGATCCTGGAATAATATCATGGAATTGATTTAGCAAAATCAGCTTCCAGCCTTCTTCCAAAGACGTCGCGAACCCCCTATTCGATGCGGATTCACTATTCACGCTAGTCGCCAAACTGCTCCATACCTCCGCTTCCCGGAATAACAGCTCCATCTTCCGGTTCATCTGCTTGTTTCTCGCCTGGGATGTATAGGTTCCGCGGTGATATTCCAAATACAGATCACCATACCATTTAGGAAACGATTCTGCCGAAGCGTCCAGTCCGCGGAAGTACTCCTCGGCCGTACTGAACTTACTGACAGGCAATCCGGGGAGATTGGCGGATCGCGCAACGTACTCGACCATTTCTCTAGTCGCCCCGCCGCCCCCATCACCATGACCATAGAGCAGCATTTCTTCGTCATGAACGTCTTTTTGTCGGAAGAAGTCCCAATGCTCTCTGATATCCTTCGGGCGGGTATCCTCGCCTAAACCATGATTCAGGTAAGAAAGAATACTCGTTCCATCTATTCCTACCCAATGAAAAATGTCGTAAGGGAACGGATTGGTATCGCTCCAATTCAACTTGCTGGTCATAAAGTACTCGACCCCGGAAAGCTTTAAAATCTGCGGCAGGGAAGCGCAATATCCGAAGGTATCCGGTAACCATTCAATAAAGGAGCGTTTGCCGAACTCCTCCATATAAAACTTCTGTCCATACAAACTTTGTCGCACCAAGGATTCGCCGCTGGGAATGTTCAGGTCCGGTTCAACCCACATCCCCCCTACCAGCTCCCACCGTCCCTTGGCTATCTGTTCCCTGACGCGGCCGTAGAGCTCGGGATCATGCTCTTTGACATAGGCATACAATTGCGGTTGGCTCTGGGCGTAATGAAACTCCGGAAACTCCTCAATCAAACGAAGAGCCGTCGAGAACGTGCGGCTGCCTTTCCGCACGGTTTCCCGTATAGGCCACAGCCATGCAATATCAATATGGGACTGGGCTACCATGTGCATCACGCCCGCTTTTTTGCCTGTCGAATCCTCGCGGAGTGCACGGAGTAGCATTTCTTCAAGCCGTTGGACCTCTTCCGGGTCCGGAAACACCGCCCGATCCTCCTCCGCGTCCCCGGACAAATACGCAAAGGCGTCATGTACCCTGTAAAGCGCCTCCATCAGGCGGTTCTTCTCAAGGCTCCGTTCCGGCAGCAACGCTGCGGATCCCGCCGCCACAGTTATCGTATACAACAGACTTCGGATGGGCCGGTTTACTATGACGAGCCTAACGTTTAAGTTGGCTATCGGTTGTCTTCGCGGATTGAATTGTTGGTTCAGGCGATCATCCGGATTCGGTTCCGGGTCCATCAATTCAATTTCCAATTCCGGAAGGTACCCGACCTCTCGCGGATCCATAGGAATAAAGCAATGATTACTGTCCAAGCCATGATAGGAATGGCCGTTGATTCGCAGCAGTCCTTCACCGCTGGATTCGATCACCAGTCCTACATCCTCGGCGGTCCACTCCGCAGGGACAACCACGCTTTTTCGCAGCAAATACGTAGTTCCGGCAGCCCCGTTCAGTGCAGCTCCCGCAAACTCAACTGATATTTCCTCTTCCCAATCATATTCGCCGGGGAGAAGGTAGCGTCCCCGCTTGATTTTCCAGGTAGTCAGTGTTTGCGAATCCTTCCATTGCAGTTCGCTTAAATGGCGGATTAGTCGATCAATTCTATTCATCATTGCACTCCATTCCCGGTGTACAGCGATTGCTGCATTTCCATTATTCTTTTAACGAGCCTACGGTTAGACCCTGGATGAAAAAACGCTGGAAAAACGGATAGGCCAACACGATCGGACCTGTAGCCAGTACAACCATGGCCATACGCGAAGTCTCTTGAGGCAAGCTCGCTGCCACGCTCCCTAAACCGCTGTTTTTTGCATTCTGCAGAATAAAGGCCATGCTGCTCTCAATCCGCATCAGCATGGATTGCAACGGAACCAGGTCGGGATTGTCGATATACAGCAGGGCATTAAACCAGTCGTTCCAGTACCCGAGCGTGCAGAATAAACCAATGGTAGCCAAGCCCGGCAAGGAAAGCGGCAACACAATTCTGGCGAAAATTTGAAACTCGCTAGCTCCATCAATTTTTCCCGATTCGATAATTCCATCCGGAAGGCCTTTGAAGAATGTACGCATGATCATAATATAGAAAGCATTCATCGCCATGGGTAAGATCAGTGCCCATAGTGTATCCTTCAAATGAAGTACCTGGGTGACCACGATAAAAGTCGGTACAAGTCCACCGTTGAACAGCATGGTGAATAACGCCAAAAACGAAAAAAAACTGCGGTATTTAAAGCTGGATCGAGAGATTCCATAAGCATACAAGGCAATGACTAAAAGACTAATCACTGTCCCCACTACCGTTACGGTAATGGTGACTCCGTAGGATCGCAAAAGCTGAGAGCCATTCTGAAATAGATACTCGTACGCATACGTGCTCCATTTTTCAGGAATCAGGCGATAGCCATGATAGGCCAGGCTTTTTTCGTCCGTGAAGGAGAGAATCACGACAAAAGCAAACGGAAATACACAAATTAAGGCACATATTGCGACGACCACATTAAGTATCAGGTTCATACGTGGCGAGAGACTATGAATATCCCGATATGTTTTGGATTTGCTAGCCACAAGCTTTCCTCGCTTCCATAAATCTATTAAAACAACGCGCTATCCTTATCGAGTTTACGAACGGTGTAATTTGAAGTGATGACCAGAATAAACCCAATGATGGACTGATAAAATCCTGCCGCCGTCGCCATTCCCATTTCACCGGTAGCATTCAATCCGCGATACACATAAGTATCGATGACATTCGTCACTGGATACAGTGCGCCCGAGTTGCGCGGAACGTTGTAGAACAATCCAAAGTCCGCATAAAAGATTCTTCCGATAGCCAATAATGTCATGATAATGATCAACGGCTTTAAGAGGGGGATCGTAATGCTGCGAATCTGCCTCCACTTGCCGGCTCCATCAATCATGGCGGCTTCGTATAATGAACGGTCAAATCCAGTAATGGCCGCTAAATAGACCACACTGGTATAACCTATGCTTTTCCACAGGTTCGTTATAATGAGAATGTAAGGCCAGTATTCAGGCGTAGCGTACCACGATATTTCTTGCAAACCGAAACCGCTCAACACGCTGTTAAGTAGTCCTTTATCCGCATTCAAGAAGCTGTAAACAAAAAAACCGACAATCACAAAGGACATGAAATGAGGAAGAAACATTCCCGTCTGATATAGCTTGGACAAGCGCTTGTTCACGATCTCCGATAATAGGATCGCCATAATGACAGCAGCTAAAGTGCCTAGCGTAATAAAGGCTATATTGTAAAGTAGCGTATTTCGGGTAATGATATAGGCATCATTGGTACCAAATAGAAAGGTAAAGTTTCTGATCCCTACCCATTCGCTGCTTAAAAAGCTGGACAAAAAGCCCTCACCGTTATATCGGTACTGCTTGAAGGCAAGCAACGTCCCCCCCATCGGCAAATAGGAAAAAATAATAAAACCGATGGCTCCTGGCAGAACCATTAGCAAAATAGGTAAATTCTTGTGAAAGTCTTTAAAAAAATGGCGGATCGCATGCATTTCGTTCCTCCTATCCAAACTTTATTCGATGTTTAGGAGCGAACCAGACTGGGGTAACCCCAGTCTGGTTCGCTTGTCTCCGTTTCTGATTCATTATTTCTGCGTCGCGCGCCATTCATCCAGCTGTCTTTGAGTTTCTTCGATGATCTTATCCAATCCAGCTGCTTTTAGCTCCTCAATTGCTTTTGGCAAATATTTGTCCGGATCTACGGAACCCGTCATCAACGGCGCCCAGAATTGATCCTTTGCATTATTCAATGCGGCTAACTCCGGTAACACATCATTGCCGTTAAAATTAAAGCCCAAGAGTGGAGCAGGTACTCCTTCTTCATTAAATTTGCGGAAGCCATCCCATTTATCTGCAGGATCCCCCTCAGTCAAGTAAGTCAGCATCATGTTTCCAATGGCAAACGAAGGCATATCGTAATCTCTCGATTTGTCCAAATTTTTAGCAACATTGTCTCCGATCTTCTCATAGTGCACGCCCTCAATGCCGGAGTCTACCAAGTTACGCAGATACGCATCGGTATTCAGCAGATTGAGGAACTTCATGGCTTCTACCGGATGCTTAGAATTTGCGGAAATCGCCTGCAGGGATCCCATAACCGACCAATTGTAAATGATAGGATCCGTCGCCGGTGTAGAAACTACCGGATAGCCGAGGGAAGCCGTCCACAAATTATCAGCAAACGGTTGGGTCGTTGGACGGTCTACAAACCAGTTGCCTGTTTTGGTTAAGTCCGAAGTTTCTGTCGTCGTTGCTACCTCAGGATCGATATATCCTGCCTGATAGTATTTGCGCATTGTCGCCAAAGACTGCTTCAACTCAGGAGTTTCCAGAATATTAACCACTTTAAAGTCGTTCGTATCGAGCTTCACAGCCATTGGGAGATTCTGAATAACGTAATCATAAGGAAGATTAGGAATAAAGTTTCGGTCAATCATGAACGGAACTACGCCGGGCTCGTTTTCTTTAATCGTTTTCAAGAGCGGCTCCAGACTTTCCAGGCTTCTTACGCCCGAAATATCCAAATTGTACTTGTCGAGCCATTGCTTATTGAAACGCCAGACATCCTGGGCGGGAAGCTCCTTATTGGCGGGAATCCCATAGTTCTTCCCATCCACCTTGGATCCTTCCAGAAATGCGGGATCCAGCGTTTCCTTGATTCCCTGCCCGTATTGATCCAGAAGATCATTCAATTCCATGAATGCGCCTTTTCTTGCATTCTGTACATAATCAAACCCCCACGAAGCCGTAAACAGAATATCCATGGGCTCACCGGATTGCGTCAGAACCTGCATTTTTTGCGTGTAGTCGCCAAAGTCGATTTGTTTCATCTTTACGGTGACCCCAATTTTCTCCGCGGTATACTTGCTCACTTCAGCCATGACCATATCGGTATCCTTCTGAGGCGTGCCAATGTTATACCAGATCAACTCCACCGGCTTTGCAGCATCGCTGTTGCCGGCGCCTTCGGCCTCCTTCTCTTTGCCCGTTCCGCCGCAGGCCGACAAGATTGTCGTACATACCAATACGAGGACCAAAATCAGAGATAGTTTGAAATTCTTTTTCATCTTGCGTTAACCTCCCTTTTGTTTTGAAACCGCTTTACTCTTACATTTTCAGGCTATCAAAAATCCGTCCGTTCCAACAGCAGACAAAACTAAGATACCTTAACCAAACTAAAGAAAGGTGCGATACCCCTCGGAGCATAGCAGCACTTCATAATAAAAACGCCGTTTATGTATCGACGATAACGGCGTTTCGTTGCTCACCCGTTTTCATACGAGTGATTTATATTCCATTGGTGAGACCCCGACATATTTTCGGAACTGCCTATAAAAATAAGCAACTTCCCAATATCCGACTTCACGAGCCACTTGATTGACCTTCAGGTTCGTTTCTCGCAGTAATCTCTTCGCCTGTTCAATTCGGTAGCGGTTCACATATCCGGCAAAGCTCACACCTGTTTCCTTGCGGAACAGTTGGCCCAAGTAGACAGGATGCGTGTGAAACCGATCCCCCAACTGCATGAGTGTCCAGTTCTCGGTATACGTATCTTTCACCAGCTTTAATACTTGCTGGATCACAGGGCTGTAATTGGCCGCCTGTAACGTGTCCACTGACATTTGCGCCATATTTCTCAGTATTTCCATAAATCCTGCCCATTCTACTGTGTTATGAAGAAGATCTAGATGATCGGAAAACTTCTCCTCCAGCGCAGGATCCGCAGGTCTTACTTCTTCCACAGCCAGCTTAAGGCGGATCATAACCTCAGCGGCAATTCTCCATAAGTGCCGAGGCGTCATGCCCTCCTGTTGCTGCAGCTTGACAAAATCTTCTTGAATCACGTCTTTCAGTCTATCGGCGTCCCGGGTATGAAGCAATTGGATATACTGTTCCCAGCTGATGCTGCTTTCCGAACGTATCAACACTTTAGACATGTTCATTTTCTCATATTGGAAAATCGTTTCTCTGGGAAACAGCAGGAAATAATCCAATGCCTGTTTCGCCTCGTCATAGCTCAGAGAATCAGAGTCCTCCGTAGCCTCGACTCGTCCAAGTCCGATCCGGATATCGTTTCGCTCTTCCTGTCCAACTCTCGAGCACCACTCTTGCAGAAACCTTTGGGCAAACTCGCTCAACCCTCCCTCATTGTCCGACTGAAATATGATGGCCACATCCCCATCAAGATCGCGGTAGACCCACGGGGCCTGATTGCCCTTCGTCTCGTCCAATTCATCAAATAACCGGTCTGCATAGTCTCCCTTCCTGGCAACTGCGGCCAATCTGTATTGGCGAGTAGGGCCAAGCTGAAGCAGCTTACAGCGCTCTTTCCACTCAGCTGCCGCGATTTGCCTGGTCATCCAGCGATGAAGGGTGTTATTTCTGATAATGTAAATGTCATTTAAATCATCGTAATTGGGTCTGGCAGCCTCCAACTTGTCCATGAGCGTGCTCAAAGTTTGGGTGAGTTCAGACACATTGACCGGCTTCAAGAGATAATTCTCAATGCCCAGACTCATCCCTTCCTTGAGATAGTCGAATTCATTGTAACCACTCAAAATGATGACCTTGAGTTGATCATCGTCTTGACGTGCCTTGCGGATTAACTCCAACCCGTTCATTCCCGGCATGGAGATATCCGTAATCAAAACATCCACTTTCGTGGTGGCAAGCAGTTCAAGGGCTTTCCTTCCTCCCTTTGCCATTCCCACGATTTCCAGTCCCATTGCTCCCCAATCGATTAAGCTGCTTAGACCTTCAAGAATATATTTCTCATCATCTACAAGAAGAACCTTGTACACCTATAAATCTCCCTTCACGTAAGGCATACTGATTATTACCGTTGTTCCTTCGCCATACCTGCTGTCCAAATCCATGGTACATTCATCGCCATAGATATAAATCAGCCGTTGGTATACACTACGAAGTCCGAAGGATTTGCTGCCTGAATCAGGTTGTGACAAAGATTGTCGGATTGCATTTAACCTCTCCTCGCTCATCCCTACTCCATTGTCGCTGACAACAATTGATACAAATTCGTCCTTTAGTTCGGAACTCACCTCAATGCGGTTGATGATATCGTCGTCGCGCAAACCGTGAACGATAAAGTTCTCAATGATGACCTGTAGCGACAACTTTACAATGCAATGGTCCGCCGTTCGAGGGTCCAATCGGATCTCATAGCTGAAATTATCCTGGTAACGAGACTTGAACAATTCCAGATACATCCTGCTGTTCTCCATCTCTTGCTGAAGGCTTACAAACATCTCTTCCTCGACTAGATTCCGAAATAAGTTCGCCAGATTGTAAACCATGTCCCCTACTTCCGTTACGCCCAGCGAGACGGCTCTCATTCGGATGACTTCCAGTGTATTGAACAAGAAATGCGGGTTCACGCGAGCCTGAAGCGCGGTCATTTCCGCCCGGCTTTGCTCTGCTTCCGCCTTATAACTTCGGTTAATATGGTGGGTAAGTTTATTCAGCATTTGGTTGAAACTGCCTGCGATCAGCCCTAATTCATCCTTCCTTTTAACGGGAATGCGAACGCTCAATTCCCCTGTTTCAACACTGCGCATTGAATGGATAATCAGATGCATCTGTTTGGTATAATTCATCACGAAACCAAAGGGAATCAAAATGATGACAAGTATGCAAGCCATGCTCAAAATCACAATAGTTCGCTGAATATCCACTAATCCGGCATTGATTTCCGCCTTGGGAACGACACTTAGCACAATGAAACCATTATTATTTTGGACAGCGCTAATCCATGAATTTTCCTTCAAAATGGCCGAACCATTGTAAGATAGAACTTGCTCGCCATATGGATACGGTTCGTTATAATATTGGCCGGACCGATCATAAATCACCTTGCCCTTTGGGGTGAGCACCAATAAATTACCTTTAAGCTTATTTTCGTATGGGGCTATGGCTGAGCCGATTTGGTCGGAATCATAGTATACCAGCAGATGTCCAACCGTCTTTAGATTGTACCGGTTTGTGATGTTCGTACGCGCCGTGTACATCCGCTCCTGGTTCTTATCGACGAGCTTCTCAAGCCATAGATTAGGAACAGAGATTCGAGCGGATTCATTCATGATGGCTCCAGGCACATAGGACTTCTCGGCGTTTACTTGATAGGACTTCAATCGCCCATGCCAGAAATCGTATACTTGCTGACTATCCTCCCCATAAAGAATAAGCTCTTTAATCGCAGGATTGGCATCCATTTTCCTAACAAAGAAACTCGCGGCATCCCAGTATGAGGCGCCGGAACCGGTGAGTTTCTCCAATCTGTAGTTCACATATTCGTTGTAGTTGTGCATGAGAAAAAAAGACACATTATCCGCAAGCGCTGATTGACTATATATTTCGTTTGTAATCTGCTCCACATAGTCCACATTTTTCTGCACGTAGTCATTTATACTGTCCAAGGCTCTGCGT